>Ga0187894_10001553_pt1 | contig 29230 bp, 30 predicted proteins | sample GBC1701081metaG_FD_136650 | JGI IMG/M metagenome (GOLD analysis project Ga0187894, IMG submission 136650) | White microbial mat communities from a lava cave in the Kipuka Kanohina Cave System on the Island of Hawaii, USA - GBC170108-1 metaG ...
ATGCCTTGGCCTGTCAGTCCTCTCGCAGGTAAGACCACCAACCGGAGAGCCGGATGCGGGAGATCTGCACGTCCGGTTCGGAGGGAGGGGGCGTCACTCGACGCTCCCTACCCCTATCCAGGGTTATGGCTTGATGCCGTAGCCGGCGTAGCGGGCATCGATCAGCGGCTCGATGACCCGCGCCGCGGCAAGATCGGCGGCGCCGCCGGCCTGATCGCCCTTGCGCAGCTTCGCCACGCCACGACCATACAGCGAGGTGGCGCTGCGCGGATTGCGACGCAGTGCGGCGTCGTAGTCGGTGATCGCGCCGATATAGTCTCCCATCTTCAGCTGGGCGAAGCCGCGGCTGTCGAGGGCATTGTAATCACCGGGCTGCAGGCGCAGCGCCTCGTCGCAATCCGGCAGCGCCTGCAACAGCTGCCCGACGATGGCGCGACACCAGCAGCGATTGTTGAAGGCGCCGGCGTTGGAAGGGTCCAGACGGATGGCCTGATCGAGATCGACCAGGGCACGGTCGAACTGAACCTTGGCGATGTAGGCCATGCTGCGGCCGCGGAACGCACTGGCGGTGTTCGGGTTCAGGCGGATGGCCTGCTCATAGTCGGCGATGGCGCGCTCGTATTGGCCCTTGTTGCGGTACGCATCGCCGCGGTTGACATAGGCGTCGATGAAGCGCGGGCTGAGCCGCAGTACCTGGTCGTAGTCGGCAATGGCGCGGTCGAAGTCCTTCTTGGCCACGGAAGCTTCGGCACGCAAGACGTAGGCGGCCATCTGGTCCGGCGCCAGGCGGATGGCCTGGTTACAGTCGGCGATGGCACGGTCGTGCTCGCCCTTGGCCAGGTAGCCGCCGCAACGACCGGTGAACGCGTTCGGGAAGTTCGGGTTGAGACGGATGCTCTCGCTGCAGTCGGCGATCGCACGGTCGGGCTGTCCCTTCAGCACATGGATCGCGCAGCGATTGGTGAACGCCTTTGGTTGCTTCGGATCGAGGCGAATGGCGGCGTCGAAGTCGGCCAGCGCGCGATCGTATTGATTGGTGTCCATGAACGAGACGCCGCGCCCGGCCAGCGCCTCGACCATCCGCGGGTTCAGCCGCAACGCCTCGTCGTAGTCCGGAATGGCACGATCGTACTGGCGCTTGTGGGAATAGGCATTGGCGCGGTTGTTGAACGCGAGCGCATTCTTAGGATCCAGCCGGATCGCCTCGTTGCAATCGCCGATCGCCCTGTCGTACGCGCCCTTGTGCCAGTAGGCGCCGCACCGGTTGCTGAACGTATTTGACGAGTTCGGGTTCAGGCGCGCCACCTCGCTATAGTCGGCGATCGCCTTGTCGTACTCGGCCTTGCGGTCCCAGGCGGTGGCGCGCGCAAAGAACGCGCTGGCCCGATCCGTCGTCGAAAGCTGGGCTGACTGCAGGACCGCGCTGCAGCCCTGGATCACCTGGTCGTCCGTGCTGCCGTCTTGGAAGCACCAGTCACGCTGCTGCTGCGTCTGCGCCTGAGCCGGGGCGGTACCCATGGCCATCGCAGCCAACACCACGCCGATCGCTCCCACGCATGTGCGGCGCATGTCGCCCCCTCTTCGGCGCGCAGCCCACCTCAGGTCCGCGCCGCCCCACGGCTATCGTATCTGGTGTCGTCACGGCAACACGCGAGACTGGCGATCACTACCCCTTGCGGCGTCAAAGGCCGAAAACCCAACAATATCTTTGCAATGAGCGTTTGATCACACTATATGAGCGAATACTCACAAAAATGGACCGAATTCAGCGTGCCGAGGATCCGATGAAGCCGAAAAACCACGCGGCGACTTCAACCTGCATCTCACCTAAGATTCGGCCCATAAGCCTCTGTAATCGAGCTTTAATGTTTCCTTGGCCACGATCAGATCGTGAATCTTTCGTCAAAATAAAATATAACAATATCAATGCTGTAAGATTTTTTTTGACGCTCCTAGTATATTTTTTTACATTCCGTCCATTATGAACCGGATTAACGATGTGTCGCGTGTTGCGGGCGACCGTCCGTCAGGTTCCTCGTCTTAGTGGTGTCCTAGCAATAGTCGAACGGCTTAGTCCTCCATCAGCATAACCGGTCGTCATCTCCGCGGGAGACTGACTGTAAACGCCAAACGACCGCAACAGACAATCAAGCCCACGTGCGTATAAGGGCAACAACCTGTAGTAGAGAGGTAGCAATGCTCCGCTCCAATGTCGTGTGGACCCATCAGCAGCCGGCGAAGCCGGTCAGCGCGCTGCGCACCATCAGCGAAGCCGCTGCGGAATTGGGCCTGGAACCGCATGTTCTGCGATTCTGGGAGCGCAAGTTCAGTCAGATTTCGCCGGTGAAGCGTGGCGGTGGCCGGCGCTATTATCGAGTCGAGGACATCGAACTGCTGCGCCGCATTCGGTCTCTGCTTTATAATGATGGCTATACCATCAAGGGCGTACAGCGGCTTCTCGATAGCGAAAGCGATCAGCCGACGCCGCGGGTGGAGATTGCGCATCTCGCCGTGCCGCCAGCGGCCGTCGACACCAGCGGGCGCCAGGAACTCGAGGACACGCTGGGCGACCTGCGGCGTGCGTTGGCCCTGCTGCGGGAGGCTCTGCACTAAGCTGTCAGATTGCGGAGAGGTACCGGGGGGTACCTCTGCGTAACGGGGGCAAAACAATGAAAATTCTATTGGTCGACGATGAAGAAGACATCGTCGAGGAGCTGTCCGGTTTTTTACACCGCCGGGGTCATGGTGTGGTCGCTGCCGACGGGGCTTCGGCAGCGATCCGCGCGCTTGACCGTGACGGTCCATTCGACGTTGTCCTGACCGACATGCGCATGCCGGAAGGCAGCGGCTTTGACGTCGTGCACGCCTGCCGCGAGCGCCCGGAGCCACGACCGGCCATGCTGGTCATGTCCGGACATGCGGCGCCCGACGAGATCTCACGGATCCAGGCCGAAGGCGCCCTGCACTTCTTTCCCAAGCCGCTGGCGCTGCGCGAACTGGCGGCTGTTCTCGCCGGCATCGCGGCCGGCCTCAGACCTCGACAAGCGACTGAACGCTACCTGGCGGGTTCCTAACACGCGGCCACGCTTGACAGTGAGCTTTCACTCATACTATATATGAGTGTTCGCTCACTGCGCATGGAGGCAGTCATGGCCTTCCCTTCCGAGCTGCCGGCGATGCGGCGTCAGACCCTGCCGCCGCCCCATCCTGTCGCGATCGCGTTGGCCTGGGCAGGCATGAGTTACGCGATCGCCACGGCGCTGCTGATGACGTTGTTGCCGCGTGCGGCATCCCTGCAGGCGCCCACCTCGGCATCGCTTGTGTTCGCCGTTGTCGTGATCGCCAGTGTCCTGCCGGCGATGATTATCGGCCTGATGGCGCGACGCGCGCCATCAGTGTGGTCGGCGCCACGGATCGCCCTTCCCTACCTCGCGATGCTGGCCGTCGTCGGCGGCCTGTTGGTGGCGGACTCGCGCGCGGACTGGTTTCTCGAGTCGCTTACGCTTGCGGCGCGTTGAGCTGGCGTCGAACAGAATAGCGCCGGTTGCCGTCCCTCGTGCGCTCGGGACGACAGCCTCGGGGAGGCTGAGATGTCATTGCGTGGATGCGTCGGCCGGTACACGCGTGAAGACGGCCGGCATTGCCAGAACTGGCCCGACGACCAACTCACGGTAATCGATCTCCTGAACAGCATCGCGGCTCATGACGGCGGTGCCGACGGGACTCTCGACGGCAACATCAACGGTCGCCTCGTTGCCGGCATTTCCAGCGATGCGCTCTACACCGCCATCGCTCGCTTCGAGGATTGGCATTTTCCCGGGCAGTGCGGCGGGTTCGTCGCGCCCGATGGACCGCTGCTCACGCGCCTGGAAGAACTGTCGGTCCCCGCGCGACAGACGGCCTGCGCATCCTGAGCGCAACGCCTGTCGTCGACGTGTCAACGACGCGTGGCACTATGCCCACGCGAATGGACTTGACTCGATGACCCTCGCTGTCGTTGGTGCAGGCATGATCCATGGCAGCAGATCGGCCGTCGCCAGCAGCGGACGCCCCTCAGGGCAATTCCGCCGGCTGATCGCGATGCTGTGTGCCGTGGCCTTCCTGATCGCCGGCGTCATCCATGTCAGCCACGGCACAGTGGCCGGCACCACAGCGGCTTACTCCGCGGTGATCGCGGTCACCGACGATGGGCAAGACTCCACGGCAAAGGACCGCATCGTTGCCGACGCCTGCCACTGCGTCGCGCAGGCAATGCTACCCGCCGACGCCGCGATGACCGACCGCGACGTGATCCGCGTGCGACCGGCATGGACCGGACACAGCCCGCAGTCGCGCTGGCCATTCGCCGAACCGCCGCCTCCCCGATCCCTGACCTGATTGTATTGCCTGGTCGTCCGTCGACGCGGACGACCCCAGTCACTGCACTCTTCAGGTCAGACTCATGCCCCTCTGTCGCGTTCTGGCGCGCGCGTTTTGCGTCGCGTTTGCGCTCGCCGTTTCCACTGCCGCATCGGCGCAATCATCGGGCGCGCTGACACTGGCGCAAGCCCTGCAGCGTGCCCTGGGCGCCAACGCCCGCCTCTTTGTCGCCGACCGCGAGATCGCCATGGCGGAAGGCCGGCGCCAGCAGGCCGGCGTCATCCCCAATCCGCAGGCCTCGTTCGAACTCGACAATGCGCTGGGCTCGCGCGACTACCGCGGCCTGAAATCGGCCGAGACGACGCTGCAGCTGAGCCAGCTGATCGAGCTCGGCGGCAAGCGCGACGCGCGCGTCACCGCCGCGTCGGCCGACTATGACAGCGCCCGCTGGCAACGCGCGGCGGCACGGCTGGAAATCCTCTCCGAGACGGCCACCGCCTTCGTGGCGGTGCTGGGCGCGCAGCAGCGTGTCCAGCTGATGGAGCGCCAGGTCGCGGCGCTCGACCGCCTCAGTCCCCTGCTGCAGCGGCGCGTCGATGCCGGCGCCACCTCGCCGGCCGACGTGGCCCGCACGCAGGTCGCGATCGACCTGGCGCGCATCGATCGCGACCGCGCCAAGACGGCGCTGGCCACGGCGCGACGCGATCTGGCGCTGCTGATGGGACAGACGTCGCCCGACTTCACCAGCGTGACCGGCAACCTCGGGCGCATCGCCAAACCACCGCCCTACCCGGCGCTCCTGCAAGCCATCGAAAGCAATCCGCAGCTCGTGCGCTGGACGGCAGTGCGGGCCCAGAAGGAGGCCGAGCTGCTGACCGCACGCCTGAAGGTCGTGCCCGACGTCGAGGCCAGCATCGGCTGGCGCCACTATCGCGACACGCGCGACAACGCCGTACGGTTCGGCATCTCGGTGCCGATCCCGGTGTGGGACCGCAACCAGGGTGCCATCCGCGAGGCGCAGGAAGCGATCGGCAAGACCGAGGCCGAGCGCGCGGTCAACAAGCAGGCCCTGACTGCGATGGTAGGCCGTGCCCACGATGCGATCGGCGCAGCGCTACAGGAGATCGACATCCTGCGCCGCTCGGTGCTGCCCAACGCGCGCAAGGCACAGGCCGCCATCGACGACGGCTATGCACAAGGCCGCTTCACCCTGCTCGAGCTGCTCGACGTCTACCGGACCGTGGCCGAGGCCGAGCTGCGCGAGCAGGAAGCCCTGGTCGCCTTCCACACCGCCGTCGCGACCATCGAGGGTTTGACGGGAAACCCACTGACGTTGGCTCACGGGAGGACACCATAATGCGTATCGCAAGCGTAGCGGCGGTCGTCCTTCTGGGCGCCGCCGCCCTGATCGGTGGCACCGGATTCTACTTCCTGGACGCCGCGAAAGGCGGCAAGCCGACAGCGCCTGCCGCGGATGCGCATGCGCACGGCAAGGGCGGCGATGACAAGCATGGTGGCGATGGTGTCGAGCTCAGCGATGCCAAGGTTGCGGCGGCCGGCATCGAGCTGGTGCCGGCCGGCCCCGGCACCTTGCGCGAGAGCCTGCGGCTCAACGGCATCATCCAACCCAACCAGGAAGCCCTGGTGCAGGTAACGCCGCGCTTCCCCGGTATCGTGCGCGACATCCGCCGGCGGCTGGGTGACAAGGTCGCCAAGGGCGACGTGCTGGCCACGGTCGAGAGCAACCAGAGCCTCACCACCTACGACCTGAAGGCGTCGATTGCCGGCACTATCATCGACCGCCAGGCAGCGCTGGGCGAATACGTCTCCGAGCAGAAGCCCGTCTTCACCATCGCCGATCTGTCGACGGTCTGGATCGATTTCTCGGTCTATCGCCGCGATTTCAGCCGCGTGCGCATCGGCGACACCGTGGTGATCGACGCCGACGACGGCGGCCCGCCGATCGAAAGCGCGATCTCCTACGTCTCGCCGCTGGGCGCCAGCGATACGCAGAGCGCGCTGGCACGCGCCACCGTCGCCGGCGGCGACCGCTTGCGGCCCGGCCTGTTCGTCACCGGCCGCCTGCTGCTGGCCGCCAAGCCGGCCGATGTCGTGATCAAGCTCAGTGCGCTGCAGACGCTGGAGGGCCGCACGGTCGTGTTCGTGCGCAACGGCGATCGCTTCGAAGCGCGCGAGGTCGAGATAGGCCGACGCGACGGCGAGCACGCCGAGGTGCTGTTCGGCCTGCTGCCGGGCGACATCTATGCCGCCAAGAACAGCTTCGTGATCAAGGCCGAGATGGCCAAGGGGAGCACCAGCCATGAGCACTGAGCGCCCCACCCTGATCGACGGCCTGCTGGCCACCTCGATCCGCCAGCGCTGGATGGTGATGATGGTCGTGCTCGGCGTCGCGGCGCTGGGCGTGTGGAACTTCACGCGCCTTCCGATCGATGCCGTGCCCGACATCACCAACGTGCAGGTCCAGATCAACACGCAGGTGCCCGGCTACTCGCCGCTGGAGGTCGAGCAGCGCATTACATTCCCGATCGAGACCGGCATGGGCGGCCTGCCCAACCTGCAATACACCCGCTCGCTGTCGCGCTACGGCCTGAGCCAGGTCACCGTCGTCTTCAAGGACGGCACCGACATCTATTTCGCGCGCCAACTGGTCAATGAACGCATCCAGCAGGTTAAGGACCAGCTGCCCGCCGGCACCGAGACCGCGATGGGACCGATCTCGACCGGCCTGGGCGAGATCTTCATGTTCACCGTCGAGGCCAAACCCGGGGCGCGCAAGCCTAACGGCGAGGAATACACCTCGACCGACCTGCGCACGGTGCAGGACTGGATCATCAAGCCGCAGCTGCGCACGGTGCCCGGCATCGTCGAGGTGAACTCGATCGGCGGCTACGAGAAGCAGTTCCATGTGCTGCCCGACCCGGCGCGGCTCATGGCCTACAGGCTGACCTTCCGCGAGGTGATGACGGCGCTGGCCGCCAACAACGCCAATGTCGGTGCCGGCTACATCGAACGCAACGGCGAGCAGTACCTGGTGCGCACGCCGGGCCAGGTCGGCAACGTCGAGGAGATCAAGGACATCGTCATCGGCGCCCACAACGGCGTGCCGGTGCGCGTCAGCGACGTCGCCGACGTGCGCGAGGGTCGCGAACTGCGTACCGGCGCCGCCACCCTCAACGGCGAGGAGACGGTGCTGGGCACCGCCATGCTGCTGATCGGCGAGAACAGCCGCACCGTGGCGCAGCGCGCAGCAGCGAAGCTGCAGGCCATCGCCACGTCGCTGCCCGATGGCGTTATCGCGCGTACCGTCTATGACCGCACGCACCTGGTCGAGGCGACCATCGCCACCGTCGAGAAAAACCTGCTCGAGGGCGCGCTGTTGGTCATCGTGATCCTGTTCCTGTTCCTGGGCAATGTGCGGGCCGCCATCGCCACGGCGCTGATCATCCCGTTGGCGATGCTGCTGACCATGACCGGCATGGTGGAACACAAGGTCAGCGCCAACCTGATGAGCCTGGGCGCCATCGACTTCGGCATCATCATCGATGGCGCCGTCATCATCGTGGAGAACTGCCTCAGGCTGCTGGCGCTGGAGCAGCAGCGCCGCGGCCGCCTGTTGACGCGTCCCGAGCGCTTCGAGGCGATCCTGGGCGGCGCCAAGGAGGTCGTGCGGCCGAGCCTCTTCGGCATGCTGATCATCGGCATCGTCTATCTGCCGATCCTCACGCTCACCGGTGTCGAGGGCAAGATGTTCACGCCGATGGCGGTGACGGTGCTGATGGCGCTGGGCGCCGCGGCCATCTTCTCCGTCACCTTCCTGCCGGCAGCCGTCGCACTGCTGGTGACCGGCCGCGTGTCGGAGCACGAGAACGCCTTCATGCGGCTGGCGCGGCGCGGTTACGTGCCGTTGCTGAGCCTCTCCATCAAGCTGCGCTACGCCATGGCGGTGCTGGCCGTCGCGCTGGTCGCGGTGACAGGTTGGGCCGCCTCGCGCATGGGTGGCGAGTTCATCCCCAGCCTCGATGAAGGCGATGCTGCCGTCCAAGCCCTGCGCATCCCCGGCACCAGCCTGACGCAATCGCTGGAGATGCAGGCGGCACTGGAGAAGCGGCTGCTGAAGATCCCCGAGGTCAAGGAGGTGTTCGCACGCGTCGGCACGGCCGAGGTCGCGACCGATCCGATGCCGCCCTCGATCTCCGACGGCTACGTGATCCTGAAGCCGCGCAAGGAATGGCCCGATCCGCGCAAGCCCAAGGCCACTTTGGTCGAGGAGATCGAGCGCGCGTCCGATGAGATCCCCGGCAGCAGCTACGAGCTGTCGCAGCCGATCCAGCTGCGCTTCAACGAGCTGATCTCCGGTGTGCGCAGCGATGTCGGCGTCAAGATCTTTGGCGACGACCTCGACGTGCTGCTACGCGTGGCGGGCGACGTGCAGGCCGCACTGCAGGCCGTGCCGGGCGCCGCCGACGTCAAGACCGAGCAGGTAAGCGGCTTGCCGATGCTGACGGTGAAGCTCAATCGCACAGCGCTGTCGCGCTACGGCATCAGCGTCGCCGACGTTCAGGAGATCGTCGAGGTCGCCGTCGGTGGCAAGAGCGCCGGGCTGGTGTTCGAGGGCGACCGCCGGTTCGATCTGGTCGTGCGCCTGCCCGAGCATCTGCGCATGGATATCGACGTGATCGGTTCGCTGCCGATCCCGTTGCCGGCAAGCGACGCGTCGGCGGTCAAGCCGGTCGTCGGCGGCAGCGCCGCGGCACCGCCGCGCTACGTGCCGCTGTCGGCGGTGGCGCGCATCGATGTGGCGCCCGGCCCCAACCAGATCAGCCGCGAGGACGGCAAGCGGCGCATCGTGGTCAGCGCCAACGTGCGCGAGCGCGATCTCGGCAGCTTCGTGGCCGAGGCGCAGCGCCAGATCGCGGCCAAGGTCAAGCTGCCGGCCGGCTACTGGATCGGCTGGGGCGGCCAGTTCGAGCAGCTGGCGTCGGCCTCGCAGCGGCTGACCATCGTGGTGCCGATCGCGCTGACGCTGATCTTCCTGCTGCTGCTCATGAGCCTGGGATCGATCGCCGACGCCGCCCTGGTGTTCAGCGGCGTGCCGCTGGCGCTCACCGGCGGCATCGCCGCCTTGCTGCTGCGCGACATTCCCCTGTCGATCAGCGCCGGCGTGGGCTTCATCACCCTCTCCGGCGTTGCGGTGCTGAACGGCCTGATCATCATCGCCCACATCCGGCACCTGCGCACGCAGGGGCTGGCCGTCATCGAGGCGGTGACACAAGGCGCGCTGACCCGCCTGCGGCCTGTGCTGATGACCTCGCTGGTGGCACCGCTGGGTTTCATCCCGATGGCCATCGCCACCGGCCCGGGCGCCGAAGTGCAACGGCCGCTCGCCACCGTCGTCATCGGCGGCATCGTGTCGTCCGCCATCCTCACCCTGCTGGTGCTGCCAGCGCTCTACGTCATGTTCCGGCGTAACGGCGACAGCACCGTCAGTGCCGACGCTCCGGCAACCCCATCCACGCAAGGAGGCTGATCATGAAATACACACTCTTGCTTGCCGCGGCACTGCTGTGGGCCGGGCCCACATTCGCCCAGCACAAGCATGGCGACCAGAAGGGCCCCAACGGCGGGCGCATGCACGACATCGCCGGCGTCCACGCCGAACTCCTGACGAGCGGCACGACCGTCACGATCAACGTGTTCGACGAGGCCAACAAGCCGGTCAGCACCAAGGGCTTCTCCGGCTCAGCCCTGATCGTGAGCGGCGCCGACCGCGAGACCGTCACCCTGGCCCCGACCGGTGAGAACGCACTCAAGGGCGACGCCAAGGCCGCGATCGGCGGCAGCGCGGCGATCACCATCGTTGTCAAGACGGCCGCCGGAAAATCCGGACAGGCGCGTTTCTAGCCTATGTCCTCCCCCAACGAAGTTGGGGGAGGTGGCCGAAGGCCGGAGGGGGAGCCAACGGAGTCTCCGTTACCAAGACCACGTCGGCTCCCCTCCGCCCCTTCGGGGCACCTCCCCAACTGCGTTGGGGAGGACGAGAGTGCCGGCAGATAGAGCTTGAAGGTGGCGCCATGGCCGGGTGCGGTGTCCAGGGTCAGGAACCCGCCCGACTGTTGCACGAAGCCATGCACGATGGAGAGGCCAAGGCCAGTACCCTTGCCCTCCTCCTTGGTCGTGAAGAACGGCTCGAACGCCCTGGCCTGGATATCGGACGCCATGCCGGCACCGGTATCGCTGATGGTGACCTCGATCCAGTCGCCGACCTTCAGATCCGCATGCGCCCGAACCTCCTCATCGCCGATCCGCCGGTTGCGCGCCGTCATGCACAGCCGCCCGCCGTCGGGCATGGCGTCGCGGGCATTAATCGCCAGATTGAGGATCGCCGTTTCCAGGCCGCTGCGATCGACGTGGCAGACGCCGAGGTCATCGGCCATCGATACGCTGAGAAAGACCTGTGGCGATACCGCCGTACGCACCAGGCCGGCGATGTCCTCCAGCAACGGACCGACCGCGATCTCGCGCGGTTCCAGCGGTCGACGCCGGGCGAAGGTCAGCAGCCGCGCCACCAGATCGGCGCCGCGCTCGCACGCCGCCACGGCCGCCGACAGCGGCTTCTGCCCGGCTGAATCAGTCGGCAGCGCGTCGGCCGCGATCTCGATACTGCCGATCACCACCGCCAGGATGTTGTTGAAGTCATGGGCGGTGCCGCCGGTGAGCCGGCCCAGCGCCTCCAGCTTCTGCTTCTGGCGCAGCGTCGCTTCGGCATCCGCCAGCCGGGCCTCCGCCCGCAACTGCTGCGTGATATCGCGCACCTGCACCAGATCGCACGCCACGTTATTGAATCGTGCCGGTTCGGCATTGACGAAGACCTCCACCACCGAGCCGTCCTTTTTCTGGTGCCGGAACCGGCCCTGCGCACGGCGCGTCCAGTTGGCCTCCTCCAGACGCTGTCGCAGCAGCGCCTTCTCCGGGTCCGGCCGCAGGTCGTAGAGCGTCAGCGTCTCGAACTCGGCCCGGCTGTAGCCGTAGAGCGCGCAGGCCGCTTCGTTGGCGGCCACGATCCGCAGGTTCGCGTGCTCGAACAGGTACATCGGGTTGGGGTTTTTTTCGAACAGGAAGCGGAAGCTGGCCTCGCTGTCCTTGAGCCGCTTTTCCGCCAGCCGATGGGCCGTGATCTCCGAACCGGTGCCGCGGTAACCCACGAAGACGCCCTGCGCATCGAAGCGCGGCCGGCCATTGATGCGAAAGACATGGTAGTCGCCTGTCGACGCCATCACTTCGTATTCGAAGTCGCGGAACTCCTGGTGTGCCTCGACGATCCGCCGGTAGTCGGACCACGTCGCATGCAATGGGCGCGCTTGCGGGTATTCCCACCGGCGGCGGCCGATGCTGGTCGGTGCGATCCGCGCCAGGTTGGGCCGGTCGAAGGCCACTTCCGTGATCCGATGCTCGGCATCGGTTTCCCACATCCAGTCGGACGACATCTGCGCCAGGTCGCGGAAGCGCTCGGTGCTCCTTTCCAGCTCGATCGTGAGCAGGCGTCGTTCAAGCTCGGCTTCGACCAGCCGTGCCAGCGCCTGCAGGCCCGCGACACGATCATCAGACAGATCGGACCGCGGCCTGGGGTCGATCACGGCAATGGTCCCGATGCAAAGACCGTTGCCTGCGTGCAGCGGCGCCACGGCGTAGAAATGGCCCCGGGAGATCCGCCTGTAGGGATGCCCGGCGAAGCGCGTATCGCTGGCAAGATCACGAACGACAAGCACCGCGCCCGCCAAAGTCGCGTCGTCGTAGAGGCTCCATTGCCGCGGCATGGCCCTGACGGTGACCCCGTAGCGGGCCTTGAACCACATGCGCGTCTCATCGAGGAATGAGATCGTCGCCATCGGCGTATCGAACATGCGCGCCGCCAGCTCGACGATGGAGTCAAACTGCGGCTCCGGCGCGGTATCGAGGATGTCGTAACGCCTCAGCGCCGCCAGCCGCTCGGCCTCAGACATGAACTTCCCTTCTGCCAATGACGGGCGACCCGTTGCACGATGCCGGAAGACCGTCTCACTGTCAGAAAGGGAGTCGATCAAAACCGGTCCGAATCGGACTACCCAACTCTTCAGCCTTCAAACGCGAATATACAGTATGGGCTAAATCCATTTGTTCCCTTTTCGCGATTTATGCATTGACATTAAATTCCTTATATGAGAATATAATTGACATCCCCACCACCGGTCCTGTCGATCGCACCCCGATGCCGGCCTGCATCAGTACCCTGCCGCTCGACTGGGCCGCGCTGTGCGCGCATGTCCGCCGGCGATGGCTGCCCGATCACCGCGGTGAATTGCCGCCGCGCCGAGCCGATGTCGCCACGCTTGATGCGCCGGTCGGCGTTGCCGCCTGCGCCCAGTTCGGCTTACGACACCATTTCGCGTCCGAGCAGGAAGCCGAGACCTGGCGCTGCATCGGGCCGCGCGCCTTGACCGTCTGCACGCGCTGGCATGCGCTGCGCTCCGACCGCGAGGAGGTTCGCGTCGCGGTGGTCGCCCTGCGCCATTGCCGCACGAGCGGTACGACGCAACAGGCAGAGGCGGCCCGGATCGACCTGCGGCGACACTGGACAGGCTACCGCCGCGGCATGCGCGCGTTCGGCCGACAGATCGATGGCGTGCGCCGGGCCTTGATGCCACGGCTCGGGCCGACGGAAACAACTGCGGCAATGCCGCTGATCATCGCCGCCGAATAGCTAGGGTGTCGACGTCGCTTGTTGGGATGCCCGGCTGCCGTAACGCCGGGCATAGACGTGCGTGAAGGCGGCGCCCAGCAGGAAGATCTGGGCGGAGTAGTAGATCCAGACCAGGATCACGGCGAACGCGCCGGCGGCGCCGTAGCTGGAGGCGACCGCGCTGCTGCCGATATAGAAGGCGATCAGCGACTTGCCGACCGTGAACAACAAAGCCGTCACCACGGCGCCGATGGTGACGTCGCGCCAAGCGATCGCGGTGTCCGGCAGAGCCTTGTAGATGGCGGCGAACAGCAAGGTGATCAGGCCCAGGGAGATCAGGAACGTCAGCGCCTGCAGCAGCAGATGGGCGGCAGGAAAGAAGCTGTTGATGTAGGCGTGCACGGCTGACAGGCCGGCATTCACCACCAGCGACACCATCAACAGAAAGCCGAATGTCAGCACCAGCCCCAGGCTGGTCAGCCGGGAGCGCACGACCCGTGCGACCGCCGACCGTTGCGGTGCGGCCTTCCAGATGACGTTCAGCGCTGATTGCATCTCGCCGAAGACGCCGCTGGCGGTGAGCAGCAGCGTGGCCAGCCCCAGCACCGTCGCCCAGACGCCCGCCTTCCGGTTGCTGGCGCTTTCGATCATCGCCTGCAGCACATCGGCGCTGCGCGCGCCCATCAGGTCGCTGAGCTGCGCGACCAGGGCGCCCTGCGCCGCCTCGTGGCCGAAGGTGAGGCCGGCAACGGCGATCACGATGATCAGCACCGGCGCGATGGAGAAGATCGTGTAATAGGCGATGGCCGCGCCGCGGCTCAGCAGCTCGTCGGCGATGAACGCATCGATGGTGTCCTTGGCCAGGCGCCAGGCCGCCGCCACACCGCGCGTCGGCGTCAACCCGACCTCGGCAGGAAGGGAATCAGCATCGGCACGCGCCGGCGATAGGCGTCATAGAACACAGGTCCGAACTCCTGACGCAGGAACCTCTCTTCCAGCGCGGCCTTGCCCCACAGCCCCAGCGTGACCAGCGCGGCACCCAGCAGCGCCTGAAGCGTTTCTTCGGCGACGGCCGTCACCAGCGCCGCGGCGATCAGGCCGGTATAGATCGGATGCCGTACCACCGCGTAGGGACCGGTCTCGATCAGCCGATGACCTTCCTTGCGCGTGATGGCGCCCGACCACAACCGTCCCAGGTGCAGGCGTGCCCACCACGCGAACAGGAACGCCGGCACGGTCAGCGCCGCCAGCAGCCACACACCGTCATTGCCGACATGCCACAGATGCTCGACGTCCAACCATGAGACGTCGCCCAACAGCAGCACGGCGCCGGCGAGGATGACGATGCGGTTGAGCGTCGTGGCGCCGGTGACGGCCCGCTTGAGCGTGGGCGCCGACCACGGTGTCGCCAGAAGCCATGACAGCAGCCACAGACCCCAGGCCAGGCGGAAGAGCTGAACGGCATTCATGGCGAGGCTGCACGCGCTCCGAGTTCTGTGCACACTGTGTGTCACTCCTGTTCAATTACAGGAGTCATCGCGGCGAGAATCAAGCCTGCCGCCGCACACAATCCACGCGGCGGGACGTCGCGCTACCGACCAGCCACCGACCTCAATCGGCTCCCCAGGTCGGCTTGCGCTTCTCGGCGAAGGCCTGCAGGCCCTCCCGCCCATCACGAGTCATGGATACGGCAGTGATCAAGTCCACGGCATTGCCGGCACCTTGGCGGTAGCCGTTGTCGATGGCGCGTGTGAAGCCTCTCTTGCCCATACGCATCAGCGTCGGTGACTTCGCGGCAAGGACGCGCGCAACGTTGCGCGCCTCTTCCGCCACCCGGGCCTGGGGCGCCAATCGGCTGACAAGGCCCAGGCTCATGGCTTCGCGCGCATCGAACGTCCGGCCCGTGAACAGCAGATCGAAAGTGCGGTAGCGGCCGACGATCCGCGGCAGGTGCGTGTAGTGGATCGCCGGCAGAAGCCCGACCTCCATCTCCGGATAGCCGAACGTGGCATCGTCGGCGGCCACGATCATGTCGCAGGTGATCGCGATGGATATACCACCGCCGCGCACCGCGCCCGTAACGGCCGCAATGGTCGGCTTGCCGAGGCCCGATTGCAGTTCGTGGAGCTGGACATAGAGCTTGTTGACGACGGCATGCACCTGCTCGGGTGAATTGGTCAGGAACGCGGGAATGTCGAGGCCGGCACTGAAGCGTCCCGGCAGCGCGCTGGCGATCGTCACCGCACGAACCTCAGGATCGCTGTCGGCTCGCCGGAGCGCCTCCATCAGCGCGTCCAGGAACGCCATGGTGATTGCATTGACCGGCGGATTGTTCAGCAGGATCTCCGCCACGCCGTCCTTGACCTCGTATCCGATCATCGTCCCTCATCCTGCTGCACCAGGCTTTCGCCCGCGGCAAGCCTGCGCTATGTCGGCATCATGATGGCCTCGTCCTGGGACGTCGACCACCGGTACGCCGTGCACGGCTATTATGCCGAAGCCGAGCCGGACGCGGCCTTGCGCCGGCACATCGCGCGTGTGTGGATCCACTGCCTGCCCTGCGCCCCCGAACCATCGGTGCTGGTGGTACCCGACGGCTGCATCGATCTGCTCTGGATTGACGGTGATCTCTGCGTGGCAGGCGCTGACCGCACGGCGCGGCGACAAGCGTTGGCATCGGGCGCCGTCGTGGTCGGGCTGCGGTTCCAGCCCGGCGCCGCCCGCCACTGGCTGCGCCTGCCAGCCACCGATATCGTCGACCAGCGCATTGCGCTGGACGCCATCTGGGGTGCCGATGCACGGCGGCTCGCCGACGAGGCCGGTGCGGCGAGAGCGCCCATGGACATCGCGCGCCGCCTCCAGCGCGGCCTGCGGCGACGCGTCGATGGCATCGCGGCCGATGACCGCGACATGCGCACGCTCTTCACCCGGCTGTCGCAGCCGCACGACGGGACGCGCTGCCCTGTGAGTGCTGCTGCCACCCTTCTCGACGTCAGCCCCCGCACGTTGCGGCGACGCAGCCACGATGCCTTCGGCTACGGTCCCAAGACGCTGGAGCGCATCCTGCGCTTCCAGCGCTTCCTCGCCACCGCGGGCGACGCAGACGGACTGGCGGACTGCGCCGCTGCTGTCGGCTACGCCGACCAGGCCCATCTCAGCCGCGAAGTGAAGCGCCTGTCGAGCCTGCCGCCCACCGAAATCCTCGACCACATCGCAGGGTAGGTGTCCGTTTCGTTCAAGACGCTTGAAGACATCATCGCCACGGTGTCGATCGACGACAGCATTGGAGTGTGTGTCATGGCATCAACCGTCGATTCGCAAACTCTGAGCATCCGCATCGAGTGTCCGTGGCGCGCGGTCTACGATTTCACGGCGGAGCCCGCCAACTTCGCGGCGTGGGCCAGAGGCATGGGCGATTCCCTGCAACGCGTCGACAATCACTGGGTCGTGCAGACGCCGTCGGGCCGCATGACGGTGCGGTTCAGCGAGAAGAACAGCTTCGGTATCCTTGACCACTATGTGCGGACGCCGGCTGGCGCCGAGATCTACATTCCGCTGCGTGTGATCGCCAATGGCGAGGGCTGCGAGGTGATGCTGACCGTGTTTCGGCTACCCGGTATGTCCGACGCGACATTCGCTGCCGACGCCGCCGCCGTGCGACGCGACCTTCAGGCGCTGAAGACGCTCCTGGAGAGTTGACCGTCTCTGGCACCGGGCGCAACAATGATCCCGTGAAGGTCACTCTAGAAGACCACACAGGATGGAGCGCCAGATGGCCGAATCGTCGAAGCCTGTTGACCCGTTTTCATTGTGGCGAGAGTGGCTCGGCGAATTCGAAAAGCGCTCCAACACCTCGATCAACGAGGCCATGGGCTCGGAGGGTTTCGCGCAGCTCTTCGGTCAGTCGACGGGCCTGGCGATGGGTGTGCAGAAGGTGGTCAGCGACACGATGAACCGCCATCTCACCACGCTGAACCTGCCCACGCGTGCCGACATTGCCGCCCTGGGCGAACGCCTGAACGCCGTCGAGACCCTGCTGACCCGGATCGTCGACACCCTCGAACGATCAGGCGCCGCAACCGCACCACCCGAAACGCGCGCGCCGCGACCACCCAAGACGCGCAAACCGCCGACGCAGGGTGCGCCATGAGCTCGATCCTGGGACCCGTCGACGATCTGGCGACACGTGTGCGCACCGAGGTCGAGCGCACGATCCAGCGCGGCATCAAGGGCGTCGAGTATTTCGCCAGCGCCGGTCCGCAGAACCCCGGCATGCCGCGCGATGTCCTCTACGAAAAGGCCACCCTGAAGCTCTATCGCTATCGGCCGCTGACGGACGAAGTCTACCGCGTGCCGGTGCTGATCGTGATGTCCATCGTCAACCGGCCCTACATTCTCGATCTGACACCGGGCATGAGCCTGATCGAGTTCCTCCTCAAGCGCGGCTTCGAGGTCTACATGGTCGACTGGGGCCTGCCGCGGCCCGAGGACAAGACGCTGCGCCTCGAGAACTACACGATGGAGTTTCTGCCGGAGTGCGTGCGACGCGTCGGCATCGATGCCGGCGAACGCGACGTCTCGATGATCGGCTACTGCTTCGGCGGGCTTCTGGCCGCGGTCTATGCCGCTCTTCACCCCGACGACGGCCTCAAGAACCTTGTCTGCTTCACCACGCCGGTCGATTTCGAAGGCTTCACCCTGTTTCATAACTGGACCGATCGCCGGCATTTCGACGTCGACCGCCTCGTCGACACGCTGGGCAACGTGCCGCCCGAAGTCATCACCGAGGGCTTCAGCATGCTGCGGCCGATGTCGCGCGTCACTGGCCAGGTCAGGCTGTGGGACAACATGTGGAACGATGAGTTCGTGACGTCGTTCCGCATGTTCGACCGCTGGGCCAATGACCAGGTACCCATCGCCGGCGAATGCTTCCGCCAGATCATCAAGGACCTGATGTGGGACAACCGGCTGCTGAAGAACGAGCTTATGCTGGGCGGGCAGCGCGTCGATCTGGGGCGCATCCGCATGCCGTTCCTGCATGCCGTTGCCGAGCACGACGACATCGTGCCGCGCCAGGCCAGTCGTGCCCTGATCGACCTGGTCGGCAGCGCCGACAAGGAGGAAGTCATGCTAAAGGGCGGCCATGTGAGCCTGGTCGCCGGCGCCAACGCGGTGAAACGACTGTGGCCGAAGCTGGATGGCTGGCTGGGAGTCCGATCGACATGACGCGTCCAGGAGACGACCGCCTGCCCCGCACCGTGGCCTGCAAGGACGGCCCGGTCGAGATCAGGCACATGGTGGCGGCCGACGAAGCCGCCCTGCTCGCCTTCGCCCGGCTATTCCCGAGCCACGACCTGCTGTTCTTCCGCCGCGACATCACGCAGCCGGCCGTCATTGCGCAGTGGGTCGAGGATCTGCAGCGCGGCACCCTGAAGACACTGCTGGGCATGCGCGACAGCGCGGTCGTCGGCTGCGCGATCATCAATCCCGGCGAAGCGTCGTGGTCACCCCATGTCGGCGAGCTGCTCGTTTTCACCGCGCCGTCCATGCGCGGCAAGGGTCTCGGCCGCCAGCTGGTGCAGGAGGCGTTTGCACAGGCGCTGTCGATGGGGCTGGAGAAGATCGTGACGCAGATGACCGTCGATCAGCGCGGCGCCATTGACGTCTTCGAAGGCCTGGGCTTTCGCGGCGAGGCGCTGCTGCGCGATCACGTCAAGGACCGTGACGGCTCCAAGCACGACCTCGTCATCCTCAGCCACGACGTCGCCCGCTTCCAGTCGCGTCTCGCCGCCTACGGGCGACTGCAGGAAGAGTAAGTCTTCCCGGGAGCCCTCACCGACCGCGCACACCTTTGCGCCGCGCCGGTGGCTCGAAGATCGTGAAGGCGTTCGATCGCATGCCCTGCTCGAGTTGCTCCCAGCTGATCGGCGCCGCAATGGGAAATCCCGGGCGCGCCCGCGGTGAATAGGCGCCGACGGCCGTCTTGCCGCGGCTGTTGCACAGCCAGTCGATGAACAGACGGCCCGGGCGCTTATCGTGCGCCGCCACCGTCACGTAGCGCTCGGGTGCCGTCGCAGCCAGCTGCTCGGCAAGCTGCTGGCTGTAGCGGTGCATCTCGAGCCAATCGAGATCGGGCTCGACAGGCACCATGATATGCACGCCCTTGCCACCAGTGAGCTTGGGCCAGCTGTCCAGGCCTTCGCCATCCAGCAGCGTGCGCATCTTGCGCGCCGTCTCGATGGCGAACGCCCAATCGACGCCCTCACCCGGATCGAGCCCGAACACCAAGGTGTCAGGCCGCTCGATATGGTCCACCGTGGCACCCCACGGATGGACCTCGATGACGTCCATCTCGACCAGGCCCAGCAGGCCCTCGAGGCTGTCGATCCATAGCCGGATCCCCTCGCCGCCCTCGCGCTTCTTGATGCGCAACTGGTGAACGGCGGCGGGAATGGGCGGCAGCGGCCGGCTCTGGTGATAGAACGTCTCGCCGTTCTCGTGGCGCACCAGGGTCAGCGGCCGACGTGCCAGATGCTCCAGCGCCTCTGTCGCCACCGTCTTCCAGTAGGCGGCCAGCTCATTCTTCGACGGCACGGCGGCGCTGGCCGCGGGCAGTGACTGCTGCAGGGACGCAAATCCATCCCACGGATCGCGGTCGAGGAACGTCAGGCGCTTGGGCAGATTCGCCAGAGTGAAATGGTTGGCACGAATGCCGGGACCGATCTCGTCCCAGGTGAGCGGCGTCGAGATCGCCGCGCCCGCACGCGCGCGGGTCGAATAGGCGGCCACGGCGGTGGCGCCCATGCCGTTGCGCAGATAGTCGACGTAGATACGGCCCTGTCGCACGCGCTTGGCCATGTTGGCGACGTAGCGATCGGGACGCTCGGCTGCCAGCGCCTCGGCGACCTGCTGCGCGAAGCGCTTGACGGTATCCCAATCGGTCTTCGGCTCTACCGGGAACACCACGTGCAGGCCTTTGCCGCCGGTGGTCTTCACGAAGCTCTTCAAGTGGTGCTTCTCGAGCCAGCGGCGCACATCGAACGCCGCCTCGATCACCCGCTCCCACGGCACGCCGTCGCCGGGATCGAGATCGATGGTCACGCGATCGGGCAGCTCCGGCCGATCGGCTGTCGCGCCCCAGGGATGGATCTCCAGCACGCCAGCCTGAACGAGCTCCAGCAGGCCGCCGAGGTCATTGATCGCCAGCATCGCCTCGTCGTCGCCGGGAATCGGCACCAGGCGCACCCCGTCACTGAGGCCAGCCCAGCGATGCTTCTGGAAGAAACATTGCTCGGTGATGCCGCCGGGACAGCGCAACAGACTCAGCGGACGTCCCGCGATGTGCGGCAGGATCCAGTCGGCGATCTCGGTATAGAAATCCGCCAGCCCCTGCTTGGTGATCCCCTGCTCCGGCCACAGCAGGCGGCCCGGATTGGTGAGCCGCACCAGAGGCACCGCCTCCTGACGTTTCCTCGCATGTGCCGACCGCGGTTCGGCATCGGCCCGCCTGGCGTCGGTTGGGGCCTTGTCCTCGACGACTTCGCGAAACACCGCGTGCCGGATCAGATTGCTGCGCGTGCGACCGCGATATTCGACATCGACCACAGTCGTGGGCGTCACCCACTTCACACCCTTTGCCGTGGCGGTCTCGTCCTTCAGCGGCGCCGTCTTGGTGCGCTGAGGGTTGAGCCGCTGCCACAGCGCGCGTCCGTCGGCGATGCTGAAGCCGGAGCCGCAATGTCCCGATGGCACCAGCTTGCCATCGACATACTCGCCCAACACCAGCGCACCGACCGCCTGGCTGTCGAGCGATGACGGCATGAAGCCCGCCACCACGAAAGCGTCGCTCTGTGTCGTCTTCACCTTCAGCCAGGTCTTGACCCGCCCGGACTGGTAGGGCGCCAACGCCGTCTTCGAGATGATGCCTTCGAGGCCCAGCCGGCTGGCGTGCTGGAAGATCGTGTTGCCGTCGCCGCCGATGTGCTCGCTGAAGCGAACGCGCACGCTCTCGCCGTTGGCGGCAATGATCTTCTCCAGCGCCGCCTTGCGCTCGACCAGCGGCGCGGCGCGCAGGTCGTAGCCGTCGAGATGCAGCAGATCGAAAGCGTAGAAGACGAAGTTGCCCGTCCCGCTCTTCAGGGCATCGACCAGCGCGATGAAACTCGCCACGCCGGCGTCGGTCTGCACGACGATCTCGCCATCGATGAGCGCCGATTTCACCGGCAGGCCGGCGATCGCCGGCGCCACCCCGGGATAGCGTTCCGTCCAATCGAGGCCCTGGCGTGTCAGCAGCACCGCGCGACCATTCTCGATGCGGGCCTGTACGCGATAGCCGTCATACTTGATCTCATGCACCCAGCCGTCGCCCGCGGGTGCCTTCTCCACCGTTGACGGCAGGCAGGGTTCGATCCAGTCGGGCATCGCGCCGGTTTTCGCTTTGCGTACGGTCGCGGGATCGATGACCGGTTTGCGCCGGCGCGCGCGCTGCGCCGCGGCAGGCTTGGTGATCTCGCCCTGGCGCGAGGACCACACGCGATCCTGGTCGCGCGTGATCGCATCGATATCGCGGCCGGTGGTGGCCGAGAGCGGCTTCTCCACCAAAATGTCGGGCGCATCGGCCGTGCGGGCCACCGCGTCCTTGGCCTTGATCAGCAACCAAGCATCCTGTTTCTCGCGCGGCTTGCGCGCCATGCGCACGAGGTGCCACGAGCCCTTGAGCTTCTCGCCATCCAGCCGGAATTTCAGGTGCCCCTTGCGATAGCCGAACTCGGGATCGAACTCCGGCGTCCACGTCCCGCGGTCCCACACCATCACCGTGCCGGCGCCATATTCTCCCTTGGGGATAACGCCCTCGAAATCGCCGTACTCGAGCGGATGGTCCTCGACATGGACGGCGAGCCGCTTCTTGTCGGGAACAAGGCTCGGCCCTTCCGGCACCGCCCAGCTCTTCAGCACGCCATCGAGCTCCAGGCGAAAATCATAGTGCATGCGCCGTGCCGCGTGCTGCTGGATGACATACGCATGACCATCCGTCGTCGCGCGTGCCGCGCCGGCCGGCTCCGGCGTCTTCGAAAAATTGCGTTTTGCCCTGTAGGTATCGAGCGGTTTGTTCACGAACGCGAGCCTAGGCCAATCCGCGCTTGCTTTCCACCGACGCCCCGGGTCACAGCAGCGGCAAAAAAGATCGCCCCCGGTGTCGGGCCGCCGCCGGCCCGTTCGTCCTTGAGGCGACACTGACATGACAAAACACAGCCAAGAGCAGAGGTTATGATGTCCAAGGTAACGAACAGCCTGCGTACGCTGGTTCTGGGCGCCGCCCTGATGCAGGCGCTGTCGGCAACCGCCGGTGCGCAGCAGGCCTCACCGCCGCCGCTGCCCGATGGTGTTTTTGCCGCCGAAAAAGATATCAAGCTTGCAACCGCCGGCACCTACGCGCTCGATCCGCAGCACACGGCCGTCGTGGCCCGCGTATCGCACCTGGGCTACTCCTACAGCCTGTTCCGGTTCGAGAAGGTCGAGGGCACGCTATCCTGGGATCCGGCCAACGTCGCGCAGGCCAAGCTCTCCATCACCGTACAGGTCGATTCGATCGCAAACCCCGTTCCCGGCTTTGGTACCGAGATCGCCGGCGACAAGATGCTGAACGCCAAGGCCTTCCCGCAGGCCACATTCGTCTCGAGCGCCTTCCGCCAGACCGACGCCATGCGTGGCAAGGTCGATGGCCAATTCACGCTGATGGGCAAGACCAAGCCGATCACCTTCGACGTGACACTGGTCGGCGCCGGCAAGGGCTTCATGGGTATGCCGCGCATGGGCGTGCAGGCGCGCGCCGCGATCAACCCCCAGGACCACGGCCTGCCGCCATTCTTCGTGGCCCCCATCGAGATCGTCGTCGATGCCGAGTTCGGCAAGACGCCGTAGGTCAGCAACCCACCCATCGTTTCAGCCAGAGGAGAGAGAGATGCAAGTCCAGGCCTACCTGACGTTCGACGGTCGCTGCGAAGAGGCGATCAACTTCTACAGCAAGGCGGTCGGCGCCAAGGTCGAGATGATGATGCGCTTCAAGGAGAGTCCGGAACCGCATCCGCCGGGCATGTTGCCGCCGGGCTCGGAGAACAAGGTGATGCACGCCGCCCTGCGCATCGGCGACACCCAGATCCTCGCCTCCGACGGCATGTGCCGCGGCGTCGAGCATTCGAAGTTCGAAGGCTTCTCGCTGTCGCTGGAAGCGGGCAGCGAAGCCGACGCCGACCGTCTGTTCGCTGCGCTGGGTGATGGCGGTCAGGTGCAGATGCCGCTGGGCAAGACGTTCTTCGCCAGGCGCTTCGGTGTCGTGTCTGACCGCTTCGGCGTGTCGTGGCTCGTCATCGTCCCGGGAGAAGCCTGAAACCGGTCCCGGCGCCCGCCCTCCGGCGGGTGCCGCCGCCACACAAAGGAGAGTGCCATGCTCAAGACCCTCGCGATCATCGGCGGCGTCATCGTCGTCGCGGTTGTCATCATGCTGATCTACGCCGCGACCCGACCGGACTCGTTCCGCGTCCAACGTTCGGCCAGTATCAAGGCGCCACCCGAGAAGGTCTTCCCTCTCCTCAATGACTTCCATCGCTACGGCGAGTGGTCGCCGTTCGAAAAAATGGATGCGGACATGAAGCGGACGTACAGCGGTGCCAACACCGGTAAGGGCGCGGCCTACGCGTGGGAGAGCACCGGCAAGGCCGGCATCGGACGGATGGAGATCACCGACTCTTCACCGTCGTCGATCAAGATCAATCTTGATTTCGTCAAGCCGTTCACCGCCCGCAACAAGGTCGAGTACACGCTGCAGCCCAAGGGCGATACGACCGACGTGACGTGGGCAATGCACGGCGACAGTCCGTACATCTCGAAGCTGATGGGCATCTTCTTCAACTTCGACAAGCTGATCGGCAGCGATTTCGAGACTGGCCTCGCCAACATCAAGGCTATCGCGGAGAAGTAAGCGGATCGTCATCCCGAGCGCAGCGAGGGATCTCCCGCGAAAGGAGACTCCCTTTCCAGGAGATCCCTCGCTACGCTCGGGATGACAGTGTGGCCTTATCACCGCACGATTCTTGCCCTCACGAGGTTCCCATGTGTCGAAACATCAAGAACCTGTTCAACTTCGAGCCGCCCGCTACGGACGAGGAGATCCGTGCCTCGTCCCTGCAGTTCGTTCGCAAACTGAGCGGTTTCAACCACCCGTCCAAGGCCAATGAAGAGGCCTTCAATCGCGCCGTCGCACAGGTGACGCAGGCAGCACACGCGCTGGTCCATTCCCTGGTAACCACCGCGCCGCCACGCGATCGTGAAATCGAGGCCGCCAAGGCGCGGGCGCGTTCAGCCGAGCGTTTCGGCACAGCCGGCTCGTAAGGCGCGGCCGGCGCATGCCGTCGTCAGGTTCCCGGTCCATCACCATTGCCGTCGATGATGCGCGTCGCGTCTCGGGCTTGCTCGATATGCCAGCGCAAGCCCGCGCGTGCTACGTGCTGGCGCACGGCGCCGGCGCCGGCATGACCCATCCGTTCATGGCGGCTGTCGCGGCGGAGCTCGCCACGCGCGGCATCGCCACGCTGCGCTTCCAGTTTCCCTACATGGAGCAGAAAGCGAAGCGGCCGGATTCACCAGCCATCGCTCACGCTACGGTGCGCGCCGCGGTGGCCGAAGCCACACGCTTGGCGCCGGCTTTGCCGCTGATCGCCGGCGGCCGCTCCTTCGGTGGGCGCATGACATCGCAGGCTCAGGCGCTGTCACCGCTGCCCGGTGTGCGCGGGCTGGCCTTCCTCGGCTTTCCGCTGCACCCGGCGAAACGGCCGTCCGACGAGCGCGCTCAGCACCTCGCCGACGTGAAGATCCCGATGCTGTTCCTGCAGGGAACGCGCGATGCGCTGGCCGAGCTCGACAAGCTCAGGCCTGTGGTCGAGCGGCTCGGCACAAGCGCCACGCTGGCGTTGTTCCAGGATGCCGACCATTCATTCCACGTCCCAGCCAAAACCGGCCGCAAGGATCCCGACGTCCGCCGCGAGATCCTGGACGCTTTGGCTGCCTGGATCGACCAGACTGTCACGTAATTCCCTCCCCCACGCAGTGGGGGAGGTGGCCGAAGGCCGGAGGGGGAGCACACGTGGTGCTGATTACAAAGACCACGTCGGCTCCCCTCCGCCCCTTCGGGGCACCTCCCCACTGCGTGGGGAGGATCGTGTTTTCATGCCCAGGCGATCGAGCAGTTCGGCGTCACGGTCGCGCTGCGGGTTTTTGGTCGTCAGCAGCGTGGTGCCAATGAAGATCGAGCTGGCGCCCGCCAGCAGGCAGAGCGCCTGCAATTCGTCACTCATGTACTGGCGTCCCGCGGCCAGGCGCACCACGCTCGTCGGCATCATGATCCGCGCCACGGCGACCAGGCGCGCGAAGGCGATCGGATGTGGCCGTTCGGCGCGTTGCTGGACGGGTGTTCCGGCGACCTCGTTCCAGATGTTGATCGGCACGCTTTCGGGATGCGGGTCCATGCGGGCCAGCAGCAACAGCATGCCGATGCGGTCCTCGATACGCTCGCCAAGCCCGACGATGCCGCCGCAGCAGACCTTGATGCCGGCGGCGCGCACGTGATCGAGCGTCTCCAGGCGATCCTGCAAGGTGCGCGTGGAGATGATCTCGCCGTAGTACTCGGGCGAGGTGTCGACGTTGTGGCTGTAGAAGTCGAGACCGGCGGCCTGCAACTGCTGCGCCTGCGCCGCCGTCAGCATGCCGAGCGTGGCGCAGGTCTCCAGGCCCAGATCCTTCACGGCGCCGATCATCGTGCAGACACGATCGAGATGACGCGGCTTGGGATTGCGCCAGGCCGCGCCCATGCAGAAGCGCGTGGCGCCCGCCGCCTTGGCTTGCGCAGCCGTCGCGACGACAGCCGCCTGGTCCATCAGCGGCGTGGCCGTGACGCCGGTCTTGAAGTGCGCGCTCTGCGAGCAGTAGCCGCAATCCTCCGGGCAGCCACCGGTCTTGATGCTGAGCAGGCTGGCGGTTTCAACCACCGTGGGATCGAAGAAGCGCCGGTGCACGGCCTGGGCGCGGAAGACAAGGTCGGGGAACGGCAGCGCGTAGAGTGCTTCGGCTTCGGCGCGTGTCCAATCATATCGAATGTCAGACGATGCCGTGGCGGCGATCGGATTGCAGGTCATCATGCGGCCCTCCGCCAACGCTCGACGGCGATCGTCAGCGCGGCCGCCAGAAGAACCTTGATGACGTCGCCAACAAGGAACGGCAGGACGCCCACCGCCACGACGCTCTGCCACCCGGTGAACTGCGCCAACCACGCCACGCCCAGGCCATAGATGATCGCCAGGCCCATCAGCATCTTCAGCACCGTCGGCAGGACGGCGAGACGATCGCGGCGTATCCATGCGCCGGTGACCACAGCGGCGAACAGAAAACCGATGAGATAACCGCCGGTCGGCCCGACCACGTACGCTAGGCCGACGCCGCGGGCCGGCACATTGGCGAACACCGGCAGTCCGAGTGCGCCCTCCAGGAGATAGAGGCCGATCATCGCGCCGGCGATCCGGCCACCGAAGACGCCGGCCAGTGTCAAGCAGGCCAGCACCTGCAACGTCATCGGCACCGGCCAGAACGGAATCTCGATCTTGGCACTGAGCGCCATCGCGGCACTGCCGGCGATCACCAGAAGGCCCAGACGCCAGGGCGCAACCAACACTTGGCGCGGACGGGCGTCCGCGCGGGCGACAGGTTCGGTCATGACTACTCCTGAAATTGTAGATAATCTGTTCGATTATCTACAAGACTACGCGACGAGAAGACCGTATCACCTCCGTCTATCAGTCATCATTGAGATAATAGTAGATTATCTATCATATGCCTGCTCCCAGGACCGAAGGTGACACCGTCGCCGACCAGATCGCACGCGCGCTCGGCGATCGGATCATCAAAGGCGACATCGCGCCCAGCACGCGGTTGCGCCAGGAAAGCGTGGCGCTCGAATTCGCATCGAGCCACGTGCCCGTGCGCGAAGCCTTCCGTCGTCTCGAGGCCCGCGGCCTTGTGGTCAGCGAGCCGCGCCGCGGCGTGCGCGTCACGTCGCTCGACCCTGCTGCCGTGCGCGAGGTCGCCGAAATGCGCGCTGCGCTGGAAGTGCTGGCGTTGCGCCACGCCGCCCCACGACTGACCACCCGATCCTTCGATCGGATCGAGGCTATCCTGGCGACCGGTGACGCCGCGGAAGACGTCTTTGCCTGGGAAACGGCCAACCGCGCCTTTCACCACGCCCTGGTCGAGCCATGCGCCATGCCACGTCTGCTGGCTTGCATCGATGAATTGCAACTCGCCAGCTCGCGCCATCTGTTCGTGACGACCTACCCGGCCGGCTGGCGCCCGCGCTCCAATCAGGACCATCGCGCAATCATGGATGCCCTGAAGCGTCGTGCTATCGAACAGGCCGCGGCCCTGCTACGACGCCACATCCTCACGATGGAACGGCTGGACGCCGCGCCATCGGACTCGTCATCCCGAGCGTAGCCATACCTAGCCCGTTTGCGCCTGTTTCTGCTTGATGCGCATGCGGCAGAGCGCGGCCGCGCGACGCGCGGTGTTGGCCTGGCCGGATTTCGGTTCGAGCTCCAGGAACCGCTCCCAGGTCGTCAGCGCTTCTTCGCAACGGTCGAGCTTGGTCAGCAGCAGTGCCAGGTTGTAATGGGCGTCGGCGTAGTCAGGCTGGGCCTGCACCGCGCGGCGATATTCGGCGACGGCGAGATCCTCGTGCGCCTCGTCCTCGGCCGCCATGGCGAGATTGTACCAGGCCTCGGCAAAAGCCGGATCACGCGCCACGGCGATCTGCCACGCGATCTTCGCCTCAGCAGCACGTCCCTGCGCATCGAAGACGTTGCCGAGGTTGAACGGCAGGACCGGGTCGTTGGCATCGGCGCGCATGGCCGTCGTGTAGAGGCTCTCGGCCGTCGCCAGATCGTTGTCGTCCTCCGCCTGCTCGGCCGCCGCCACCAATTCGTCAACCCCGCGGACGTCCTGCTCGAGCCGCATGGTGAGCTGGCCGCTGAGCTCGGCCAGCTGGCCACCCAGCTCGCGCACCAGTTCGCCGGAAGGGCCTTCAGTGAGCCGCGCTTCGGCGAGGTGACTGCCGCGCCGGCCCAACGTGACCGACGCTCCCAGCACCTGGCGCAATTCGATGCCGCGCGTCAGCAAGCGACCAACCTCGCGCGCGGCCACGAGATCGCGGTAGGCGAAATGTCCCTCGACCGGCTCCAGCACGTCGAACAGCGCGAGACAGGACACCAAGGTCGGGGTCAGTCCCGCCAGCCGCTCGATCTCCGCCGAGCCCATACTGCGATCGACATCCGGCGGCGGCCCGAGAAGCCCCAGCCGCCGGCGCAGCTCCTTCTCGCTGACCAATATCGCCGTGGGCGGCAGGCCCGCCGGCAGGCGCACGCGCCCGTCGACCAGCGCGATCGACGTCGCCGAGTGGCCGACGGCGATCACTGTGACGCGGGTGGTGGGCTTGCCGGCCAGCCTGCCGCCGCGCAGGCGCACCAGCTGATCGAGACGACGTCGCGTCAGTCCCTGCACGCGCCCGAACAGGAACAGGGTCTGCCCGGCCAGCGGCCGGACAGCCTCAGGGGAATCGCCGCTCGTTGCCATGCGGGACACTCCCGCCGCAATGGTGACAGACGCGCGATCGCTCAGCGCGCCTTGCGGGCCTTGGGCTTGCGGACCTCTTCAGCGGCGGCGACCTTCTTCTCGGCCGCCGCTGGCTTCTTCTCGGCAACCGCCGGCTTCTTGCTGGGCGCCCGTGGGCGGCGTGCGGCCGCCGCGTCGGCACCCTCCGCCTCGAGGCTGCGCTTCAGCGCATCCATGATGTTGACGACGTTGGTCGGCTCGGGTGCCTCGGGTACTGCGAACACCTGCCCGGCCTGCTTGGCCTTGAGCAGGTTGACGACGGCTTCTTCATAGCGGTCGGTGAACGTCGCCGGCTCGAAGTGTCCCGACTTGCGGTCGATGATCACCTCGGCGATCTCCAGCATCTCCGCCGGCAGCTTCACGTCGTTGATGTCGGCGAAGTACTCCTTGTCCTGCCGCACCTCGTAGGGATAGCGCAGCGAG
>Ga0187894_10001554_pt1 | contig 29211 bp, 24 predicted proteins | sample GBC1701081metaG_FD_136650 | JGI IMG/M metagenome (GOLD analysis project Ga0187894, IMG submission 136650) | White microbial mat communities from a lava cave in the Kipuka Kanohina Cave System on the Island of Hawaii, USA - GBC170108-1 metaG ...
CTTACAGCGGTTTTCAAATGCGTGCGACTCATTGGCAATGAGCGGCTGCGCCGGGTCAGTACCGCGAGCGGTAGCGAGCGTGGCTTCCTCATTTGGTCCATTGATGGAGCCACGCTCGCTACCGCTCGCGGTACTGACCCGGCGCAACCGCGCATTCGCCGGAGCTGAATCCGTTGAGCGCGCGGTTGTGATGGGCGATGATCTGCGCGGCTTTCAACACCTCGTTGTCAATCGTCGTGTGCGCGTCGCCAGCCAGAGTCACATCGAAACCGAGCGTCGTCGCGTGGCGGCAGGCGGTGTCAACGCAGTACTCGGTCATACAGCCAGATTCGTTCGCTGACAAGCTCCTCGATTTCAGGCGTGATTGCGATAGTCATAGCTTTACTCCTTGTTCTACTCTGCCAGGTTGATTTCTATGTCCAACCTACCTCTTCCTATCAGCCAGTCATTTCCCCAACAGCCTCTTCACTCGTTCCACTACATTCGCCGCCGTAAACCCGAGCTTCTCCATCACCACCTGAACCGGCGCAGAAGCTCCGTACCGATCAAGCCCGACCACATCGCCCTTGCCCCCGACGTACTTCGACCAGCCTAAGGTCACCCCAGCTTCAATCGCAAGGCGCGCGGTCACGCCCGGCGGCAACACTTCAACACGGTATTCCTGCGGCTGTTTATCGAACAATTCCCAACTGGGCATGCTCACGACTCTTGCGCCGACGCCTTCCGCCGTGAGCTTATCCTGGGCTTCGACTGCGACTGAAACCTCTGATCCCGTCGCAATCAGGATCACGTCAACCTTGCCCGTCGGCGATTCGCTCATCACGTAAGCTCCGCGCGTCAAGCCTTCAGCCGATGCGTATTTCGTTCGATCAAACACTGGCAGTTTTTGTCTGGTCAGCGCCAAAGCCGTTGGGCCATGGCGGTTTTCCAACGCCACGCGCCACGCGACCGCCGTCTCATTCGCATCGGCGGGTCGAATGAGTGTCAGGTTGGGAACCGACCGCAGTCCCAGCAAATGCTCGATTGGTTGATGCGTCGGACCGTCTTCACCAAGTCCGATGCTGTCGTGCGTGTAAACGTAGATCGTTCCCAACCCCATCATCGAGGCCAATCGCACCGGCGGCCGCATGTAATCGTAAAAGACCATGAACGTGCCACCGAATGGGATCAGCGGCTTCGTGAGCACGATGCCGTTCATCACCGACCCCATCGCGTGTTCACGCACGCCGAAATGAAAATTGCGGCCAGCGTAATTGCCCGGCTGGAATTCACCCATCCCTTCGAGGAATGTGTTGTTCGACGGGCGCAAATCCGCCGAGCCTCCGAGCAGCATCGGCAGGACTTTGGCGAAGGCGTTGAGCGCCTTGCCCGAAGCTTCGCGCGTCGCCATCGGTTTATCCGCCGGAAAAGTGGGCATCGCCGACTGCCATCCTTCGGGCAACTTGCCGCTCGACCATTGGCGCCATTGCGCGCCCAGCTCGGGATTCTCTTTCGCGTAGCCTTCAAGCTTTGCATTCCATCCGTCTTCCAACTTCCGCCCGCGATCAATGGCCTGACGGAAATTCGCCAGAGCTTCATCCGGCACGGTGAATGGTTCTTCGTATGGCCAGCCGAGGTTCTGCTTCGCCAGCTTCACTTCGTCAACGCCTAGCGGTTCGCCGTGAGCCTTCGCGGTACCCGCTTTGTTCGGGCTGCCGTAACCGATGACGGATTTGACGCAGATGATCGAGGGGCGCGGATCGGCTTGCGCGGCTTTGATCGCGTTTTCAATCGCAGCCATGTCGTTCGCGTCGTTCACTGTCTGCACGTGCCAGTAGTAGGCCTCGAAGCGTTTTGCGCGGTCTTCGGTGAAAGCCAGCTTGGTGTTGCCGTCAATTGAAATTTCGTTGTCGTCGTAAAGATAGATCAGTCGGCCCAGCTTCAGATGTCCGGCCATTGACGCGGCTTCCGAAGCTACGCCTTCCATCAGATCGCCGTCCGAAACAATGGCGTAGATGAAATAATCGAAAAGATCGTGACCCGCGCGGTTGAAGTTGGCGGCCAGGTATTCGGCGCCGATGGCCATCCCGACGCCGTTGGCGAAGCCCTGTCCCAACGGGCCGGTCGTTGTTTCGATGGCCGAAGACAATTCCGATTCGGGATGTCCGGGAGTAAGACTTCCCCACTGGCGGAATTGTTTTAATTGATCAAGCGGATAATCGTCGTAACCGGTCAGGTACAACAAACTATAAAGCAGCATTGAACCGTGGCCCGCCGAGAGCACGAAGCGGTCGCGGTTCGGCCAACTTGGATTTTTCGGATTGTGGCGCAAAAATTTAGTCCACAGAACATAAGCCGCCGCAGCCATTCCCATTGGCATTCCGGGGTGGCCGGAGTTGGCTTTCTGGACGCCGTCCATGGCTAGAGTGCGGATAGTATTGATTGAAAGTTGCTCCAATTGGTTTTGCTCTGACATTGTTTTTTCTCTCTCCAACTTTATTCGGCGAGCTGACAGCTTCGCCTTACATTACTTGTTCGCTTTCGGTGATTTGTGGTTGTTGGCCGAGGAGCATTACAGGCAGCGCCTGTTCGGCGAACAACGACGAATTGATCAACGTCTGCACGATGTAATTGCCAGGTTGAACGAAGGTAGTGTTGACGAACACCGTGACGTTGTCGGCGTAACCGTCGGGCGGGACGGCGAAGCTGGTCGGCTGCGACATGGCGATGGTCTGCATCCGGTCCGGAGCCAGGATGCGGACTTCGGTCATGAACTGACCTTCGCCTCGCCAGTGATTGAGCACCGCGAATTTAATCATCGCCACGGGCAGTCGCGGAACGACGACCTGATGCATCACGCCCATCAAGCTCAGATGGTTCGACGCTTCGACGCGCACGTCTTCGCAAAAAATGGTGTAATCGAGTTTGAGGTTTTCGTAGGGTTGAATCATAAGCGCGATTGTAACCGCCAGCCTCGCAAAGTGAAATCGTAAAGAGAAGACGGAACAGACGGAAATAACGGAACAAACGGAATCGTCTCTCCCTTCCGTTTGTTCCGTTATTTCCGTCTGTTCCGTCTTCTCTCTGACCTTTTGATCAACGGCTCTGTTTGGTTACCGGCTTTCTCTCTTTGATCCTCTGAACCGGCGCAGGTTTGATCTGATCGAAGCTGAGGTTGATGATCGGGTACTTCCTCCAGTCCTTGTAATCGAAATGCCACCATTCGACCTCGAAAACGGCGAAGCCCTCCGCTTCCATCGCGGCTCGCAGGATGTCACGCACGCGGCGTTGTTCCTGTGTCCCGCCTTGATAATTCGGATGCGCGCGCTCGGTCATCTCGTCGTAGCCGCTGGGCATTTCGACCTCTTCGCCCGTGCGTAGGTCGAAGAGTGTCAGGTCAACCGCGCAGCCGCGATTGTGGCGCGAGCCTTGTTTCGGGTCAGCGACGAACTGTCTCTTTTCCGGCGGCGTCGAGTCCCAGAAGATTTTGGTCACAGACCACGGGCGGTAACCGTCGAAGACCAGCAGCCCGTAACCTTTCTCGCGCAGCTTGCGATGGGCGCGGACCAGAGCTTCGGCGGCGGGACGTTGTAAAAAAGCGCGGGCTTCTTTGTAGACGGGACGACCGAGGAAGTTGTTCGATGAGGTGTAGCGAATGTCGAGCTTGATCGTTGGGTCGAGTTTGACCAGTTCGACCAGCTCTGGCTGGCGGAAATTGCCCTTCTCTTTCGGCGGTTCCTGCGCGACAGCGCCTGCCCCCGGCAGCAGCAGTAAGAGAAGCAGGAGCCGGCGGCAAGGCGCCAGCCATTGATCACCGCCAATTGTCACGACGCTACCCTCGCAGAATTTTGTATGACCTCAAACCGACCGAGACTTTGTCTCCCGGCGCCAGCCTCAACCTCCGCGCGTCCCACTTGGTGCGGACGACCTTGATCACCAGGTCGCAGGGTTGGTCGGCAGCCGCGCCGCATTGCGAAGGCGCCAATTTCCCTATGTATCCGCGCGGCTGCAATTTCACCTTCAGCGATTCGGTGGCGCCGGCAAACGAGACATCCACCACTTCGCCACGCCCCAGATGATACGGCGTCTCCACCAGACCGGTTGGCGCGCCGAGCGTGATATCTTCGGGGCGAAAGACCATCTTGACCTGCTCCATCGTTTGATGAGGCGATGGTCTGGGCGCAGCCAGGCATTGTTCGCAATTGAGCGCGATGAATCCGTCGCGCCAGCATCCTTCGACCACGTTGGCCGCGCCGAGGAACGTCGCCACGAATTCGGTTTGCGGATTGTTGTAGACCTCGTCTGGCGTGCCGACCTGTTCCAAACGCCCGCGATTTAAGATGGCGATCTGATCGCCCAGTTCCATCGCCTCTTCCTGGTCGTGGGTGATGAAGAGCGCGGGGATTTTCAGCTTGCGCAACAAGGCGCGGATTTCACGGCGCAAACCGACGCGCGTTTGCGGATCGAGCGCGCTGAACGATTCGTCGAAGAGCAGCAGCTCCGGCTCGTAAGCCAGGGCGCGCGCAATCGCCACACGCTGCTGCTGTCCGCCGGAAATCTGCGAAGGGTGTTTGTCGCGTTGATCTTCGAGACCCGTCAACGCCAGCAGACGATCAACCACTTCTTTGCGCTTTTTCTTCCGCACGCCGCGAATGCGCAGACCGAAGCCGATGTTTTCGGCGACGGTCATTCGCGGAAAGAGCGCGTAATTTTGAAAGATCACGCCGACGTTGCGTTCACGCGCGCGCAGGTTTTCAATGGGTCTGCCGCTTAAAGAGATTTCGCCGCCATCGGGCGTCTCCAATCCGGCGATCAGCCGCAGCGTGGTGCTCTTGCCGCTGCCCGAATGTCCCAGCAGAACCAGGCTCTCGCCTTCCGCGATCGAGAAACTCACATCATCAAGGACCTGCTCAGAGCCGAACACCTTGCTCAAACCGCTGACCATCAGCGCTTCTCGCCGCTCAGTTTCCGGTTCGGCCCAGGCTTGAGTTTCGTGGAAGGGAGCCACCATTTCTCTAGCCATCAATAACCTCGCTTTCGATTGTGGATTGCGGATTTCCGCACTCACCTCTCAAGTCTTTTTCTGGTGAATAGTATCAACGAAAAGATCGCAAACGAAATCACGGCCAGCACGGCGGCGATCGCGTTTGCGCCTTCGACATCGCCTTCGGTGAACTTGGCGTAAATGTAAAGCGGCGCGGTCTGGGTCTTCATCGCCAGATTGCCGCTGACCATAATCGTCGAGCCGAATTCGCCGATCGAACGCGCGAAGGTCAGCAGCGCGCCCGTGATGATCGCGCCGCGCAAGCTGGGCAGCACGACGAAACGAAACGTCTGCCAGCGCGACGCCCCCATCGTCTCCGCCGCGTCTTCATAACTCGTGTCCAGGTTGTCCAGCGCCGGCTTGATCACGCCGAATGCCAGCGGGAAGGTCACAAATATGTTGGCCAGGATGATCGCCGCCGTCGTGAACATGATCTGGTAATCGGTATGTTCGAGGAATTGGCCTAGCAGACCGCTGCGCCCCCACAACAACAACAGCGCAAAGCCCGCGACGGCAGTGGGAATCGCCGTTGGCAGACTGATGATGATCATCAGCGCCGAACTGCCTTTGAATTCGTACTTGCTCATTACCCAGGCCGCGATCAATCCGAAGACGACGTTGCACGCGGTGGTGACGCTGCTCGTGGTCAGGCTCAATTTGAGTGAAGAGATTGCTGCGGGAGAGATCAACGCTTCCCAGAAATGGGTAGGGCCTTTAGTGAAGCCGTAAATGAAGATCGAAGCGAGCGGCAGAATCACCAACGGCATCATCGCCAGCAAAACGAAGTTGATGCCGATCGGCCTGGCGAGATCACCATGTCGCCCGTGAATGGCAGAGTGCCTGTTATGAAGAGCTGTGCTCATAAAATAGCTTCAATCCGCCCGGCTATTCCGTCCAACTATTCAGATTGACGTTTCGCTTTCAGCATCCCGGGCGAATTCCACTTGAACACGTGATAGACAGCCGGAACCTTGCCAACATTGCGGATGCCGTGAATTTGATTGGATGCCTGAAAGATTACCGAGCCAGGCCCCAGCCGCCGCGTCTCGCCGTTGACCAGCGATTCGACCGTTCCCTCCTTGACGATAATCACCTCTTCATCGGGATGCTTGTGCGGCGCATGCGGCGTCTCGCCGGGATTGAGCGTGGTCACGTGGCATTCCAGTTCGTCGAGCGTCGCGGTCGGCGCTTGAAAGAATTTGCGCGTCGATCCGATCTTTGTCGGCGTCACTTCGATGGAGTTCCAGTCGAACGCCGACGATCCCATAATTGGTTTGTCGGTTTGAGCCAGCGTCACGACGCCGAGCGTCGCGCCAACGGCGATGATCGCAACCAATAAATCTCTTCGCGTAATCTTCATTAACGTCTACCTTCCGGTTTGAATCTTTTGCTTCCACACGCCTTCGATGATTTCAGGGTAAGCCTGCGACCATCCGCCCAGGTCTTTGGCGTAAAACGGCAATTCGACTTTGGTAAATCTTTCGTTCAATTTCTCGTCGGTCACCGAACGGAAATGCGATTTGACCCAGGCCCTCTGCGCGTCTTCTTCCCACAAAGAACGGACGAACAATTCCACGACGGCGTACTTCGCTGGCGTCATTCCATGATCAATGATCACGACCGGATGCTCGCTGAAAATCGTCGCTCGCGGCATGACAACTTGAACCGCGTGTTTTTTGTCGAGCATCTGCAAAGCTTCCAGTTCGTATGTGATCAGCGCGTCACCTTCGCGCCGTTCGAAGTGCGTCCTCGCCTCGCGCGCCGATCCGAAGGTGGCGATCACGTTCTTCCAGACTCGCTGCAACAGATCGGACGCTCTTCGATGATCACGTTCGCCGCTCTCTTTCTCCGATTTGATCAACTCCGATCCGTAAACCGCCAACACAGACCATTGGCCCGCGCCGGACGACGCCGGATCGGCATGAATCAATCTCACGCCCGGTTTGGCCAGATCGCTGAAATCGTGGATGCCTTTCGGATTGCCCTGCTGCACGGCGATCACCATCGGCGTTTTATTGACGATGCCGCCGTAAGGCAATTTGCGCCACTCGCAGCCGGTCACCTCCGATTTGACCAACCGGTCGGCGTTGCGCTCGATGGCCAAAATGGCGACATCCGCTCCGGCGCCAGCAATGATCTGATTGGTGACGATCTCAGAACTTGCGAAAGCGGTCTCAAAATTCAATTGCTGCCTGGTCTTCTTCAACCACTCTTTCTGGTAAGCCGGGAAGATTTCGTTTTCGAGCGGTTCTTTGACGACGCTGAAACCGTAAACGGCGATTGTGGCCTCTTTGGCCACGTCGGATTTCCGGCGGCACCCGCTCGATTCAAAAATCAAAAAAATCGCCAGACAGCCCGCGATCAGCGCGAGTCTGAGCCTTGGGAGATGATCGTAACCGTGAAACACCATTCCCCGAATCTACGAATGAAATTCTGCGCGTGTGAGAAAAATTAGAGTTCGCCTCCCGCTTGGCGCGGACATAGCTTCCGCAAGCAGGGAGACAGGGGCAGGCGGCTGGAACATTTTTGATGTATTGATTTTTGAACAGAGGATGCGACGTGACATTGTGAATCACTCCCGCGATCGCATCCGAGACCCGCTTTTTTCATCGTTCCCAGCCGCTTTGATCTAGCCTTATGCTTGGCCGTCAATCGTCTTAAATCCGTATTGTTTGGGTTGATTTTTAACGAAACAACAACGCGGTTATACACCCCACTCCGCGATAAAGTCAATTTGGACAGCCTGGCTTTTTGCAAAGCCGCGTTGGGGAGGATATGCCATATTTCATATGTGATATGTCATACGAAATATGGCATATCCTTGCTTGCCTGAAGCCACTTCGCGCGAAAACGGACAGGATCAAAGATGTATGCCGCACTCCAGTTTCTTCTCTCCGTCCCAACGTCCGCTGCGTTCGTGCGCGCCGAAGGCGACGCGGCGCGTGCAGGGCGCGCAACCGATGCTGGCGTAACCTTCGTCGTAAAGCCGGTTGTAAGGCAGGTCGTTTTTCACGATGTAATCCCACACTTCGCGGCGCGTCCAGGCGGCCAACGGATTGATCTTGACCAGCGAGTGTCGCGCGTTCCACTCGATGACGCCGATGTTGGCGCGCGTTGGCGATTGATCGCGCCGCAGCGCCGCAATCCAGGCGTCGTGTCCTTTGAGAGCCTGATTGAGCGGCTCGACTTTGCGGATGCGGCAACAGAGATCGGGATCGCGTTCATAAAGCTTTTCACCGTGAATTCGATTTTGCTCCCTGACGCTCAGTTCCGCGCGCTGTTCGACGACGTTGAGGCCGTAACGCTCGCGCAACTGATCTTTGAGTTGATCGGTTTCGGCAAATTGGAACCCGGTTTCGAGGTAAATGATCGGCGTCTGGGGCGCGATCCGCGCCAGATGGTCAATCACCACCACGCCTTCCGCGCCGAAGTTGGAGGTCATCACCAGACGCGGCGTGAATTGTTCGACCGCCCACTCCAGAACCTCTGCGACGCCGCGCGACTCGAAATGGCGCGACAGTTGTTTGATCTCAAACTCCGACAACCTCTCTTGCTCAATGTTCACTGTTCTCCCTCCTTCTCTTCAGCCTGCAACAATTCCAACGCCATCCGCCGAGCCTCTTCACGTTTTCCCGCCCGAATCAGATCAAGCGCCTCGGACTCGACGAACGCATGCAGGATTTTGCGCCGCCGCTCGAAATCTGAAACGCGCCGTTTGGTCTCGACACGCATCTCGGCGGCCAGTTCGAGTAGTTCGCCGTATTCTTCGCCAATCAGGCTGGCGACTTCGCGCTTGACCCGCTGGGTCAGCGAAGGACTGCCGCCGCCGGTCGAAACGCTGATCTGCAAGTCGCCGCGCGTGACCAACGCTGGCGTGATGAAATTGCACAGCGCCGGTTGATCCACCACGTTGTGAAGCAGTCCCAACTCCGCCGCCAACCTCGCCACTTCCTCGTTCACCGCTTGATCGTTGGTGGCGCTGATGACCAGAGTGACGCCGCGCAAGTCGTCAGTCTGGAATTCGCCCCGGCGATACTTGATCGCGCTGCTGGCAATCAATTCGGCCAAACGCGGTGTCAGATCAGGACTGACCAGCCGCACTCGCGCGCCCGCCTCGACAAGCTGGACGGCTTTGCCTTCGGCAATCGCGCCGCCGCCAACCACCAGCGCGGCGCGGTCTTTGAGATCGAGATAAACGGGGTAGTAACGCATATTCGCGCTTCAGCTTGCCAGCAATTCCAGAAATGGATTCGGCAAGTTGTGATCGGCGAACTGAAAATCTTCGACTGGCCGGTCGAACCATTGCAGCTTTTCGCGCAACCCCACGACCTCGCCGACGACGATCAGCGCGGGAGCTTTGATCTGCTTGCGCTCGACGACGCTGGCAATCTCGTCCAAAGTGCTGACGTAGGTCTCCTGATGGTCGTAGGTCCCCCAGCGCACGACCGCCGCTGGCGTGTCGGCGGCGCGTCCGTGAGCTATCAATTGCCGCGAGATTTCGCCGAGGTTCGACAACCCCATAAAGAAGACCAACGTGTCCACGCCTTTTGCCAGATGCTGCCAGCGCAGCGATGACTCAGGCTTCGCCGGATCTTCGTGGCCCGTCACAAACGTCACCGAACTGCCGTAGCCCCGATGCGTGATCGGGATGCCCGCGTAAGCCGCGACTGACGACCCAGCGGTCACGCCTGGCACGACCTCCCACTCGATTCCGGCTTCAGCCAGCGCCAGCGCCTCTTCGCCGCCGCGGCCGAAGATGAACGGATCGCCGCCTTTCAACCGCACGACCAGTTGATGCTCTCCGGCTTTGGCCAACAGCAACCGGTTGATCTCCGCCTGCGTCCACGAGCTTTCAAAGCCGCGTTTGCCGACGTAGATCAATTCGGTTTGCGGCGCGGCGTGTTCGAGGGTTTTCGGATTGACCAGATAGTCATAGATCACGCAATCCGCCGCCGCGATCAGATCGCGCGCTTTCAGGGTGAGCAGGCCCGGATCGCCAGGCCCCGCTCCGACTAAATAAACCTTTCCGGTTTTCACTAAACACCTCCTGCTTTTGCCGCAAGCGACGCGATCAGGCCGAGCGATTCGAGCTTGGCGACGATCTTGGCCGCGCTCTCTTCAACCGTTTCGCTGTCGCTGTTGATCAGGATTTCAGGATCGAGCGGTTCTTCGTAAGGATCGGAAACGCCGGTGAATTGCTTGATCTCGCCAGCGATGGCTTTCTTGTACAGCCCCTTCACGTCGCGCGCGATCAGCGTTTCGAGCGACGCTTTGACGAAAACCTCGATGAACCGCGCGCCTTCGGCTTCGATGCTCTGCCGCACCTCGTCGCGGATTTCGCGGTAAGGCGAAATCGCGGCGGCGATCACGCCGACGCCGTTACGCGAAAGCAACCGGCTGACGTAGCCGATGCGGCGGATGTTCGTATCGCGGTCTTCTTTGGAAAAGCCGAGTCCTTTGCTCAAATTCGTGCGCACTTCATCGCCATCGAGCACTTCAACGTTGACGCCGCGCGCGCGAAGCTGCGGCGCGATGGCGTCGGTCAAAGTCGTTTTGCCCGCGCCTGACAATCCTGTGAACCAGAGTGTGAATCCTTGTGACATTGATAATTCCTCTTTTGATCAATTGTGGAGGCGGCGGCCGGAATCGAACCGGCGGATAAAGGTTTTGCAGACCTTCGCCTTACCACTTGGCTACGCCGCCTCAAATTCTCAATCTCAAATCTCAAACTCAATCTCAAACTCTCAAATCTCGAATCTCAAATCGTCCTCAACCCTTCGATCAACACCTCAGCCACTTCCGGTCGCGTGAATTCGCCTGGCGGAACTTGCCCATTGGCCAACATCTCCCGCACCTTCGTGCCGCTCAGATTGACGTGGTGTTCGGCGTCGTGCGGGCAGGTCTTGAGCGACGCCATCCCGTCGCAGCGGCGGCAGTAGAACGTGTTGTCGAAGAACATCGGCGTGATGCCGATCTCTTCCGGCGCGAAATCCAGGAAGATGCGCTGCGCGTCATACGTGCCGTAGTAATTGCCCACGCCCGCGTGATCGCGCCCGACGATGAAGTGCGAACAGCCGTGGTTTTTGCGGATCGTGGCGTGGAAGATGGCTTCGCGCGGCCCGGCGTAACGCATCGCCGCCGGCAACACCGCCAGCACCGTGCGCTCCAGCGGGTAGTAATGTTCCAAAATGGCTTCGTAAGCGCGCAGGCGGACTGGCGCTGGAATGTCGTCAGCTTTCGTTTCGCCCACAATCGGATGGAGCAATAAACCATCAACAGTTTCGAGCGCGCATTTTTGAATATATTCGTGAGCGCGATGCACCGGGTTGCGCGTCTGGAAAGCGACGATCCGCCGCCAGCCTTTTTCGGCGAACAGCGCGCGCAGTTGGCGCGGAGTGTGACGGTATTGTTTGAACTCGTGGCCGTTCGGATGTTCGACGACGCTGACGTGGCCGCCGAGCAGGTAATCGCCCTGCGAATACAAAACCTGCACGCCGGGATGTTTGTCTTCGGTTGTGCGGTAAACGGCTGCGGCTTCGCGCCGCTTATCGTATTTGTAGATTTCAGCCAGATGCAGCAAGGCGACCAACCGTCCATCGCGCGCGCGCAGCGCCACATCGTCGCCGAGTTTCAACCTGGCGCGCTCTTCTTCGGTCGCCGACAGCGTGACCGGAATCGTCCAGACCAATCCGTTCGCCAAACGCCGGTTATCCAGCACCGACAGGTAATCGCCTTCGCCCATAAAACCTTCGAGCGGCGAGAGCGCGCCCGTGGCGATCAATTCCAGATCGGCTTCCGCGCGCGCGTTGATCGTCAAACCCGGCGCCTTAACGGCGGCGCGCAGCAAATGCTCGCGCTCGGCGCCGCGCGCTTCGCGGTCAACCAGCTTCCCGCCATGCGGTTCAATCAAGCTCATTTCGTTTCTCTCTCCTTTTCGCCTGCTGTGTCGTGTGTTTGTCCGTCCCGCCGGCAAATGCGGGCCGCAAAGAATTCCAGTTGTTAAACTCAGGCTTCTCTTCCGCTTTGCCGCGGTCGAGCGTGTCCCGGTCGAGCGGCGTGCAAACCATCTCGCGCCAGGTAAGTTCGAATTTCCAATCCGCGATCTCAACTTTCATACTCATAAGGTTGCGACCTCCATGCGCAAAACAATTGGGCGTGTGTGGCAGTAGCCCGACCGTGAGGGAGGGCTGAAAGCAATGACTGCGCCCTCCCTCACGGTCGGGCTACTACCACAGCTTCACTGCCACGGCTCAAATCAATCACGCGGCCGAATAGGGTTCAGCCCGTAACGATTTTCAGTGACTATTTGTAATGGGATTGAGTTCGGCCCTCAGGCAGCCGGAACGAGGAACTAGCGACAACAACAACAACAGCAGGAGGTGTGGTAGGGAATCATCAGGCAGGCAGTCGAAGAAAGAGATGAAGAGAATCCGCTTGGCGTTCGATAAATACTTAAGCCGGAATAAACCGACCGTTGCAATTTTTCGTTGAGTTGCATTGTTGTACCTTTCTTTAAAGTTCAAGCCATAATTAGCTTGAATGTTAGTGGCGAGCGTTATACACGCTGCCCGGCGAAGCTGTCAATCAATATTTTCCGCTACCTACATAAATTCTGTTTATACGCCGTTGTTTCCAACGATTGTCATACGACTGACAATTCCTTGAATCTCGCTACCCGCCGCCAGACGGCGGCCTCGCCTTCCGCTTGAATCAGCGCCCGGACTTCACTATAAGCCATGGCGTAAAGCTCGCGCATTTCTGCGACAGAAGCTGGCCGCGCCAGCTTTCGCTCCAGCTCTTCGCGCGACAACGTGGTCTTGTTTTCGATGCGCGGAAGCTTCGCGGCTTCTCCGGCGACGTAAATCGCCAAGCCTTCGGCCAGCCAGCGTGGCGCGCGGGATTGACCGAGAACTTCGATCACAGCGTGAGCGAATTCGTGACGCAAGGTCGTGTTCAAAACCCCGCGCCGCCTGAGCAGCGGCAGCGGTTGCAATTCAATCTTTCTGCCGCGCGTCACGCCAGCAGCCCAGCCTGATTGGCCCGTGGCTGCGATGAAATCCGCCGTTGTGGCATGAATCACGACCTCAAATGGCATTGGCTCGGCGATTCGCAACGAAGCTCTCTCCAAACGCCGCAGCAAGTCTTCGCGCGCCGATTCCAGAACGCGAAGCGCGTTTTCGACCGATCTCATGTCAACGTTCGACGGGAAGCTTGCGCGAAAATGTTCGCTGGAAAGCAAGCGTTTATTCTCCCAAATCCCACCAGCGGAAGCTGGTGGATTGTTCAAGCCCAACCTACCAACGGCCAAAATGCTTCCCGAATCCCACCAGCGGAAGCTGGTGGATCGTTCAAGCCCAGCCTTCATGGTTTTCCGGCGCAAATAGGTCGGGCTTGAACGATCCACCAGCTTCCGCTGGTGGGATTCAAAGAAGTGATGGGCTTTTTGTAGGCTGGGTTTGAACGATCCACCACCTGCCGGTGGTGGGATTCTATTGGGCTTGAACAATACTCCGACTCCCGTCGGAGGCACGACTTTCGTGTCACGCCTCAAGCTCGCGCCCGGAAAATAATGATTGAGAATCTGGCGGTAATCCATCCCGCGCCGCGCCGCCACGTGCGCGCCTTCCTGGCAAAGCCCCAGCCCGTGACCGAACCCTCCGCCGCGAAACACGAAATCTCCGCCAGCGCGCGAGACTTCAAACCGCGAGCTTTTGATCATCTGCCAGCCCAGACTCCGTCCGACGATGAGCTTGAACTCCCAGCCTCGGATCACGCGACGGCGCGAGCCTTCGATCGTGATCATCTCGGCTCTGCCGGTCGCGTCGCGTTTGCTGACTACGATTGATTCAAGCTTCGCGCCAACATCCGAGCGTTCGTCGCTCTGCAAAGCCTTCGCCAGTTGATTGGCCGGAATCGTCTGCATCCACCGGCGATGGGGCATCGTCGCGCAGAAATCGTCGCGCACTCCGCGCAGGTAGGTTGGCGCGGGCGCCCCCCACAACGTTTCGATGTTCGCGGTTATTCCGCCGCAGGCCGCGTGGAAGTAAACGTCCGCAATCTGACGCGAATCATCCCGCAAAATCTCTCCCACTGTCTCTTCCACTGCACGTCGGGCGGCTACCCGCGTGTTCTTCGCCTTGCTCATCACGAAACGCTGGCAATGCGTCGTGCTGCAAAAATCGTAACCATCCTGCGCGTGGCGTCCGCGATTCTTCAAGGCGAAAGTCCGGCTGACCACGGCCTGCGCTTTCAACGCTTCAAATTCGTCTTCAACGCTCGCCTCGCCTACTAGCACGCCGACCAGATACTCCTCCACCGGCAGTTCGCGCGTTACGTTCTCGCTGACAGAACGAACCCTGACGGATTGCGGATTGCGGATTGCGGATTGCGGATCAGTACCGCGAGCGGTAGCGAGCGTGGCTCCATCAACAGACCGGCTGGAGGACGCCTCGCTCGCTACCGCTCGCGGTACTGATCCGACCGCCGCCTTCTTCATTCCACATTCCGCATTCCGCATTCCGCATTCCAGAATCGGTCTGGCCACTTCCGCCGCTTGCGAACCGTGCGCACGTTTCAAGAAGACCAACACGCCGAGCTTGACCTGCTCCGCTCGCGGAACCCCGACTGGTTTTTTGTCCGCCGCGAGTCCGGCGAACCATCCTTGCGTGCGCCAGCGGTTGCTCGAAGTCGAAGTCCCCGTCTTGCCGAAGACGTAAAACGGCAAATCCGACAACGACGCTTTCGCCGCCGTGCCGTATTTCACTGAACCGCGCATCCCTTCGATCAACACTGAGCGATGTTCTGGCGCAATGTTCAACCGAATCTTCTCTTGCGGAACCAGATGGTGGTCGCCTGATTTCTGCGGGCGGTAAAGATGACCGCCGTTGACCAACGCTGCAAAAGCCGCGATCAATTGAACCGGCGTGACCAGCAACTGCTCGCTTTCGCCGAGCGAAATGCGCGGATGCCAATCGCCGCCAGGCAACTCTCCCATCGCCTCGTTCGCGTTCACGCCCGTGCGTTCGCCGAAGCCGAAACCGCTGAGTGTCGAATTGAACGCGCCTTCGCTCAAACGCTCGCCGACGCGCGCGAAGTAATCGTTGCAGGAATAGGCCAGAGCTTGTGGGGGGTCGAAAGGCGCTTTGCTTACTGGGTGCGAGCAAACGATCTCGAAACCGGCGCGCGCGTAACGTGTCTGGCATTGATGGCGATGCTCACGATCAATCAGTCCAGCGCGCATTGCGGCAAGCGCGGTGAAGGGCTTGATGGCTGAACCTGGCGGGAATGTTTGTTCAAAAGCGAGGCGTGGGTTGACGACCGCGCGCAGGCGGCCATTTTGCGGATCAATGACGATGACGGCGCCTTCGCGTTGGCCCAAAGCTTCTTCAGCTACTTTTTGTAAAGCATCGTCGAGGTCGCTTTCGGTGAGAGCGGGCGTGGGTGGTTGATCGGTCGCAGGTCGCGCCTGTTGCATTGCGCAGCAAGACAGCAGCGCGACGATGATTCCGATCTGTGCCAGCCAACGCAGCATAAGTCAAAACTACAACTCTTCCATCGCGCGCCGCGCAGTCATCTCCGCCATCGAACCGAGCGTCAATAACCAGCCAAGAAAAATCATCAGCAACGCCAGCGTGGTTTTGACGCCGACTACCCAGAGTTCGGTCCATTCGTCTTTAAACGTGGCTTTTTTGAACAATAGGAAGTAACTGATCGCGCCGAACACCGCGCAGACCAACACGTAGATCAGCAATGATCGAGGCGCAAACGCTCGCGCAATGCTGCGCCCGAAGCCCTTGAACGCCGCCGCCAATCCCTCGCGCACAGTTGCAATCCACAGATGAATCGCCATCAGCGGAAGCAGACAGTAAAGCAAAAATATCCGCACGGCGCTGACGCCAATCGCCAGCCATGCTCTCGCCTTCGATCCGGCCGTCAGCGATTGGGTGAAGAAGGTCTGGTCAATCTTTCCGAAAGCGTAGACGATCAGCCAGGCGAGCAGGACGAGCGGCAACGTGACGATCAGAATCTTCCAGCAGTCCTTCAACGCGCGCTTCAGCAAATAGCCTGCGCCGACGCCGATGCGCACGTAGCTCAATCCCATCGCCTGCAGCGCGAAGAAGAAGGTGATAGCCGCGAGCGTAATGACCAGATTCAAAACCACCTGAAGCTTCGTCGCTTCGCGCACCGTGAAGAAAAAAAGATAAATGGCGGCAACCAGGGCGGCGTAGAGCGCGAGCGAAATCAATAACGCGCCCCAGTTGGCGAATAGCCTTCGCGCCGCCGCCGCAATCGCTTCAATCACGTCTTTGATCATCACTTTACCATTTGCCCGTGATCCCCAATGGCTCAACTCAATGCCATTGGCTTCATGACGGGATGACAAACATCATCTTTTATCCAAAATACTCAGCTTCCTGTTCTCGGTGTTCGCCTGCACTGTCGGTTGATACATCAACTCCGCCCGCGCGGGCGCGACTTTGAACTCGCCCGGAATCTGCACGCGGAGCGCGTACTGGTAGGTCGCGTCGCCGTCGAAATAATCGGCGAAGATGACCGTGCGCTGGTCGCGGAATTCGCGGTTGCTGTACCGCTCGCTCCAGCGGTTGTCGCTGTAATCCAGATTGATCCCGCTGACCCGTTCGAGTTGTTCGCAGCCGGCGGGAATCGGGTCTTCGATCATCAGGTACTGGGCGCGCGCTCCCTGCGCCCGCAACCGCGCGACGATCAGGTCGCCCGAACGCAAATCGCCGCTGAGCGGCTCCAGCTTCCACACCGGCTTCCCGCCTTCTTCGACCACCCGCAGCCGCAGGTAATCGCGTTCGAGTTTCAGTTCGTTCGAGGATTGCGACGCGAAGTTCTCTTCGCGCGTGTAGTAATCGAGCGTCGCCGAGGCGTACAGCACGCCCGCGCCGCGTTTGACTACGCGCACCTGGTTCGCGCCAGCGATGGTGGAGCCTTTGCGTTCGATGATGATTGGCTGCCCCGCGGCCGCGTCCGCTGAGGTAACGCGCCTGGTCAACACCGGCTCGCCGTTCAGGAAGACTTCGACCGAATAATCCGCCGAAAGCTCCCGGCTGACTTTCAGGTAATCGGTCAACGCGAGGATCGCAAACGCAGTGTGTTTGGTCGAATCCCAGTAATAACCGTTACGGCGATTTCCCACGAGCCAGCGCGCGGCTTTTGGCAGCAGCGCGCTTTGCGGACTCGTCTGCGCCAAAGCTTTGAGCGACAACGCGGTCGCTTCGAGGTCGTTGTTCTCATTGAAATCGAGCATCGGTCGGCGGCGCGATTCCCAGTGCGCGTCGAAATCCGTCACGCGCGCGTTGCGTTCGATCTCCGCCGCCACCTGTTTGGCCCGGCTCTCGTCGCCGCGATGTTTCAACGCCAGCGCCAGCAACGCGCGGCCATAAGGTTGCAAATCCACGCGCTTGGCGAACAGATCGTTCGTGTAGCGCGCGTCGGCTTCGCCGCTGACGGTGAGCGCGTAAATCAGATAAGCGCGCGATTCGGGATCAATGGGTTTGCCGTCCTCCAGCTTGCCCGAATCAAGTAGTTGTTTGACCCGATCGCGGCCCTGGTCGAGCGCGTAACTGTTGACGCCGTATCCCGCGCGGCGCGCCATCGCCAGTCCGTCAACGACGTAAGCGGTCATGAACGGATCGGTCTTGTCGTCGAGCCACCATCCCCAGCCGCCGTCGCCATGTTGCAGGTTGTAAAGCCGTTCGAGTCCGCTTTGAACCTTCTTGCCCAAATCGTTCGACGATTTGATCGAAGCCGGCTTCACGTCCCTGAGCGCCTGCGCGACGATCACGTTCGGCAGGAAACTAGACATCGTTTGCTCGGTGCAGCCGTATGGATAGCTAGTCAGATAATCGAGCGCGCCGAACATCGCCCCGGCCACTGACGGCGCGGCTTCAATGCGCAACGTGCGCGCCTGCGTGTTCGCGTTGGCGGGCAGGTCGAGGGTGAACGTTTTTTCGGCGACCTCATCACTGATCGCCGCTGCGCTACCTTTGGTCTGTTTCAAACCCTGCGGCACGACCGGCACTGGCAATTCGATCCCGTCGGATTCCACGTTGGTCTTGGCCGTCGCCAGCAGCGTCACATTGCCGAGCTGCTGCGCCGAGATGCGCCAATCAATGCGATGCTCGCCCTGCTTGGCGATCGTCACCGTCTGTTGCGCCGTGTCGAGCAGGTTCGCGCCCGCGACTTTCAATTCGATCTGCGTGACTTTCTCCGAATCCAGGTAGTTGTGGACGATGCCCGAAACCGTGACGGTGTCGCCTTCGGTCATGAAGCGCGGAGTTTCGAGCCGCAAAATCAAATCCTTGCGCGACAACACGCGGACGACGTTCGACCCCACGCGCAGGTCGGCGCTCACCGCGCGAGCCGTCGCTCGCCACGTCGTCAGGTTGTCGGGCAGATTGAATTTCACGGTCGCCTTGCCGTCCACGCCCGTGACGACATCCGGCTTCCAGAACGCTGTGTCTTTGAACTCTTTGCGAATCTTCGCTTCGGCGTACTGGCTCTCGCTCTTGAAATCGGCCAGTTGATACGAACGTTTGTTCTGCGCCAACTCCATTTTCTTGCTGCCGGAAAAGCCGGTGAAGTAGTAGGCGGTCGAGTAATGCGTCGAGACGCGGTTGTAACGCGTGCCGTAAAACGCTTTGCGGATGTCGCCCGAAGTGTCCGGGCGGACGTTGTAAACGGCTTCGTCCACTACGCCCAGGCTGACTTCGACTCCCGGCGCGGGCGTGCCATCGGCGTTGCGCGCGATGACGGTGTACGACGCCGGGTCGCGCGGTTTGTACTCTTTCTTGTCCGGCAGTACTTCAATGTTCAGGTATTTGTTGCGCGAGGGAACGGAGATGCTCTTGCTGTGTTCGTACATCTCGTTGTCCTTCACGTAAGCCACGCTAAGGTAGATGTTCGGCGAGAAAGTCTCCTTGATCGGCAGCTCGATCATCACCGCGCGCCCGTCAGCGTCGATGCGCTGCACGTCCATCACCTTCGACATCTCGGTCGTCACCAGCAGGTGCGCTTTGTCTGTCGGCAGCATCGCCAGCACGCGCGCGGTATCGCCGACCTTGTACGATTTTTTGTCCGCGACCAGCTTGATCGAACCGTAATCGCGGTAGGCCGAATCGGCCCAGCGGTTGTTGCGGTCAGTAGCGTAAATGTATCCGGCGTCGGAAGGTATCTTCTTGCCGTTTTCGTAAACGAAGGTTTCGATGTCAATCGAGCCGGTGATCGGAATGCGGTAATCGTAGGCGCCTTCGCCCTGCGCGTTGGTCGTCACATCGGCTGATGAAAGGTCGCGCTTGACCGGTTTGTATTTGATCCAGGTCTGGTCGCCTTCCTTCTCTTCGACCCTTTCGTATTTCACCTCGACGAACCGCAGCGTGGCTTTGCTCGAGACGGGGCGGCCTTCGTAATCGGTCGTGATGACTTTGATCCGCGCGGTGTCGCCCTGGAGGTAGACGTAACGTTCGGGGCGCGCGAAGACCACCACCTTCCCGCGCGTGCCCACGAAACCGGCCTTGCCTTCCATCTCACGGCGCGACGAATCGGTCACTTTCGCTTCCAGACGGTAAGCGAAATCGTAAGGCTGTTTTTCATCCGGCGGCGGAACGTCGAACGCGATCTCCAACTGGCCGTTGGCGTCCAGCCTCCCCTCGCCTTCCTTGACCATATCGTCACCGTAACCGTAGTAGCCTTCCTCGTCGCCTTCGCCTTCTTCTTCGCTCTCCGCCTCGCCGTATTCATCGCGGAGGCGCCAGTGATGGTAACGCGAGCGGTAGACGTAGTATTTCACGTCGCCGTTGGCCACCGGCGCGCCGAAAAAGTATTTCGCTTCGACCGTGAATTTGGTCTTTTCGCCGACGGGCACGAAGTTTTTCGCGGTTGTCACTCTGACTTTGAATTCGGGCTTTTTGTATTCGGCGACTTCAAACGAGCCTTGTGTCTGAGCTTCGCCGATGGTCGCGTTGATCGAGTAATAACCCAGCGGCGCGGCGGGCGGCAGATCAACTTCGCCGCTGAACGTGCCTCGCGGCGAAAACGGCAAATCTTTGTTAAGTACCTCGTTGCCTTCCTGGTCGGTGATCTTGACGTTGACCGTGCGAACCGTTGGGGTTTCGTAACCGCCTTCGCTCAAACGGCGGATGATGCCTTTGAAGTAAACTTTTTGTTCGGGGCGATAGACCGGGCGATCCGTGTAGATGTAACCAGGGAGCCGCTCGCCCGATTCATCGCCTTCGCTGAAGTAGTACGGCTGCAGGTCGGAGATGGCGAACTCATCGTTTCGCTTCGCCAGAATCAGATAGGAATTATCGGTCTCTTCCAGCGGCGCGGCTGGGTCTAGCTGCGCCGCTTCCCTGTCCTGTTGCATCTGCTGCTGGTTCGGCTGTTCTTTCTGAATCTTGACCCTGAGAATGCCGCCACGATCCGTCGCGCCCGTGGCGGCGACCTTTTTTCCTTTGACGACCTCGACCTTCACGTCGGCGCGCGGCTCGCCCGACCTGCGATCAACCGCGTAGACCAGCATCTCGCCATCCGGCGTTGTCTTGTTGATCATCGTCAGGTCAGTAACGACGGCGATCGTGTAAGCGCGCAGGTCGCCATTCACCGCTTCAATCAAATAAACGCCCGGTTCGCGCCTGCCGAGCGAAATCATCCGCGAATCGTATTCGTTATCGAGCGGCGAGAGCACCTGCCGCCACGAACCGACAAGCTGGTCGGGATTGAGCAACGGCACGCGGGCGTAATCGGCGACGTTCAACGGCAATTGTTCACCCGAACGGAATCTGTCGTTGAAGGCAGTGCGCGATTCGCGTCGAAGCTGGCCGCGAAAGTAATTTTTGACCGTGCGGGAGACAGAGGATTTGAACGAACGCAGCTTTTCCAGAAACGATGGTTTGCGATCAACTGTCGCAGCGACTTCGGCCACCTCACTTCTGTCTTCTTCGCCAAGCTGATGCAGGTTGTTGAGCTGTTTGAAAAACTTGAACGGGTCTTTGACCTGGTAGACGCGGAAATCGAGCGTCTCGACGCCCTGGTAGCTGATGTAGATGCGCGCCTTCTCGTTCGAGCCGTAAGTGCGATTGGTCGAGAGCGAGAAACGCGGCTTGAGAGCCGGGCTTGGCTGCGGGCTGGCGGCGGGGGTCGCAGTCGCGGTCTGCGCGCCGCGAACCTGATTCTGGAAGGTCGCCAGCGTGATCGTCGCCGCGATGACCGCGAAGTAAACGAAAACAACGGTGAGATGATTCCTGAGTTTCATAACTGCGATCCTTCTCCGTCTTACTCCAAAATCTTGAGGCGGTAAAAACCGAGGAAGTGGGGATTGTTTTCCAGCGGCCGCCAGCGTTTATCGGGATGCCGGTCGAGCGTGGCTAGCCTGACTTTTTTCACTTCGCCTTTGTCGTCAGGCGAAGAACCCGTGTGATATACCACCCAATCACCCGCGCCTTCGCCGTTGTGGCGGGCGTCGGCGACGAAGATCATCACGTGGTAGGGGAATTTCTGAACCCACGGCTGATGAAAGAAGAGCAGGTCGCCGCGCTCGGCTTGACGGCGGTCGCGGCTGACGAACACGGCGTTATGATTTTTGAGCGTGCGCGCATCGGCGAATTCCGAAAATTTGCCGTTGGCCGGATCGCCTTCCTGAAAAGATCCGAAATCCGCGCGGAAGAGTTTTTCTCCGAGCGGGCCGCGTTCGAGGCTGTAAGCTCTGACATCGGGAGCGACGGCTTCATAACCTTCGCCCATTCCCTGAAACCAGAGCCGGTCGTGGCTCCGCAACGCTTCGCGCCAGGTGAACCGGACCAGCCCTGCGCAATCGCGCTGCTCTTCGTTCCAGGCGACGCTCAACCGGTAAAACTGCATCTCGGCGATGTGCGCAAACCAGCGGCGGAAATTCTCCCGGTCATCGAACGAGCGTAATTCAGCCGAATCGGGAATTCCGTCGTCATCGGAATCGCCGTGAAAGATCACGGGGGACAGCGCCGCGGCAGTCTTTGTCCGCTCGATCTTCGCCTGCGGCGATTTTCCGCAACCGGAAATGAGCAGGGCGGCGAACAGGACGCAAGTTTGCGCCATTCGAGCCGTAAATTTGTCGAGCTTACGATTCATCATCGAGCGAAATGGATGACGTTTAACGCCTGCGTACTATAACCGCAATCAGCGGATAAACGAAAGATCGGGCATTCCGCGCATCCTCCGGTATATCCGTCCCACGACGCATCATCGCGCCATTCACGCTTCCGCCAACAGGGGCGAAACAGCTTCATCACGTCCGGCTCGCCGCGCCCATCGGCTGTGGGTCGCCACAATCAGGGCTTTTAACCCATTGCTTGATCGAGCTAACGAAAGATTGATTGATAGGTTGTAGGTTTTGGGTCTCAGGTTTTAGGTCTAAAATGCCCTCGGAGTTTTGTGATGCGCATTCAAAGTCACCGCAGATCGGTCTATTTCTTCATCGCGTTCGGCGTGTTCCTGGTCGCGCTGGCGGCCGCGCTCAACGTCGGGTGGGTTTTGCTCAACTGGCGTGAATTCGCGCTGATGATCCTCGGCGGCGCCTTCTTCATTGTGATCATCGCGGGCGTGGCGCTCAACACGATTTTCCTGGTGCGCGAAATCCGCCGCAACGAGCAGCACGACAGCTTCATCAACGCCGTCACGCACGAGTTGAAGACGCCGATCGCTTCCATCCGGCTTTACCTGGAAACCTTGCAGACGCGCGAAGTGGACGAGGCCAAGCGCCGGGAGTTTTATCAAATAATGCTCGATGACAACGACCGTTTGCTGCGCACGGTCGAACAGGTTTTGCGCGCCAGCCGCACAGGCCACGGGCGCCGCCACATCCATCAATCGCCGATTGATCTGGGCGAGTTGGCGCAGGAATGCGTGGAGCTGACGCGGATGCGGACGCATCTCGACGAGAACTCGCTGCGGTTCGTCGAATCGCTGGATGACGGCGAGCGCGCCCTGGTTCGCGGCGACGCCGATGAATTGCGCGCGGCGGTGTCAAACCTGATTGATAACGCGATCAAATACTCCGAAGGGGAAATCAACGTGGCGGTCGAGGTCGCCGTGGCGAATGGCGGCCGGGTCGCTGTCCGCGTCGCGGATCGCGGCGCGGGCATTCCGCGCACCGAATTGGAACAAATCTTCAAACGTTTTTACCGGCGCGGAGTCTCGCGCGTGAAAGGCACGGGCCTGGGCTTGTTCATTGTACGCTCAGTCGTCAGCAAGCACGGCGGCAAAACGTTCGCCGAAAGCGCCGGTGAAGGAATGGGCAGCACATTTACCATCGAATTGCCTCGAATTGTCGAATAGACATTTTCGGGAATAGGTTGCAGCAGCATGGCATAGCGGTACGGTACAGGGAGCGGTAGCGACCTGGCGCTTCGTGACGTGCGACACACAATGGCGCCAGGTCGCTACCGCTCCCTGTACCGTACCGGAGGCTAACTGATGAGTTTTGTTTTGATTGTTGAAGACGAACAGCATCTGGCCGCCGGGTTGAAGTTTAACCTTGAAGCCGAAGGTTACGAAATCGTCATCGCTGGCGACGGCGAAACCGCGCTCGCGCTGTTGGCGCAAACCCCCAACCGGTTCGACGCCATCGTTCTGGACGTGATGCTGCCGGGCAAGGACGGTTTTGAAGTCGCCAAAGAATTGCGGGAAGCCGGGCAGTACGCGCCGATCCTGATGCTCACTGCGCGCGGTCGCCCCGAAGACGTGCTGCGCGGGTTCGAGGCGGGAGCGGACGATTATTTGCCGAAGCCATTCGAGTTGGCGATCCTGATCGCGCGGCTCGGCGGTCTGCTCCGGCGGCGCGAATGGAGCCGCTTATCGCAATCGCAGAATTCATCTGAAACTTCCGCGCCAGACTCCGGCCAGGCGGTCTTCAATTTCTCCGGCAAGACGATTGATTTTTCCAAGTCCGAACTCAGGGTGGGAGATCGCATTGTTCATCTGACCATGATGGAAGCCGATCTGCTGCGCTATCTGATCAAGCGTGAAGGCCAAGCCGTTTCGCGGCAGAAACTGCTCGAAGATGTTTGGGGATTGCGCGAAGACACGGACACACGCGCGATAGACAATTTCATCGTGCGGCTGAGGCGCTACATCGAAGACGACCCATCAGAACCCAATCACCTGCTGACTGTGCGCGGCGTGGGTTATCGATTCGTGGCGGAACCATCTGATTAAGACGGAGAGACAGGGCGATATGTCATATTTCATATGCGATATCCCATATGAAATATGACATATCCTTCTTCTACTCACCCCATCACCTCCACTACTTCCACCACCCCTTCATCCTTCTCCTTGAACCTTTTCAATTTCATATTCAGCGTCTGCACTCGCAATCCGAGGAGCGCCGAGGCTTTGGTCTGATTGCCGTTTGTCTGGCTGAGCGCCGTCTCGATCAATCTCCGCTCGAAATCGTCAACCATCTGCGGCAGATCAATGCCGCTGGCTGGAATTGACCTGAGCGCGGCGTAACGGATGCGCGCCGGCAACAGCGCTTCGTCAATCTGTTGCGGCGGGGTCGAGGCGATGGAGCTTTCCAACGCGGCTTCCAATTCGTCAATGTTCCCTTCCCAGGGATAATCGCAAAGCATCTTCAAAGCGCCCGTGGTGATTTCGTGGGCGCCTTTGTTTAAACGCCTGGCGATTTTGCCGGCCAGATGGCGCGCCAGGTAGGGGATGTCCTCGCTGCGTTCGCGCAACGGTTTGATCGTGTAACTCGATGGGCGGAGCAGTTCGACCAATCCAAATGCGATCCGGTTCTCGGCCTTCATCTCACAAGGGTTCCATTCGGTCGCAAAGATCAAACGCGGGCCGCCGCTTCGGCCCGAATGCGCGCGCCAGCGCTGCTCTTCGATGTGGGCGGCGAAACGCTGTTGCAAGAGCGCGGGCAGCCGAGTCAGTTCGTTGACGTAGATCGCGCCGCGCTCGCAGGTTTCGATCATCCCGCGCGGGCCGAAAAGCAGGTTGTGCAGCGCCTCGCTGTCCAGGCTGTGCGCGTTGACGGCGAAAAAGGGCTGTGACCAGTTCTCGCTCGCCTGGTGGATGACGCGCGCGATCTGCTCCTGGCGCGAACCGCGTTCGCCGATAATCAGCGTCGGGGTTTTAGCTGTCGCCTGCACGCTGATGAATTGCTTGAGCGCCGAGACGTTCGTGCTCACACCGATGAAACATTCATATTGATCGAGCGGCAAGACGCGCGGCGGGTTGACCAGAGTCAACGACGGACGCGGTTGCAACGAAGGGCGAGATACGGCTTTTTCCAATGCTTCAGTGACCATTTAAATTCCTCCCTCAACTTTCTACCTGTCAGTTTCTACTTGAGTGATTGTCTGTTCGTTGAGTCGCAAATTCGACAACTACCAAAGATTTAATATTTCAATAAGCGTTCGAGGGTCGAATTCTGTTAAGACAACTGCTGTGCCGTTGGCGGCCAGCAATCTAAGTTCTGCAAATCGTGAGTTTGATCAAGAACCACTGATTGAGAAGATCGGTTTGGGTGTCCGGTTCCGGGATTCTTGAATTTCAAAAGCGGACTGCCGGGTGAAGTCAACTGCCGGATCGAGCGATGAAGTTTTGAAATCCGACATCGCTAGTTACGCGATGAGAGCCGGAAGGTTCCAGCAAAAATTTCGACCTGTGCAAGTACCTGACGAAGCAAAAGCCTGACAGAAAGAGAGGGGCAGAAAAATAAAGACATCCAGCCTCGTTCCTATTTTTTTCTGCCCCCCTTTTTCTGTCAGGCTCTTTTGTACTTGCACAGGTCAAAAAATTTCAGCCACGGACAACACAAAGAACGCGTGAAGAGAGTCCCCTTGCGATTCTTCCGCGATCTTTGCGTGACCCGTGGCTAACTCAAACAGCCGCTTGCTGACGCGCGCGGCACTATACTGACAAGCGTCAATTCCTTCTCAAGGTGACTCCGCCATTGACGCTGGTGATCGTGATCTGCGGGCCGCCCGAACCGATTGTCCCGCGCAACTGGCCGCGCTTCACTTCACCGACAACGGTGATCGGCAGGTCGGAATCAATCCCGCCGTTGACGCTGCGCACGTCAACCTCAGCGTTGGTCGTCGAGGGCAGACCGATTTCGACCCCGCCGTTGACGCTGCTCACGCGCAAGCCGCCTTCGCCCAGACGCAGGAGCGAGAGCGTTACACGCCCGTTGATGCTGCTCAAGCCGGTGGCGGTTCCCGCCTGCGCGACTTCCACCCGGCCATTGACGCTGCTGACACCGACTTCGCCGGTGATCGCGCCCACGCTGACCGTCCCGTTGACCGAAGAGATTTTCAGGTTGATGCTCTTCGGCAATTTCAAATTCACCTCGTGGCGCACCCATCCGCGATCCCATCCCCATTTGCGGCCTTCGCGGTCTTCCTCGACGCGGATGATCAAACTGTTCGGGGTGTTATCAACCAGGATCGGTCGCCGCTCCATCGCCTCGCGATCCGAAGCTTTGATAACGATGTTGATCTCGGCCTTCTCGCCGTCCCAGGTTTCGATGTTGACGCGCCCATTGATGCTGCGGATCGTGACATTCGATCCGGGCGCGAGCGTGATGGTTTTGTTGATCTGATCGGTGACGTCAACCTCCGACGCGCGATCCGATTTGCCGCCGCCCGGCGCGACAGTGAAAACAAATCCGAGCATCAGGCTCAGTAAGAATGAAATTTGAATTGGCATTTTGTTCGACCTCCTGTGGTGTGTTCTGTACCGCGAGCGGTAGCGAGCGTGACTCTATCATTGGATTGACCGGAGAGAGCGGCGCTCGCTACCGCTCGCGGTACTGATTCGATGTTCCCTTTTTGATCAGAATGCTGCCGCTGTGGCTGACGGCTCGTATTTCCGCCCCGCCTCGGCCAACGACGCCGGTGATTGGCCCGCGCCCGCCGAACCGCGTCCCTTCCCTGATCCGCAACGGGAATTCGGTGTTGACCGACCCGCTGTGGGTTTGCGCCGTCAGGTTGAAATTGCTTTCCGGCGGCAACATCAAAACCACCTGGCTGCTGAAACTGACGAATTCATAATGCCCGTCGTCGTAAATCTTGCCGGTGAAGCGCACGGGGCCGCTGTTGGCTCTGGCCGTCACGTCTTTGCTGTCAATGTTGTTGAGCGTAATCGAGCCACTGGTCGCGCCGATTTCCAGGCGGCCTTTGGCGTCGTTGACTTCGACCGAGCCGCTGACGGCGCTGACGCGCGCGCCTTCGCCGATTTTGCTGATGACGACTCCGCCACTTAAAGCAGTGGCTGAAACGTAACCTCGCGCATTCGTGACCGCGATCGAGTCGGTGTAACTTTCAGCGATCACGTCGCCGCCCACGTCGTTGATCTTGACCCATCCGCTGGTGGCGCGAGCCGTCACCCGCCCGCCGGCGCGCTCGATCTCAATGTTGCCGCTGGCGGCTTGAGCCGTCACGTCGTCGCGCGCCCCGCGCACGCTGATGTTGCAACTGGCGCAGCGCGCGCTGACCGTTGAAGCGACTTCGCCGACCACCACCTCGCCGCTGGTCGCAGTGACGCCAAGCGAACCGCCAATGCGGTCGGCGGTGACGCGCCCACTGGTGATGGAAAGCACCGCATCGCCCGTGACCCCACGCACAGCGATGTTACCGCTGGTCGCGCGAGCCATGACGCGAGCTACGGGATCGGTCACCGTGATGTCGCCGCTGGTCGTCGTCAAGCCGTTCAACACAGCCGTGCGGGGAACTTTCAAGTCATAATCAACCGAGATGCGACTCGGCCTGGCGCGCGGATAGACCGTGCGGATCTCGACGCGGTCGGGAGTGTTCGTGACCTGAATCTCGACCTGGCTGACATCTTCATCGCGGCCTGCGCGTTTGACCGCGTCAACCCTGACGCGGTTCTCGTTCCAACTCGTCACGCGGATGTAACCGCTCGTATTGGTGACGGCCACCGTGCCACCCGCCGCCAAATCGTAAGTCTCATGCAGTTCACGCCCCTGTCCCGACGACTGCGCTATCACGGACGAAGCCGCGTGGCTCAGCAACCATAAAAAAGCTACCCAGCAAAGCAAAGCCATTAACCAGATTGGCGCCACTTCTCGGATTTTCATCTACGTAGTCTTCTCTCTCTCACTTCATCGCAATGTCCTGCATCAACTCGACCTTCTTCGCGTAAGCCGCAAGCAGAAACTGGCTGGCGGTCGGATCAGCGGGCCGTTCGCGTAAGGCGCGGCGGCTGGCCGCAATCGAGCTGTCAATCAACGCCAGGCTCGTCTCGTACTCTTTGACCAGCGCGGGATCGAGCGTGTTGCGGCGTTTGGCGATCGCCTGGTCCAACATGCGGACCGCTTTCTGGTACTCGCGTTCGGCGCGGGCGATCTGCCGGTTCATCAACTCCTGGTCGGTCAACTGCGGTTTGTGAACAACCCGATCAATCGCTGCCCGATCAACCGCTGGTTGACTCACTTTCGGCGTTGGCCGCGTCTTCTCATTTCTACCAGCCAGTTCATTCGATGGCGAAGGCGCAGGCGTCGGAACCAGGGACGGTTGTGGCGCCGGAGTCGGCGTGGTTTTCGCGCCGCCGCCAGCCAGGTTTTTCTCCTCTCGCTCACCACGTTTGAGGTAGATCGTGGTCAGCGCGACCGACAAAGCGATCAGCAGGATCGCAAAAGCCACCTGCCTCAAAAGCGTGGGCGCGAGCAGCCATCCAAACGTTCCTGCTCGCAATCGCTCCAACCAGCCGGTCTGGTGTTCGACCCGCGACTGGCTCAATGATTCTTCGCCGATGCGCGCGCGAATCGCCTGCCACATTTCAGCCGCAGGTTCGATGGCGGTCTGTTCGTAAAATCGCGCGAAGACCTCATTCTCGCGCTCAAGCTCAGCGCGCGCCGCAGAGCAAGTCGCACAGGCCAACAGATGCGCTCGAATTTCAGCCGAGCGGGCTTGGCCGACTTCGCCGTAAAGAAAATCTTCCAATTCAGTTTGGCAACGTTCGCAATTCATAATCATCATCACTCGCTAGCCGCGACCAACTATCACTCAACCAGCAGCCAGATAGGGCGCGATTCTCTTTCGCATCTCCAATCTGGCGCGATGCAGATCGGTCTTCAACTTGCCGATCGAATGGCCGGTGATCGCGCTGATCTCTTCGTAACTCTTCTCGTGAAAAATCTTCAGACTGAAAACGAC
>Ga0187894_10001556_pt1 | contig 29180 bp, 24 predicted proteins | sample GBC1701081metaG_FD_136650 | JGI IMG/M metagenome (GOLD analysis project Ga0187894, IMG submission 136650) | White microbial mat communities from a lava cave in the Kipuka Kanohina Cave System on the Island of Hawaii, USA - GBC170108-1 metaG ...
CCATCCCGGCTGGCTTCGTTGCTCGTCGCTTACATACCGACGGGTATGCGCACTCCTCGCGCCTCGCCATCCGGGCGCCTCGGCACCCTGATCTGCGCAACTTATTCTTCCCCGGGTCCTTACCCGAGAACGTCGCCGTGCCAGAGGCGATCGAAGAAAGCGCGTGCCGGAAGCACGTCGATCGGCCCATCTTTGAGGCGGCGATCACCAAGGTAGATTCCGTAGGCGCGCGTCAGGGCTCCTCCGGCGATCAGATCGCGAAGCGCGCTTCCCCACTCGGTTCGCCATCGCTCCGACGCCTTGACCTCGATTCCCACGGCGCTGCGCCCGCGCGTCCATACGAAGTCCACCTCCGAGCCCGACGGAGTTCGCCAGTAGGCAAGCTTGCCGCCCGCCCCGACGCTGTCGATCCGCGCGCGGAGCTCGTGCAGCACGTAGGTCTCGAGCAGCGGTCCTTTCTCGGACTCCTCGACAGGATCGCGGATGCGGCCGGCCACCGCGCGCGTCACGCCGGGATCGAAGAAGTAGAACTTCGGGTGGGCCATCTCCTTGATCTTCGCGCGCGCCCGCCAGGCAGGCAGGAAACTACCGATGAGCGTGTCGACCAGGGTTTCGAAATAGCCCTGAACGGTGGGACGGGCGATGGCGGCGTCACGAGCGATGCCGGCCATGTTGGTGACTTGACCGTTGGCGAGGGACGCCACTTCGAGAAACCTGGCGAAAGCGTCCAGCCGCTTGATTCCCGCCTCGATCCGGACCTCTTGCGTGATGTAGTTCTCGACATAGGCATCCAGCAAGTCGACGCGGTCCGTTGGGACATCGGCGGCGGCGACGGCGGGTAGCGTGCCGTACCGGATCGCGTCGCCGACGTCGAAGTCCGAGCCCAGCTCGTTCGAGGTGAGTGGGAAGAAGCGACGGTTGATCACCCTGGCCGCGAGAAGGTTGGCCTGTTCGCGCCTGAGCCGGCGAGCGCTGGAGCCGGTCAGGGCAAACCGGAATCGTCGGGGATGTCGCGCCATCAGGTCCTGGACGTCGTTGAGCAGCGCCGGCAGCCGTTGGACTTCGTCGATGACGATCCAGGTATCGGCGGGCGCAGCCTCCACTTCCAGCGTGAAGGTCTCCGGCTGGCGCATGAGACGCAGCAGCTCACGGTCGCGCACTAGGTCGTACCACCGCGCGTGAGGGAGCCGTTGCCGCAACCAGGTCGTTTTCCCGGTGCCGCGTGGACCGAAAAGAAAGAAGGAGCGCTCGGGGACGACGAGACTTCGTGTATACATAGTCATCATTTTAGCCGTAAAAATGACGGCAGCATATACAGGCCTTGCCCTTGGACTAATGGCCGCGCCCGCCCGTCCGATTGTGGTAATACGCCTTCGCTCATGCGCCTGACCAAAACCCTGGTTCCTACGCTGAAGGAAGCGCCCGCCGAGGCCGAAATTCCGTCGCACACGTTCATGGTGCGCGGCGGTTACATGCGGAAGGTGGCGGCCGGGATTTATTCGTTCCTGCCGCTCGGCTGGCGCGTGGTGCAGAAGATCGCGCGCATCGTCCGCGAAGAGATGAACCGCGCCGGCGCGTCGGAGATATTCCTGCCCGCGGTGCTGCCCGCCGAGCTGTGGCAGGAGTCGGGCCGCTGGACCCAATACGGCGACACATTGCTGCGCCTGAAGGACCGCAAGGGGGGAGACTTCGTCATCGGCCCCACCCACGAGGAGGCCATCATCGCGTTGGTGCGCGGCGACGTGCGGAGCTACCGCCAGCTCCCGCTGAACCTCTACCAGATCCAGACCAAGTTCCGCGACGAGCTGCGGCCACGCGCCGGCCTGATGCGCGGGCGCGAGTTCATCATGAAGGATGCTTACTCGTTCCACGCCGACGAGGCGGACGCCAAGCGCGAGTACCGGAACATGTACGACACCTACGCGCGTGTGTTCACGCGCTGCGGGCTGGCGTTCCGGGCGGTGGAGGCGGACAGCGGCAACATCGGCGGCTCGCTCTCGCACGAGTTCCAGGTGCTGGCCGAGACCGGAGAAGACGCCCTTCTCGCCTGCGACAAGTGCGACTACGCCGCCAACGTCGAGCAGGCGACGTCGCGTCCTGCCGAGGCGGCGCCCGCGGGAGGAGCGGCCGCGGCGGAGACGATACGCAAGGTTGCAACCCCGGGGCAGCACACCATCGAAGAGGTCTCCGCTTTCCTGGGCGTGCCGCCCGCGTCGCTGGTCAAGACGCTGATTTATCTGGCCGATGGCGCGCCGGTCGCGGTGCTGGTGCGGGGCGACCGCGCCGTCAACGAGGTGAAGGTCAAACGCGCCCTCGGGGCAACGGCTTTGGTTTTGGCGACCGACAAGGTGGTGCGTGAGGTCACCGGCGCTCCGGTCGGCTTCGCTGGTCCGATCGGGCTGCGGATTCCGATCTACTGCGACGTCGAGATCTGCGCCTTGGCCGACTTCGTGGTGGGCGCCAACGAGGCGGACGCCCACTACCGAGGCGTCAACCTGGACCGCGACTTCAAGCTCACGGCGTGCGGCGACTACCGTCTGGCCGCCGTCGGTGATTCGTGCGCGCGCTGCGACGGCGGGCGGCTGAAGGGTTATCGCGGCATCGAGGTCGGCCACGTTTTCTACCTGGGCACCAAGTATTCGGTGCCCATGAAGTGCGACTTTCTGGACGTGGACGGCAAGGAGAAGCCCATGCCCATGGGCTGCTACGGCATCGGCGTGACGCGCATCGCCGCCGCCGCCATCGAGCAGAACCACGACAAGGACGGCATCGTCTGGCCCATGCCCATCGCGCCGTACGAGGTGGCGCTGCTGTCGTTGCAGGCGGACGACCCGGCCCTGACGGCGGTGTGCGACCGCCTCTACGACGAGCTCGGGGGCGCGGGCGTCGAGGTGCTCTACGACGACCGTGGCGAGCGCCCGGGGGTGAAGTTCAAGGACGCGGACTTGGTCGGGATCCCGCTTCGCCTCGCCCTGGGAAAGAAGGGGCTCGCCGAGGGCGTCATCGAGCTGAAAGCGCGCCGCGGGACGGAGGTCGAGAAGGTGAAGATCGACGAGGCCGTGCGCGTGGTGGTTGCGCATGTGATGGCGGAGCGGCGCTGATGGCGGCGAGCCCCGGCGGCGCTGCGCGGGATTTCCCCCCGGCGCGCGAGCGCGTGATCGTGGCACTGGACGTTCCTGACCACGCCGGGCTGCTGGCGTTCCTAGACCGTCTCGACGGCGCGCCCGTGCTCTACAAGGTGGGGCTCGAGCTCTTCGTCGCCGAGGGCGAGCGCGCGGTGGAAGCGGTCAAGAAGCGGGGCGGGCGGGTGTTTCTGGACCTCAAGCTCCACGATATCCCAGAGACGGTGGCGCGCGCCGTCGCCTCCGCCTGCCGCGTAGGAGTGGACTTCCTCACGGTGCACACGTCCGGCGGTTACGAGATGCTCAGCCGCGCGGCCGCCGCCGCAGCCGCGACGATGACAGTCGCCACGCCGCCGCTCAAGGTCCTGGGCGTCACCGTCCTTACCAGCCTGCTTCCCGACGACCTGCGCGCGGACGGCATCGAGGTGTCCATCCCCGAGACCGTACGCGCCCGTGCCCGGGTGGCGGCGCGCGCCGGGATCGCCGGGCTGGTGTGCTCGCCGCACGAGATCGCGCACGCGCGCGGCGTCGACCCGCGCCTGCTGATCGTGGTGCCCGGAGTGCGCCCGGCGGGGACCGCGCCGGGGGATCAAAAGCGCGTGGCCACGCCCGGCGAGACCGCCCGCAATGGCGCGGACTACCTGGTGGTAGGGCGCCCCATCCGCGACGCGCCCGATCCGGCCGCCGCCTTCGCGTCCATCGTCGCCGAGGTCGAGAGCGCCGCGCGGCGCGGGCCGTGAGCCGGATCGTCTACGGCATCCGCCCCGTCGAGGAGCTATGCCGCGCCCGCCCGCGGGACGTGTCGGTGGTGTACGTCGCGGACGGGCACCGCTCTCCGGAGATGGACCGGCTGATCGCGGCGGCCCGCGACCGCGCCGTCGCAGTCGAGTTGCGCCCACGACGCGACGTGGCCGAGCTGGCGGGGGCGGCCGCGCATCAGGGCGTCGTCGCCGTCGCCGGCCCGTACGCCTACGCCGAGCTGGCAGAGATCCTCGCCGCCGGTGACGCCGGCGCGCGCGAGGATCCTCCGCTGCTGCTGCTGCTCGACGGCGTCACGGATCCCCATAACCTGGGCGCGCTGGTCCGCAGTGCCGAAGTCCTGGGCGCGACCGGTGTGGTCATTCCCGATCGCCGGGCCGCTCCCGTCACCGGCGCGGTGGTGAAAGCCTCCGCGGGCGCCACCGAGCGCGTGCGCATCGCCCGCGTCGGCAACATCCTGCGCACCATCGACGCTCTCGGCGAGCGCGGCATTCGCGTCCTGGGCGCGACGGCGGAAGAGGGAGAACCGGCGTCCGCGGTCGACCTGCGGGGGCCGGTGGCGCTGGTGGCCGGCGCCGAGGGCCGCGGCCTGCGCGAGGCGGTGGCCCGTCGCTGCGCGGGTCTGATCGCCATCCCCCAGCGCGGAGCGATCGCCTCGCTGAACGCCTCCGTGGCGGGCGCAATCCTGCTCTACGAAGCGCGGCGACAGCGCGGGTAGGGGGCCGCGCCCCGCTTCCCCCCGGTCTGGACCTGGACCTGGTCCTTGGTCCTGCTGGTGGTCGTGGCCTCGGCGGCCGCCGACCAGGTCCAGGACCCAGGACCAAGTCCAGGTTGATTGTTCCGGGTCAGGCCCTACGGCGAAAGCTGCTAGAGTCCGCGAATGTCTCGCATTCCCGTGGCCGTCGTCGGCGCCACAGGCCTCGCCGGCCAGCAGTTCCTGGCGGCGCTGGCCGCTCATCCCCTGTTCCAGGCCGTCAAGCTCGCGGCCTCGGCGCGCTCGGCCGGCAAGAAGTACAAGGACGCCGTGCGCGACGATCGGGGCGCCTCGAAGTGGTACTGCCCGGCCCCCATCCCCGCCGAGGTGGCCGACCTCGTCGTCGAAGACTCCGCGGCGATGACGACGGACCGCGTGCGCTTGGTCTTCTCCGCCGTCGAGGCCGACGTGGCGCGCGAGCTCGAGCCGCGCTACGCGGCGAGCGTGCCGGTGGTCTCCACCGCCAGCGCGTTCCGCTACGAGCCCGACGTGCCGGTCTTCCTTCCCGGCGTGAACTGGGACCACGCCGGGCTCATCGACGTGCAGCGCCGGCGCCGCGAGTGGAAGGGATTCATCACGCCGGGGCCCAACTGCACCACGGTGGGGTTGGCCATGACCCTGCGTCCGCTGGACGCGGTATTCGGCGTGGATCGGGTCATCATGACGTCGATGCAGTCGCTGTCGGGCGCCGGCCGTTCGCCCGGCGTGTCGGCCATGGACGTCATCGACAACATCATCCCGTACATCCCCAAGGAGGAGGAGAAGGTCGAGCGGGAGACGCAAAAGATTTTGGGGCGGCTGCACGACGGCGCCATCGTGCCCGCGCCCATCGCGGTCTCGTGCACGTGCACGCGCGTGAACGTCCTCGAGGGACACACCGAGTCGGTGTTCGTCTCGCTGCGGCGCCCGGTGCGCCTCGACGACGTCAAGGCGGCTTGGCGCGAGCTGGGAGCCGACATGCCGGCCCTCGGGCTCCCCTCGGCGCCGCGCCGGCTCCTGGTAATCCACGACGATCCCTACCGCCCCCAACCCCGCCTCGACCGCGACGAGGACGACGGCATGGCCACCTCCGTCGGACGCCTGCGCGAAGACCCGGCGTTGACCAACGGAATCAAGTACGTCCTCGTCTCCCACAACACCCGCATGGGCGCCGCCAAGGGCGCCATCCTCGTCGCCGAGTACCTGACGAAGAAGGGCTACATCGGGCCCGGCTGATCACCGGCCTACGGGAACAGGGAGTCGAATGCGGTCGGGCTCATCGAGTCGACGAACGTTTTATCGTCGATGGTGACAGGGAGGGTGTCGTCCTTGGTCTGATTGTTGACGAGGTCGAGGACGAAGGCGGAGAACTCGAGAGGCGCGCCGCCCCCGCCGCCGTCCATTCCGTCCCCGCCGCCCATTCCGCCCGAGCCGTCCGCCATCCCCCCGTCGCCCTTGGGAGAGCCGCCCCCGCTGCCGCATCCTGCGTAGGAAACGAAGCCTGCCAGCGCGGCCAACGAAAACACCAACCATCGAATGGTCTTCATGGCAGCACCTTCACGGCGCGCCCGGCTTGGGCGTGCGCAGGTAGGGGAACGTCGCGTCGAACTGCGAGTCCTCCTGCAATACCGCGTCGGTGAACCCGAGCTGCCCCGACGGCGCGTCGGCGGGCGGTAGGAGGAACCCCATCATGACCCTCAGCTCTATATCGACCACGTCGTCACCCGGCCGGCGGCCGTTGGGAAACCCGGCGGTGTCGCAACCCGGATTCATCGGGGTCAACACGCCCGCCACGAAGCACAGCGCGGCGCCCAGGCTGTTCTGCGAGCCCTTCGGCTTGGGCGCGATGGCGGTGTTGAGCCGCATCATCTCCGCGGTCGAGCCGTCCTTGTTCACCATGTCCACGCCGTTGAGGAACACCGCCACGAGGTCGGTACGCGGGAACTTGTTTGGCGCCATGACTCCCGCCGCACCGAAGAGGATCTCCAGCAGCTCGGCCAGGCTGGGGTTGGTCACGTAATCAGCGAACTGCCCATCGTCCTTGGGCTGGCTGGTGTTCCATCGGTCCTTGTCCTTGAGACCGATGACCACCTCGTTGACCAGCGGCATCCCCAGCCGCGAGACCTGCGCCCACGGACCGCCCTCCTTCGAAGGCACGGCGTAGGTGGCCCGCGGGTTTATCACGCGCGCCTGGCGGACGCTGGCAGTCTGCCAGCCCGAGATGACGTCGCTCGCCCCCTTGAGGCAGGAGGCCGGCACCTCCAGGGCGAGGGTGGTGATGCTCTTCGGGTCGAGGGGATTCGGGGCCGCCGCCCGGCCGGCCGGCGTGTTGCCGCCGGTGATTACGGCCGGAGGGGCGTTCACGAGATCGAAGATGACCCCCACGTTCACGGCGAACGGCTCCTGGCGCTGGCCGACGAACAACTTCGCCGGCTTCGTGGACGTCGTGCAGCCGGGGATGCTGACGGTGTAGATGTGGGCGGCCGCGTAGTTCGCGTAGCCGGGGGGCGGCCCGAAGGTCTTCGTCCCGATGTAGTCGGTGGGCTTCTTGAAGCTGGTCGCGCCGCCCGCCACATTGGCGACGTCGACGGCCGTTCCGGTCCGCCGGTCCCCGCGCACCATCTTCACGGTATAGCTCTCCAACACGTTCAAGTTCGACGTGTCGGCAGCGCTGATGGGCCCGATGTTGATGAGCGGGACGGCGATCATCTTGCCGCCGGCGTTCACCTTCAGACCGTCGCCTCCGGCCAGAGCGTTCTGGAAACGGAACTGGAAGGTGATGTCTTCTTTCGCGTCGCCGCTGTTGTCGATGTGGATCTCGTAAAGAGCCTCGGGATCCATGGTGAAGTAGTTGGGGCCTCCGAACGGGTCTTGGAAGGGCTGGTAGTTCGCGATCAACGTGACGTACTCCTCGCGGCCGGCTTCGTAGCTCCGGAACATGTAGAGGTCGGTGCTGTCCACCTTGGGAAGCTTGGTGATGAACGGCGCTTCCCGGTGGCTGGAAGCGCGGACCGCGGCGCCTGGCGGAACCGCCAGGAGCAAGGCGAGGCAAACAGCGGTTGCGATGGTTCTGGTCTTCGTTCTCATCGGATACCCCTCCGCGCCGATACGTTGGTGTTGCAGCGGGTCCCGATGGGACGAGCCCGCGCAGACATTGATGGGCACGCGGCGCGTGCGCGTCCATCGGGGCGGCACCCGATTCCATGGATGAGACCAGCTCCGGTGCTTATACGATCGGCATGCGAATCCCCGCGTTCTCGATCGCCGCCTTGTCGGTGGCCATGGCCTGCACGAAGCAAGCGCCCGAGCCGGCCGCCGAGGCACCGGCGATGGCGCCCGATCTCACGCTCATGCAGCGCCTGGAGGTCGAGGCCAGGTCCCGTCCCTCCCAGACGGCGCGGGCGGAGGAAGTGCTCGCGGCGCTCGAGGCGTCCGGCATCAGGCTCGTCGGGCGAAAGCAGATGTACGCGAGGACGATCGGCGCCAGCTACTGCTTCGGCGCTCGGACGGAGCGGGGAATGGGGGTCGCCGTCTGCGAATTCTCCGACGAGGGAGCCGCGCAGCGAGGGCGGAACTACTCGATCGAGACGTTCAGGAAGCTGATCCCCCACCGCGAGCTGCTGCTCAACCGGAAGACGCTCATGACCCTGGTCCGCCCGGATAAGACACCCGCGATCGATGCCGAGGCCAAGGCCGCCGCGACCGTGTTCGCTCGGCTGTGAGCTCTCATCGGAGCCCAGTCGCTCTCTCCACCAGCCAAACCGCGGCGAGGACCACGATTCCGAGAGAGCCGCCCACGAGGCCCGCGCGCCTGTAGAGCGCGGTGCCGCGCAGGGCGAAGGCGAGCGGCACGAAGATCGCCACGATGGCGAGCTGTCCGATCTCGACGCCCAGGTTGAAGCCGAAAAGCGCAAGGGTCAGGTTCTCCCGGAGGAGCCCGAGCTCGGAGAGCACCGCCGAGAAGCCGAACCCGTGCAGGAGACCGAGCGCGAAGGCGACCGCCCATCGGTCACGCCCCATGACGGGGCGGAGGTTGTTGAGGGCCGCGAGGACGACCGACGCGGCGATGGCCGCCTCCACCAGCCGCGACGGCAGGCTGAGGACGTCCAGGGCGGCGAGGCTCAGTGTGATCGAGTGCGCGAGGGTAAAGGCCGTCACGATCCGGGCCACGTCCCACAGGACGGGTCGGAGGTGGGTGACGGCGCGCCAGTGACCGCGCTCGCGTCGCAACACCGCCGGCAGGAGCAGGGCGAGCAAGAAAAGGACATGGTCGAAGCCGGCCCAGATGTGGACGATGCCCTCGCGGATGAAAACGCCGAGCTGCGCGGCACGGTCGGGGCTGGCCACGTCGATTTCGTGCCGGGTCTTTCCCGCGGCGAACACGAGGACGCGGTGGGTCCCGTCATTCACCCGCAAGAGCCCTCGGTGCTGCGGGTCGAGGTCGAAGAAGAGCTGATAGTCGACGGCCAGGCGAGAGGCGGGGCGAAGGCGGCAGCGGAGCGCGAAGCGAAGGACCACGTAGGCCCCGTCCGAATGGTCGACGATCAGCTGATCGCCGGGGGTCGCCGGACATGCCGTCGCCTTTCCTTCCGTGAGCGTCGCGACCCCGAGCCGTGAAAGCGCATAGGCCACGATCTCGGCCTGGCGGGAGCGCACGTCGCCCCAGGTGACGACGCCGTCGCTGTCGCGGTCGAGGCCGAGCGCGTGATCGAGATCGCGGACGGCGACATCCCAGCGGACATTGATCTCGGCGCCCGACGGGTCGAGCGTGAGGTAGCTGTCGCTGGGCTTGTGCGCGCGGGCGGCCGAGAAAGGGCCAACAAGGATGGCCGCCCACAGCAGCGGCGCGCCGATTCTTGGGATTCTCATGGCAAGCCCTCGATCGCACGCCCGAGCCGTCGGATGGTGGGTTCCTCGAAGCCGCTGTCCGCGAGCCAGGCGAGGGCCGGGCGGGCGGCCTCCGGTCGTCCGGCCGCCACGCCGGCTTCGAGCATCACGCGAGCGTCCCAGGGCTCTCGCTGCGCGCGCCAGTTGGTGATCGCGAGCTCGAGGGCGCGTCCCGGGTTCTTGCCCAGGCCCAGCTCGAAGCGGGCCTCTTCCCGATCGTGGAGCGCGTCTCCCCGCAGGCGGCCGGCGGCGAAGTGCGCGCGCAGGATTTTCTCGTACCGTCCGGCGTCAGGCGACCCGGCGGCCGAGGCGGCCAGCGCCAGCCTCAGCAAGAGGCCGTCCGTCCGCGCGTGATCGCGCAGCAGGGCCATCGCTTCATGGGGCCGCCCCGCGTCGAGGAGGAGATCGGCGTAGGCCCCGCGCGCGTAGTCGTCGCCGGGATCCAGGGAGAGGGCTTCCTTGAAGTGAGCCTCCGCGGCGCGCGCGTCGCCCGACCAGACGGCCAGCTCACCCAGCACCGATACCGCCCAGGCCCGTTCCGGCGGGCTCGCCGGCGCGGCGGCCAGCACGCCGGCGAGCGATCGGTGCGCGCTTGTCGCCTGTCCCGTGAGCCCCCAGATCCTGGCCGCGCATGCTTTGTACGCGAGCGCGGTCGCGAGCCTCGCGAGCGGCGCGCAGCTGTCCGCGGCATCCGCGTGACGAGCCAACACCGAGAGGACCACCGATCGAGTGAGCCAGGCCTGGGGATCGCCGGGCTCCCGCGCGACCGCCTGGTCGAGATCCGCGAGGGCGCCCACGAAGTCGTGCCTGGCTTGTCGGATGGTCGCACGCAGCACGAGGACGGAGGGGGGCGGAGTCGCTTCGTGCCACCAGGGGGCCAGCGCCGCCTGCGCGTACCCGAGGGGGCGGGGGTCCGCGCGCGCGCGCGATTCTTCGATGTTCATCCGCGCGACCCGCAGCGCGGCCGCGAGGTCCCGCGGCGCCCGGCGCAGCTCATCGGTCAGCCGCGCGAGCTCTTGGGCGCGCGGGCTGGCGCCGGCGCGGCCGCGGGGGAGCCGCTCCAGCACTTCGCCATCGCTCGCGGGCCGACGCGGAGCCGCCGCCTCGGGCGCCGGACGTCCGGCGATCCCGGCCGCGACGACGAGGACCGTGACACACACCAGCAAGGGAATGCCGGGACGCTCTCTGATCACCGCCAGGATCTTCATGGGCCTCGATCGCGCGGAAGATGAGAATCCCCGATGCCTGGGTCAAGGCACTGGGGCGCCCCGGTGGCGGCAAGCCGCCGTTATCAGGGGCTGTGCCGATACCGCAGCGTATGCGCGCGCCGCTATCGGATGAGGTCGCCGTCCCACAGGCGGTCGAAGAAGACCAGCCTTTACATTCGGGGCTGGGTTGCGGCTGCGGACGCCGGCTGGCGCTTCGGGATCGCCAGCGGGATGGACGGGATCGGAGTCCGTTTGTCGTACAGCCACGAGTAAGCGAAGTACGACGCGAGGACGCGCTTCGTGTAGTTGCGCGTCTCGTCGTAGGGGATCGTCTCCATGAACTCGTCCAGCGCCAGGTCTCCGCGCTCGCGCAGCCACCGATCGACGGCGCCCTCACCGGCGTTGTAGCCGGCGATGGCCAGCGGCGCGACGGCCCCGTAGCGCTTCCACAAGAACGACAGGAAGCGCGAGCCCACCTCCAGGTTCTTCGCCGGATCCACCAGCGTCTCGCGTGACACCGGTGCGCCTTCAGCGAACCGGCGTGCGGTCTTCACCAGCATTTGGGTCAACCCGATGGCGTTGGCGAACGACTCGATCCGCGGGTTGAAGGCGCTCTCCTCGCGGATGATGGCGAGCTGCAACGCCTCAGGAAGCTGGTTGGCCTTGGCGTTGCGCTCCACGAGCTGCGGGAACGCCCGCGGATACGCGAGCCGCCACTTGGCTCTGCCCAGCTCCCGCGGGTACTCGTTGCGGTAGTCCGTCAGGCCGTAGCGCGGGATGGCGTGCGACGCGCTCCACACGCCGCTCGCGTCGAGCAGGATGGCCGCAATCCACAACAGATGGTCGCCGCCGCCAGTCGCCGCGCTCTCGTCCGCCGCCGCGGCCGCGCCCGCCTTCTTGTCGGGCACGGTCACGCCCACGCGGGCCAGCTCGCGGCGCGAATCGCTGCCGAGGCCCATCCTCGCCAGCTCCACCGCGCGGCGAAAGCCCGGCTCGCCGAACAGCGTGCGCGGCTCGAAGCTCCAGCGCCCGTTCGCCGCCGCCGCCCGTCGCAGATCCTTGACCACGGCCGCGTGCGCCTTGGGGAACGCCGCCTGCATTCGCTGCAGCGACAGCAGCGCGTAGACCGACAGAGGGTATTCGCGCACTGCCCGCTCGTACGCGGCGCGCGCTTCGTCGGGTTTCGCCTGCCGCTCGAACACACGGCCCTTCCAGTAGTGGGCCCGGCCCTCGGCGTACCAAATGGTCTCACGCGGGATGCGCGCTAGGTTCTCGTCCAGGCGGCTCAGCGCCCCATCCATGTCCCCCGCGCGCCAGGCCGCGAACGCCAGCCGCCACAACGCCTCGCCCAGCAGGTCCCCCGTCGGATAGCGCGTCGGGATGTCCGCCAGCAGCGCGGCGGCGCCGGCCTGATCCGAGGCCTCCGTGGCGACTTCCGCCGCGCGCAGGCGAGCGTCGTCGGCGTAGCTGTGGTCGGCGTGCTCAGCCTCGATGCGCGCGTATCGAGCCACGGCCGCCGCCGCGTCGCCCTTCGAGGCGTGGCAGCGCGCGCCCTGATACAGCGCTTTGGCGTGGAGGTCGGCGTTGCCGGCCTTGGCGCACGCCGCCTCCGCCTCGTCGAACAGCGACGCCCCCCGCGGCCGTTGCCGCTGCTTCCACACCGACTGCGCGCGGTGATAGCGCGCTCGACATTCGATGTCGCCGGTGAGGCCGACGCTGGCCAGGGCTGTGGCGAATGCCGCCTCCGACTCGCTGTTGCGGTTGTGCTCGAAGAACGCCATCCCCCGCGCCAGCCAGTCGGCTGCCGCCGCCGGATTCATGCTCGCCGCGGCGATGCGTTCGGCCCACGGCTCGAGCGGGGCCTCTGCCCAGATCCGAAGGTGCAGCGCGGCGGCGGCCTCGTTTTCCCCCGTCCGCTCGAGGGCCTCGGCACGCCGGAACATCGCCTCCGCGCGGCGCGGGCCGGCAGGGAAGCGTTCGAGGAACCGGGCGGCCGCTTCGGCGACCTCCGCGAAACGCTCCCGGGCCCGCAGCGCGTCGATGCGCACCAGCAGGGCCTCCGCCTCGGGGATGCTCCCCTCCGGAACGCGGGTCGCCCAATCGATGGCGCCCTCCGGATCGCCACCGCGCAGCGCGCATCGGGCCGCGTTGTAGGCGTGGTACGGCGCCAGCAGGGGGTACGAACTCCACAGGCTCTCGAAGGCGCGCCGGGCGGTCGGCCACTGTGCCTGGTTCATCTGCGCCATGGCTTCCAGATAGCGCGCGGGCAGCCTGTCGGCCGACCCGCGGGGCAGGCGCTTTGCCAGCTTTGCGAACGCCGCTTCGGCCGCCGCCCAGTCCTCCTGATGGAAGCGTTCGGCGGCCTGCCGGCCAGCCACCGATCCCACAAAGAACGGTTCCAGCCACTTGCTGTCGAAGGCGACCGGTCGTTCCTCCGCGACGGCGCGCCGCACCGGTCCCCAGAGAACGGCGGCAGTCATGGCCAGAGCCCACGGAGTCAGGAAGGCGCGCGGCACAGCTTCAGCCTACGACCGGGCTCACCGGCCGCAAGTATTCCCGCCGCAAGCGGGAATTCACTTCGCGACAGGTGGCTTGCGCACGCAAACCCGGTTGCGGCCCGTGCGTTTGGCCTCGTACAGCACCTCGTCGACCGCGGCAATGAGGTCGGCGGCCTTCGCAATGGACGGGTCGGGAAGCCCGGCGATTCCCACGCTGATCGTCACGCTCAGCGTCTTGTCGTGGTGCAGAAACGGCTTGTTCTCGACCTTGCGCCGCAGCCGGTCCCCTACCACCCGCGCTTGCTCCAGCTCGAGCCCGCGGCATATCACCGCGAATTCCTCGCCGCCGAAGCGCGCGAAGACGTCTTCCGTACGGATCGATCCCGCCACCAGCGCGGCCATGTCTGCCAGCACTTGATCTCCTGCCATGTGCCCGTAGGTGTCGTTGACCTTCTTGAAGTGATCGATGTCGAAGAACACCAGCGACAGCGGAGCGCGGTGCCGCAGAGCGTAGGCCAGCTCGCTGTCGAGACGGTCCACGAAGTACTTCTTGTTGAAGGCGCGCGTCAGACCGTCGCGCAACGCGGATTCATACATTTGGCGCTGGAATACCTCGTCGAACTTGTCGTGATACGTGAATTTCAGGATGGTCGTTGACCCCACCAGGATCTTGTCGCCGTCGGACAGCTCGCGGCGGGTGACGCGCTCCGCGTTGCAGTAGGTGCCGTTCGTAGATCCTAGGTCTTCAACGAAGACGCGATCCCCTTCGATGACGATCCCCGCGTGCTCGCGGGACACGCCTTCGTCCATCATTCGGATGTCGGCCCTGCCGCCGCGTCCGATGACGGTGCGCTCCCGCGAGACCTTGAACATCTCGCCGACGGACGATCCTGCCAGAACGATCAGGTACGCGCGGTCGCGCTTGGGCCCGATTTCCGGCGCAAGGGGAGTCTGGAAGACGTTCGTGCGCTCCCCGGTCTGGGGATCTTCGCCGGGCTCGTCTGCTTCTTTGTCTTTGTCCGGCTCCGCCGCGCTTCTTCTGATAGGGCCATCGCTGTCGTCAGGCACCGCCATCGCCACCGGCCATTGTACACCGTCAAGGCGCCCCGATCGTCAAGCCCCGCGCGAGCGCGGCGAGGTGCCAGGCCCGCGGGCCGAAGCCGTCCAGCGCCGCGACCGCTTCGTCGACGAGCTGCCCCAGCCGTTCGCGAGCCACGGCCGCGTGCTCCCCGTGATCGCCATCGGCCAGGTCGTCCGCGTGCTGGAAGGCCACCCCGAAGCACTCGCCGAATCGACCCAGCGCCAGCGTTTGAATCTCGCCTGCGCCGGCCGCCGCCGCGCCCACCTCCAGCGCGGCGCGGAACAGCGCGGCGGTCTTTTCTTGGGCCAGCCTTTCGACCGCCGCCAGGGTCTGGGGAGCCGCCTCGCCCAGATCGCGCGCCTGACCGCGCACCATGCCGCCCGGTCCTGCTCCGCGCGCCAGCGCCCACGACGCGCCGAGATATCGACCGGCGGCGTCCGGCCCGGCGGCGCGTCCGGCCTCCGCCAGCCATTCGAAGGCCATGGTCAGTAATGCGTCCCCGACCAGGATCGTGGTCGCTTCACCGAACACCCTGTGGTTGGTCGGCTTGCCGCGGCGCTCGTCGTCGTCATCCATCGCGGGCAGATCGTCGTGCACCAGCGAATAGCAGTGGACCAGCTCCACCGAAGCGGCGGCCAGGCGCACGCCGTCGTCCAGACGGCTCCCTACGGCTTCCGCTGCCGCCAGCGCGAGAGCCGGACGCAGCCTCTTTCCGGGCGCCAGCAGCGAATAGCGTATGGCCTCCACCAGCCGCCCGGGATCCTCGTCGGCGGGCAGGGCCGGAACCCGCGCGTCCAGCAGCGCGTCGATCTCGGCGCGGCGATCCGCCAGCCAGCTGCGCGCGTCACCCGCGGAGGCGTCGGCGGCAGGGTCAGCCGTCGTCGTCAACGTCGTCTTGCGCAGCCGCCGGCGGCGGCCGGACCGGGGGTGGTGGGTCGAAGGGCGCGGTGCGCGCGGCTCCGCCGGCGTTGGATAGCAGCACCTCGACGCGCTTCTCTGCGGTGTCCAAGATCTCCGCGCCGCGCCGGCATAGGGCGACCCCCTCTTCGAAGTAGCGCAAGCTGTCTTCCAGAGAGATGTTGCCGCCCTCCAGCCGATCCACCAGCCCGCGCAGACGCGTCAGGATCTCGTCGAACCGCTCGGGCGCCGCGGCCGGGCTCGCATCCCCCGATGCCATCGGCAGCTTCTACGACTTGGAGCGAACATGGTCAATGTTAGAATCCGCGCGCCATGGTGCTTCTGGAGACTCCGACCCCGTCGCTCGGCGCGCCTTGTCCAACGTTCCGTCTGCCGGCCGTCGACGGTCGGACCTACGCCCTGGACGATTTCGCCGCCTCGCCGGTGCTGGCCGTGCTGTTCATCTGCAATCACTGTCCCTACGTGCAGGCGGTCGAGGATCGCATCATCGCCATCGCCCGCGAATATGCGGCGCGCGGTGTTCAGGTGGTCGGCATCTGCTCGAACGACGCTCAAACTTATCCGGAGGACGCCCCCGCCAAGCTCGCCGAGCGCTGGCGCGACAAGGGCTACGGGTTCCCTTACCTGCACGACGAATCCCAGGAGGTCGCACGCGTCTTCGGCGCCGTGTGCACTCCCGACATATTCGTCTACGGCCGCGATCGCCGGCTCGCGTACCGCGGGCGCATCGACGATTCGTGGAAGGACGCGGCGAAGGTGACCCGGCGCGAGCTGGCCGCCGCGCTGGACGCGCTGCTTTCGGGCGGGCGCCCGGCGGCGGACCAGAAGCCGTCGCTGGGCTGCTCGATCAAATGGAAGGGCTGAGCGGATGGCCAAGGTCGCGTCCGCGCTGAAGGAGCCCTGGCAGGCGTACCTGCGCCAGAAGCGCCTGAAGACCACGCAGCAGCGCGAGGCGATCGTCGACGCGTTCCTCGGCAGCCGCGGGCACGTGGCGCTGGAAGAGCTGTTGGATGACGCCCGCAAGAAGAGCCCGCGCGTGGGGCTGGCCACCGTGTACCGGACCGTGAAGCTGCTGGAGGAGGCGGGGCTCGCGGCCGCGCGTCAGTTCGGCCAGGGTCAGACGCTATACGAAGTGACCGGGGAGCGGGCGCATCACGACCACCTCATCTGCGAGAAGTGCGGCTATATCGTCGAGTTCGAGAGCGACGAGATCGAGCGCCTGCAGGACCAGTCGGCGAAGAAGCTCGGCTTCAACGTCCTCCGCCACCGGCACGAGCTGTTCGGCCTGTGCGAGCGCGAGCAAGGCATTCCCGGCGGACGCTGCCCCGGGGATCGCAGCAGCCGAAAGCGTTGAGCACAGCGTCCCCCGGTGGAGCGGGTTTCGCTACCGGTCGCGGAGCATGTTAGGACGGTGGGAATGATGATGAGCCGCCTCGTGCTGGTTTCATTCGCCGTTCTTTCCTTGGGGGGCAGCGCTTTGGCGCAGACGCCGGGAAGCCCGGAGCCGCCGGCCCCGGCGCCCCCGCCGCCGCCCCCGCCACCGGGAGAGGCGCCGCCCCCGCCGCTCCCCGCCGAGCCTCCGCTTCCGCCGGTGGAACCGGTGCTTCCCATGGCTCCGCTGGCGCCCTCCTCGCCGCTGCCCCCGGCCGCCCGCCCGGCGCACCCAGCCGCCGAGCGATCCGCGGAGCCGGCGGCGGAGATCGGATCCGGCCGCCGCTCGACCATCGGGGGTTACGGCGAGGCGCATCTGTCCGCGACCGGAAAGAACGACGCCACGACGGAGCTGCGGCGCTTCGTTCTGCTGGCCGGCCATCGATTCAATCATCGGGTCCGCCTTTACACGGGCCTGCAACTCGAGCGCGGCTCGACCGTGGAGATGGAGCACGCCTACGTCGAGATCGACGTCGTTTGCCAAACGATCGGTATTCGCGCGGGCTTGCTCTTGCTGCCGCTCGGGATCATCAATGCGCGCCACGAGCCGGTCACATTCAACGGCGTGGAACGCCCGTTGCTCGATCAGATCATCATTCCAAGCACGTGGCGCGAGATCGGGGCCGGCGTGTTTGGCCAGCCGCTGCCCGGGCTTCATTACCAGGCGTACTTGATGGGGGGCCTGGACGGCAGCCGTTTCTCCGCCGGGGAAACCATCCGCGGCGGCCGCGGCAACGGCAGGCCGATCCAGAGCGATCTGGGGGGCGTCGCGCGCATCAACTACGACGGCGTCGCCGGGCTCGACGTCGGGGGAAGCGTTTACCACGGCAACGCCAGCGCGAATATCGAAGCGCTGCGCGACGTCGCCGTGACGGTGGCGGAAGTCGACGCGCGGTTCGCCTACAAGGGGCTCGAGCTGCGCGCTCAGTACGCCCACGTTCTCATCAACCGGGCCAACAACGTCACCACGCTGCTGCGCACGGCCGATCCGGCGGCGCCCGCCGTGGGCAGCCAGGCGCGCGGAGCCTACGTCGAGGCCGGGTATGACGTGTTCAAGGCCGCCTTTTGTCCGTGCCTGCTCGACCAGCAACTGGTGGTTTTCGGACGCTACGAAGACGTCAATACGCGCGCCGATCTCGCGTCTGCGGCCGCCGCGGCGCCGGGTATGCCCACGCCCGACTCGCAGAAGAGCATCACGGCCGGCCTGACGTATCGCCCCCACGTCCAGGTCGCGCTGAAGGCCGACGTGCGCGTCCCTCTGAACGACGAAGCCGGGACGGACAACCGTTACGCGCTGGGCGTCGCGTTCATGTTCTGACCATCGCCGTGAGCTCGTCCAGCCGGCGGCGACGGAGCTCCGGGCTTCGCTCCCAGATCCTGGTCGGCCTGGCGCTGGTCACGCTGTTCGCCGTGAGCTCCGCTGGGTACCTGGCGCTGTGGGCGGCCGGAGACAGCCTGCGGGTGCAGCGCGAGTCGACCGCGCTGTCCCTGGTGGCGGCCGCCGCCGTCGTCGCGACGGGCGCCCTGGATCCGAACCAGCCCATCGACAGCGCGCACAACCGAGCCCGCCTGGCGGGCGTCATGCGCGGCCTGACCGAGCGCGGCGACATCACCGAGGCTTCGGTGATGGCGACGGATCGTACCGTCCTCGCGTCACGCCCCGAGCGCCCGCCGTCCGACGTCGATCCGCCGATCGTGGGTAGCGTGCTGGCCGGGGTCCCACCGGTTCTCAGCTACCGCGGCGAGACCCAGGGGGATGGGACGCAACAGCTGCTGGCGTACGCGCCAGTCCACCTGCGCGCCACCGTGGCGGGGGCCGTCCGCCTGGTCCTGCCCGCCGAGGCCCCGGTCATGGCCGTGCTGCGCCAGTCGAGCACGTTCATCATCACGCTGGCGGTCGGCGACGCCATCTTGGTGCTGGCTTTGGGCGCGTTCGTCCTGACCCAGCTCGTGGTCGCGCCGCTGCAGGCGGTGGAGACGGCGGCCGCCCGGGTGACCGCCGGCGACTTGACCGGGCGCGTATCCACCGGCGGCCCGCGCGAGATCGCCGCGCTCGCGGAGGCGTTCAACCGGATGACCACCGCCATCGCCGAGCAGCGCGAGCAGCTCATCCGCACCGAGAAGCTCGCCTCGGTCGGGCAGCTCGCCGCCGGGGTGGCTCACGAGATCGGGAACCCGCTGGCGGCCATCCTGGGATACGCGGACATCCTGCGCGCCGACGCCGACCAGGCGCACCTTTCACCGGAAGAGCGGCGCGACGCCCTCGCCCGGGTCAAGGGCGAGACCCAGCGCATCCACCGCATCATCCAGGACCTGCTGGACTATTCGCGCCCCACGCACGAAGAAGCCCGGTCCATCGATCCGCTCAAGGTGATGGAGGGGGCGGTCGCCCTGCTTCGCCCTCAAGCGCGCTTCCGCGGCGTGGAGGTGGGTTACCTTCCGTCCGAAATCTGGCCGCGCGTCGACGTCGCTCCGAGCCGCCTCACGCAAGTGTTCGTGAACCTGCTGCTCAACGCGGCGGACGCCATGGCCGGCGCCGGGCGGGTCTCGGTGTCCGCCGTCGCGGTCGCCGCCACGCGCACCGTCAGGATTGCGCTGGCTGATCAGGGGCCGGGCGTTCCCCTCGAGCTGCGCAGCAAGATCTTCGATCCCTTCTTCACCACGAAGGCGCCCGGACAGGGAACCGGCCTCGGCCTCCCCATCTGCCGCGCCATCGTCGAGACCTATCGCGGAACGCTGGAAATCGAAGCGCCTCCCGATGGCGCGCCGGGAATCGTGTTCGTGGTGACGTTGCCGGCCGCGGCGGCGGCGTGAATTAGCCGGCGGTGCACTGCAGCGCCAGCACCGTAATGTTGTCGATGCCGCCGTTGCGGTTGGCGGTCTCCACGAGCTGCACGACGGCTTGCTCCAGGTTGCCGGAGCCCGACACCGCCTCGTAGAGACCCTTGTCGTCCACCATGCCCGACAGCCCGTCCGAGCACAGGAGGAACGTGTCGCCGTTGGTGATCTCGAATGCGTGGCAGTCAACCAGGACGGATTCGCGCATCCCGAGGGCGCGCGTGATGACGTTCTTGTGCGGGAACTTCTTCTGCTCCTCGTCGGACATGTCCGGCTTGGCGTCCTTGTAATCCTCCAGCAGCGAATGGTCGCGGGTGATCTGCTGGATACCCCCGTTGCGCACGCGGTAGCAGCGCGAGTCCCCCACGTGCGCGATGTAAAGCTTGTCGCCCGCCACCAGCGCCGACACGATGGTGGTCCCCATCCCCTTCAGGCGCAGATCCTTCGTGGCCGCCTCGAAGATGCGCTGGTTGGCCAGCTTGATGCCGCACACCAGCCGGTTCTCGATGTACGAAAGCTGCCGGTCCATCTTGTAGGGCCACGTGGCATCGTCGTCGCGGGTGCGCACGTAGAACTCGGAGATGGTTTCCGCAGCCATCTTGGAGGCGACCTCCCCCGACGCGTGGCCGCCCATGCCATCGGCCACCAAGAAGAGCTGCTCATCCTCCACCAGCGAGAAGAAGTCCTCGTTGTGGGTGCGCTTCATCCCGACGTCGGTTTTGGCAGCGTAACGGATGCGCATATGAACATTCGAAGCTACCGAGGGCCCTCCGGTGCGTCAATGTCCGCGCCGGGCGGGATACGACGACGGCGTGCGACGGTTTCATTGACACGGATGAACGGGCCCGTTACGGTACTGCGCAAATGTCTAGTTCCAGGGGAGGATCGGCGCGGCGTGATCACACCGTGGCGTTGCTCGCCATCGGCGACGAGGTCCTGCGCGGCGAGGTGCAGAACACCAACGCCGCCTTCTTGTCGACCAAGCTGTTCGAGGCCGGGTTCGCGCTACGCGAGCACGTGGTCGTCTCCGATGAGCCGGCGGAGATCCGGGCGGCGCTGATCCGGCTGCGCACCGAGGTCGACGTCATCATCGCGACCGGCGGCCTCGGCCCCACCGAGGACGATCGCACCGTCGACGTGGTGTCCAGCCTCCTCGGGACGGCGGCGGAGGCGCACGCTGATTCCCTCGAGGCGATGAAGAAGCGCTTCTCCACTCACGGGTTCGAGATGACGCCCAACAACCTCCGGCAGGTGCGCGTCCCGGCGGGGGCCCAGGCGCTGCCCAACGCCGCCGGCATCGCGCCCGGCTTCAGGGTGAAGCTGGGGGGGGCCGAGGCGTTCTTCTTGCCGGGCGTGCCGCGCGAGATGGAGAGGGTGTTCGTGGACCACGTGGGGCCGTTCCTGACCGCGCGCCTCGTCGAGTCCGGGTTCCCGGCGCCCGCCGTGCGCACGTGGCACATCTACGGCATGGGGGAATCGCACATCGATCACCGTCTGGCCGGCCTCATCGCCGGGATGGAATCCGTGTCGCTTCACTTCCGGACGTCGCCCCCTGAGAACCACGTCAAGGTGGTGGTGCGGGATGCGGATCCGGAAAAGGCGCTGGCGAAGCTCGACGGGCTCGACGTCGAGCTGCGCCGCCGCATCGGCCCGGGCATCTATGCCATCGACGGCGAAACCTTCCCGGCGGCGGTGGGACGCGCCCTGCGCGCGCACGCGGCGACGCTGAGCCTGGCCGAGTCGTGCACCGGAGGCCTGGCCGGCCAGATCCTGACCACGGAGGCGGGCTCCAGCGAATTCTTCAAGGGCTCGGTGGTCTGCTACGCGAACGAGATCAAGACCGGCGTCCTGGGGGTCAAGCCCGAGACCATCGCCGACTTCGGCGCCGTCAGCGAGCCGTGCGCGCGCGAGCTGGCGGAGGGTGTCAAGCGGGTCTGCGGCTCGACGGTGGCGGCCAGCATCACGGGGATCGCCGGGCCGGGCGGCGCGACCGCCGACAAGCCGGTGGGGACGGTGTGCGTGGCGGTGTGCGGCCCCGGGCCCACGCGCGCCACGACCAAGCTCTTCTCCGGGGGGCGCGAGCGCATCCGGCTCGCCGCCGCCTATCTCGCTTTGGATCTTGCGCGTCGCTACTTCGATGGACGCAAGCGGTGAAGAGCAGCAGCAGCAGCAGCAGCAGCAGCAGAAAGAAGGAGCACATGATGGCAACGTCCGAGAAGAACGATACCCCCAGCAAGGCTGATGCCGCCGCCAAGGCGGCCACGGCTGCCACCATCGCGGCCGCCGGCGGCCTCCCGGCGCGCGAGCGCGACACGCACCGCGATCGGGCCATCGATCTGGCGGTGTCCACCATCGAAAAGCAATTCGGAAAAGGCAGCATCATGCGTCTCGGGGAAGGGCTGGCGCCTCCCGAGGTCCGCGTCGTGGCCACCGGATCGCTGGGGCTGGACATCGCGCTCGGCGTGGGCGGCCTGCCCCGCGGCCGGATCGTCGAGGTCTACGGCCCCGAGTCATCCGGCAAGACCACGTTGGCCCTGCACGTCGTGTCCCAGGCGCAGAAGACCGGAGGAATCTGCGCCTTCATCGACGCCGAGCACGCGCTGGACGTCGGCTACGCGCGCAAGCTGGGCGTCCGTACGGACGACCTGCTGGTCTCCCAGCCGGACTGCGGCGAGCAGGCGCTGGAGATCACGGAGATGCTGGTCCGCTCGGGCGCGGTGGATGTCATCGTCGTCGATTCGGTGGCGGCTCTCACTCCGCGGGCGGAATTGGAAGGCGAGATGGGCGATGCCCACGTCGGGCTTCAGGCGCGCCTGATGAGCCAGGCTCTGCGCAAGTTGACCGGGACCATCGCCAAGTCGAGCACGCTGGTGATCTTCATCAACCAGATCCGCATGAAGATCGGCGTCATGTTCGGAAACCCCGAAACCACGACGGGCGGCAACGCGCTGAAGTTCTACGCGAGCTGCCGCCTGGACATCCGCCGCGTGGGCGCGCTGAAGGACGGCGAGAAAGTCGTGGGCAACCGGACCCGCGTCAAGGTCGTGAAGAACAAGATGGCGCCCCCTTTCCGTGAGGTGGAGTTCGACATCCTGTACGGTGAAGGCATCAGCCGCGAAGGCGATCTGGTCGACCTGGGCGCCGAGTGCGGCGTCGTCGAGAAATCGGGCGCCTGGTTTGGCTTCGAGGGGGAACGCATCGGCCAGGGCCGGGAGAACGCCAAGCAGCATCTGCGCGAGCACCCCGATCTTGCGCGCAAGATCGAAGCGAAGGTCCTCGCCCACCACAACATCAAGCGCGACGCGGGCGCCGACCCCGCCGTCGCCCGCAACGGCAACGGGCACGCCGCGTCCGCCACGCCCCAGGCGTTTACTCCCCAACCCAAGCCGGTATCAGAAAAGCGCGCCCGCTAAGTACAGCGCTCCGGATTTTAGTAGCTTCACTAGCAAGACGCCTCGGGGACGCACTGCGGCGGGTCGAAGTCGGCGCGGCACCGCGAGCCGGCGGGGCAGGGGCCTTTGGTACAGGCGACGGCGCAGGCGCCGGTGATCGCCCCGGGCGGCAGGATGCAGTAGTCGTTGGCGTCGCCGCAGTCCGCATCCGACGCGCACACCTGGCAGTAGCGCGCGCCCTGGGCGCGGCAGGCGCCCCCCGGCATCTCGCACGCCAGCCCGGCCGGGCAGCCGGCGGAGGACTTGCAGGCCGCGCGCGGCGCGCAGCGGCCCACGACGCACTCCTCGGATGAATCGCACTCGGTGCTGCTCGCGCACGAGATCCGGCAGATGCGCGCAGCCCCATCGCAGGCGCTGCCGGTGGGGCACGCCGTCGCCGCCGCCCCGGCCCCGTCGCTGCCACACTCCACCCGCGGACGGCAGATGCGGCTCGCGCGATCGCAGCGCTCACCGAGCAGGCAGTCGACGTGGGCCGCGCACCGTCGCTCGCGAATGACACAGCGGCCCTCGCAGCGAAAGCCCGCCAGACAGTCGTCGTCGCTGCTGCAAGCGGCCAGCACCGCCCGGCAGGCCTTCGACTCGTCGCACAGCTCACCGCGCCCGCAGTCGGCGTCCACGCGGCACGGGCCGGACGGGCGCTTTATCGAGAACGTGTAGTACCGCTGGCCGGCGCCCGCGCGCGCCTCGGCTTCCCGCGGATCCGTCACGGTGCCGGCCCCGGTCGCCCGGAGATAGAACGACACGTCCGTGCCGCCTGGCTGCCCGGGAATGAGTCCCCGCCACACCGACTCCCCGCGCCCCTCCGAGACCCGTTCCATGGGCAGCGCGCGGAAAGGCAGAGTCGCGCCGCCGCCGCTGCCGCCGCTCGCGGCCATCGAGCACGCGGGGCCCACGCAGAACAGGAGATCGACGCGTTCCAGAGATCCGCTCCGGAGCACCGTGGTGACGGTATAGGGCCCGGCCGTGTCGAACGTGTTGGCGGGGACGGTGGTGGCGCGGAACATCGCGGACTCGCCGCACGATGACGCGGCCAGCCCGAGAAGAAATGCCTCGACAGACGCGCGGCGACGCATGCGCAGGAACAAGTCGTCGATCATACATTGTCGCCTGCGCCTCGGTCGCGTATACGATCCTGAAATGGCCTCCAAGAAACCTCAGCCCGAGGGCCCCGTCGAGATCCCCGATGTGATCTCGGTTCTTCCGCTCCGGAACTCGGTTCTCTTCCCGGGTTCCATCATCCCCATCGACGTCGGCCGCAAGAAATCGGTCAAGCTGGTTGAGGAGGCGATCTCGAAGGAGCGCCCGGTCATCGGCATCGTGACCCAGCGGGACGCGCGCACCGAGGATCCCGCGCCCACGGACCTCTACACCGTCGGCTGCGCCGCGCGCATCCTCAAGGTGATCAAGCTCGCCAAGGACAACTTCTCCGTGATCCTGCAGGGTGTCTCGCGCGTCCGAATCCTGGAATTCGGATCCCAGGATTCGTTTCTGACCGCCAAGGTCCAGGCGCTGCCCGATCCGCCCAACGCGGACGTCGAGCTCGACGCGCTGGTGATGAACCTCAAGGACGTCGCCAAGCGCGTCATCAAGCTGATGCCCGAGCTGCCCAAGGAGGCCACAGCCCTGGTAGACAGCGTGACCGAGCCGGGTCAGCTCGCCGACCTCATCACATCCAACCTCGACGTCCAGGTCGACGAAAAGCAGGACGTCCTCGAAACCTTCGATCTCAAGGCGCGGCTGCGCAAGGTGCTGCAGTTCCTCTCGCGCCAGCACGAAGTGCTCAAGGTCCGCGACAAGATCAACACCCAGGTCCAGGAGGAAATGGGCCGCAACCAGCGCGAGTACGTGCTGCGCCAGCAGCTCAAGGCCATCAAGGAAGAGCTCGGCGAGATCGACGAGTCGGGGGGCGACCTCGACGACTTTCGCGAGAAGATCTCCGCCGCCAAGATGCCCCCCGAGACCGAGAAGGTGGCGGGCAAGCAGCTCGACCGCCTGAAGGTCATGCAGCCGTCGTCGGCCGAGTACACCGTCACGCGCACCTACCTCGAATGGCTGATCGAGCTGCCGTGGGCCATCCAGACCGAAGACAAGCTCGACATCCAGGCCGCCCGCGACATCCTGAATGCCGACCACTACGACCTCGAGAAGGTCAAGAAGCGCATCCTCGAGTACCTGGCGGTGCGCAAGCTCAAGGCCGACAAGAAGGGCCCCATCCTCTGCCTGGTGGGGCCGCCCGGCGTGGGCAAGACGTCACTCGGCCGGTCCATCGCCCGCTCCCTCGGACGCAAGTTCATCCGTATCTCCCTGGGCGGCGTTCGGGACGAGGCGGAGATTCGCGGCCACCGCCGCACCTACGTGGGCTCGCTGCCCGGTCGCCTCATCCAGGGAATGAAGAAGGCCGGCTCGAACAATCCGGTCTTCATGCTCGACGAGATCGACAAGTTGGGTCACGACTTCCGCGGCGATCCGGCAGCGGCGCTGCTCGAGGTCCTGGATCCGGAGCAGAACTCCTCGTTCTCCGACCACTACTTGGAGGTCCCCTTCGATCTGTCGAAAGTGATGTTCGTGGCGACGGCCAACATCATGGATCCCATCCCGCCCGCCCTGCGTGACCGCCTGGAAGTCCTGGAGCTCCCCGGCTACACGCGCGAAGAGAAGCTCAACATCTCGAAGCAGTTCCTGGTGCCCAAGCAGCTCGAAGAGCACGGCCTGGGCGGCGACCGCGTCATCTTCGACGAGGCGGCGATCTCCGAGGTGATAGACAGCTACACGCGCGAGGCCGGCGTCCGCAACCTCGAGCGCGAAGTGGCCAACGTCGTCCGTGGCCTGGCCGTGCTGGTGGCGGAGGGCAAGGCCCAAGCGCAGGAGCGGGTCACCGTCGACCGCATCCCCGAGTTCCTGGGCCCGCAGAAGCACATCTCGGAAGTGGCTGAGCGTACCGCGGAGCCGGGGGTCGCCACCGGGTTGGCGTGGACGCCGGTGGGCGGCGACATCCTGTTCATCGAGGCGACCCGCATGAACGGCAAGGGCTCTCTGGTGTTGACCGGCCAGCTCGGCGACGTGATGAAGGAATCGGCGCAAGCGGCGCTGTCGTTCATCCGTTCGCGCGCCAAATGGCTGGGGCTCGACGAGAACTTCTTGGAGAAGACGGATCTGCACGTCCACATTCCGGCGGGCGCGATCCCGAAAGACGGTCCCTCGGCGGGCGTCACGATGTTCGCCGCCATGGCGTCGCTGCTGACAGCCAAGCCCATCCGCAACGACGTGGCCATGACGGGGGAGATCACGCTCCGCGGCCTGGTGCTGCCGGTCGGTGGAATCAAAGAAAAGTTCCTGGCCGCCCACCGCGCCGGCATCAAGCGCGTGGTCATGCCTGAGCGGAACCGGAAGGACATCATCGAGATCCCGGAGCAGCCGCGCAAGGAGATCGAGATCCTGTTCGTCAAGCGCATGGACGAGCTCTTGCCGTTCGTGCTGACGGAAATGCCGAAGCTGGGCGCGTTCTCGACGCCGTCGATCCCGTCCCCGGCTCCGCCCGTCACGGCGTAACGCGGGCCGAACGCTTCGCGCGCTGCCAGGGCGCGAAGTGCTTGACGCACCTGGTAGGGTGCTTACTTTAGGCCCTGTTACTGACGCGTAACACCGACACTCGACACGAAGGGACATCGCACCAATGGGCAAGATCATCGGAATCGACCTCGGCACCACCAACTCGGTCGTCGCCATCATGGAGGGGAAGGAACCCAGGGTCATCGCCAACGAAGAAGGCGGGCGGCTGACCCCGTCGGTGGTGGCGTGGGACGACAAGGGCGAGGTCCTGGTCGGGCAGATCGCGCGCCGGCAGGCGATCACCAACCCAGAGAACACGGTCTATTCGATCAAGCGCTTCATGGGCCGCCGCTTCGAGGAAGTGGGCGAAGAGATGAAGCGCATTCCGTACAAGGTGATGCGCGGTGCCAATGGCGAGGCTACCGTCGAGCTTCGCGGCAAGAAGCTGTCTCCGCCGGAGATCTCGGCGAAGATCCTCGGCAAGCTCAAGCGCGCGGCTGAAGACTACCTGGGCGACAAGGTGACGGACGCTGTCATCACCGTCCCGGCGTACTTCAACGACGCCCAGCGCCAGGCGACCAAGGACGCCGGACGCATCGCAGGCTTGGACGTCAAGCGCATCGTGAACGAGCCGACAGCCGCGGCGCTGGCGTACGGCCTCGATAAGGGGAAGGACCACCTCATCGTCGTGTACGACTTCGGCGGCGGCACCTTCGACGTTTCCGTGCTGGAGGTGGGGGAGAAGGTGGTCGAGGTGGTGTCGACCAACGGCGACACACACCTCGGCGGCGACGACATCGACTTGCGCGTCATGGACTGGCTGATCGCCGAGTTCAAGAAGGACCAGGGGATCGACGTCTCTAAGGACAAGATGGTGCTGCAGCGTCTGCGCGAGGCGGCGGAGAAGGCCAAGATCGAGCTGTCGTCGGTGAGCGAGACGGAGATCAACCTGCCATTCCTCACGGCGGACGCCTCGGGGCCCAAGCACCTCCAGATGAAGCTGTCGCGGTCGAAGCTGGAGCAGCTCATGGGCGACCTCATCAATCGCACCGTCGAGCCGTGCAAGAAAGCGCTCGCCGATGCGGGCAAGAAGGCGTCGGACATCGCGGAGGTCGTCCTGGTCGGCGGATCGACCCGCATCCCGATGGTCCAGAAAGTGGTCAAGGAGTTCTTCGGCCGTGAGCCGCACAAGGGCGTCAACCCCGACGAGGTGGTGGCCCTGGGCGCCGCCGTCCAGGCAGGCGTGCTGTCGGGCGAGGTCAAGGACATGCTGCTCCTCGACGTCACCCCGCTGTCGCTGGGCATCGAGACCCTGGGTGGTGTGATGACGACGCTGATCCCGCGCAACACCACCATCCCCACCAAGAAGTCGGAGACCTTCTCGACCGCGGCGGACAACCAGAGCTCGGTGGAGGTGAAGGTGTTCCAGGGTGAGCGCCCGATGGCCAACGACAACCGGCTGCTGGGCAAGTTCGGCCTGGACGGAATTCCGCCGGCGCCGCGTGGCGTTCCGCAGATCGAGGTCACCTTCGACATCGACGCCAACGGCATCGTGAACGTGTCCGCCAAGGACAAGGCGACCAGCAAGCAGCAGCACATCACCATCACGTCCTCGTCGGGGCTCACCGAGGCGGACATCAAGAAGATGGTGAAGGACGCCGAAGAGCACGAGACCGAGGACAAGCAGCGCCGCGAGGCTATCGACGCCAAGAATCAGCTTGAATCGCTGGTGTTCAGCGTGCAGAAGCACTTCGACGAGAACCGCGACAAGATTCCGGAAGGCGACCGGGGCGATCTGGATGTGGCGTTGAAGGAGGCCAAGGACGTCCTGGAACAGAACCGGGAGCCCAAAGAACCCGCGGCCCTCAAGGACGCCTTCGAGAAGCTGCAGAAGGCCTCACACAAGATGGCGGAGGCGCTCTATAAGGCGGCCGGGACGTCCGGTGGTGGGGGCGACGGAGCCGGGAGCGACGCCGATGGGACGAGTGGCGGCGGGGGCGGCGGGAGACCCGATGGCAAAAAGGACGGCGACGTCATCGACGCCGAGTACGAGGAAGCGCCTCCCAAGGCTTGAGGCTGACCCGGGCCGCTCGTCAGGTGGTGGCCGCGCCGCCGCTGGCGGTGGCCGCGATCCGGGCGGTGCCACGGTCGATGATCTCGCGCAAGCGCGCGACGGTCTCTGGCCCGCCCAAGACGACAAGGTGGGTGCCGGCCGCGAGCACATTGTTTCCGCTCGGGGCGTACTGCAGCACGCCGTCGCTTGGGTCCTTGACCGCCAGGATCAAGAAGTTGCCCGCCGAACGGAACATCTCGTCGCGGATCTGCGTGCCGATGGCGGGAGATCCTTCGGGCACGGCGATGTCCTCGATGCGCATGTTCTTTCCTTTGTCGCGCATCATGACGTCCAGGAACTGAACGGCGTGCGGGCGGATCATCTCCGACACCATGCGTAGCCCTCCGATGTAGGCGGGCGTGACGACGCTGTCGGCGCCGGCCCGGCGCAACTTTTCGATGGACTGGATGTCCTCGCCTTTCGTCACGATCCGCAGCCCGGGGTTGAGCTGGCGCGCGGACACCGTGAGGTACAGGTTGTCGCGGTCGTCGGGCAGGGCGCAGATGATTCCCTTGGCGCGGGCAATGCCCGCTTCGCCCAGAACTTCATCGGACAAAGCGTCACCGGCGACAGACGGCAAATCCACGTCCG
>Ga0187894_10001557_pt1 | contig 29172 bp, 28 predicted proteins | sample GBC1701081metaG_FD_136650 | JGI IMG/M metagenome (GOLD analysis project Ga0187894, IMG submission 136650) | White microbial mat communities from a lava cave in the Kipuka Kanohina Cave System on the Island of Hawaii, USA - GBC170108-1 metaG ...
AAACTGTTCGGGTCAAAACAGGTATCTCACACCCAGAAGAATGTTTCTATCCGTTCGAAGCAGCAATGGTCCAGTATTGCGCACAACCGGAAATTGAAAGCTGCCCTCGACCACAAAGCGCGGATGCGCGGCGTATTGGAGTCCAGGAGCCAGGTAGTATTCCGTGGCTCCGCTCCCATGAACTGTGATGCCATCGAGGCGACCGTTACTTCGGTGAACAAACGTGGTTTCGAGAATCAGAAACAACTCGCCGCCGGGCTTATGTGGATCTCGCGGTATTACAAACTCGAGATCAGTGTTAAGGCGTTGCTCATGGCCCATACGAAAACCGTCGCGCTCACTACGAAAAATGGCTTCAGCATTCGCACCAAAAATGAAGCGGCCTCCAGCCTGAGAAAAGGCAACATCGAAATGCGGGCTCAGCCCGCCGTTAATCGGGGTCAGTTGCTGCCTCACAAACGCTGGAACATTGATTTGCCCCTGGCTCGGTGCGGTCTTCTTACCGGTAGGTAATTCAAGCCCGACACGAAACGCAGCTTGTCTGTCTCCGTACGTTTCCACGGTTCGGAAAAAACGATACTTGACCCAACCAGTCATGTTTCCTGCTCCGAAGCCAGAACCTGAAGATATGCCATTGTCAAATGCTGTTCTTGAGAAAGGCGCTTCGATTTCCAATTGCAACCGCGGCGCTGGAGTGTAGGAAACGCTCAAATCGAAGATTTGACGATTAACTTCCAAAGTGCCGAGATGTTGTTTGATGAAGTAAAAGCGCGGCGTGATCGCGCCACCTTTATAAACGGTCAAGCCAGGAGAGGTCACGCGGATCGGTGCCGGTGGTCTCGCGGGAGAAGACGAGATGGCAGGGACCGTTTCTGTACCTGAGGATTCTATGAAGCTCACCTTCGCAAAGATCGGCAGTGAAGTCACACGACCACTCGCAATGGTCTTGCGAGCCGGCGGATAGATCGTCTCGTGGGTATTTGATCCCGTACCAACCGTCTTCCAATCGCCTGTTAGTTCGATTGTGTCGTCTGGTTTTGCTCCCGCTAAGGTCTGATCGACGTTGGGACCCTCCAGAGCGAAACGTTGACCGGAGGATTTCACGATAAGGACCCAGCTCTTTTCCTCTCTAGCCAGCGTTCCAGCAACGGTTATATCGGCTGCATTGAGCGTATACCCGGCTTTCTTCAAAGACTCTTTCAGTGCTGAGAACGATACAGGTTTGTCAGGCTTAGGCGTAAAAATTCCTAACCCCTTCTTAAAATCTGTTACCTCGATCTCTTTAAGTTTCGGTGCAAATTCGAGACGGCTCACGGCCTTCTGAATGTTGTACACTCAATTGCCGCACAAATAGCCTGCAATGTGCATTTGCACGCGCTTTACCTGGGCCACCGAACTGACTGCAGTGGCAAACAAAAGAAACAAACCAAGTATGGCGATAGAAGTATTGCGTCTCATTTTTCTCTCCTGAAGTATTTGCAGCTATGAATCCTTACGCATGTGCGGGGTTTGGAACGAACCCCAACGCACACGATTACTCATTTGTGTCTGTCCGTAGACACACTTCGGCCGGATCACGACTAGATCAGGAGTGCGAGATGTTGAATGTATTTGGGATTGGAATCGTGAGAATGGTTTATCTGCGTATGCAGGTTTGGAATCGCAAATCTTGCGAAGGGCGTCGGAGCAGGAATGATGATTGTAGCCAGAGTGGTCCCCTGATTCCTCGATAAGTTCGAAGCGGTGGTCGATCCACCGCTGCCGGGTTCCGAACAGTTCAGCTTACAGCAGAGACGCGCCATCGAAACCGCAGGCTCGTTCGCGGCTGATTTTGCCTTCTTGCAGCAAAAAGGCATATTCCTCTCTACCCAAGACCCGTCGTCTGCACTAGCGCCGATCGCGACACTTACCAGAGCGATGATGACAACCAGGCTTAAGAGACGGTTTAGCATTCCAGGCGAACTATATTTACCGGTCAAAACGGCTGTCAAGATCGGAAGCCATTGGTGGGAGTTGGAAAGAGGTGGGAAGAGGAACGGGGAAATTGGAGTGGTTTGTCGTGCTGAAGGATCTGGCTGACGACTAGCGATCGCTGACGAACTCGCCGTAGACGGTTTGTTTTTGCGATTGCAAGTGATTGCTCAGCATCTGGTAGAAGCACTGCAAGCAAATCGCGTCAGTGTCTTCCTCTTTGTCTTCGCGAATCTTCGCTCCGCACCAGACGCACTCGACCACGTAGAGATCGTCTTTTGTTTTCTGATTCATAGTTTCCTCCTTTCTTAAACGGATTCACTTTGCCCGCTTAAAGTTAAATGCCGGTTAAATCCAGCCGGTGTTTAGATGCAGTTCAGACAATGTGTGAAATAAAACTTTTTGGTGGGCGCGTTGTTAACATTTTGGTAACATCGGGCCTGGGCGGAATGAGCGATGAGAAGCAAATTTGCTGTACCCGCGTTTTGTCTCGTGCTCTTTATGTCTTCGGGAGTAGCCGCGAAGTCTAGTCGAGTTCTGCTTCGCGAGAACGTCTCTCACACTCACCGAGATCAACTAATAAACAAACTACGAAAGATCACCGGTTGGACCAGGCTGGCGTTTGCCGGCGATGGCGCGTTGTCGATTGAAGCAAACCAGATCTTTAAAGGTTCGAAGAGCGCCCGCAGCTTGTTGGCAGCGGCAGTCGCAGGTCAGAACGTAGTTGTTTTGGAGGATGCGAGCTCTCGAAGTGACGTCGCGTTTTGCCGAGTGGTTCCTGGCAGGTGGACCAACGGCAAAGCCGCCGGGCTTGACGCATTTGTGGTCTTAATCGACTTCACCGATTTCGAACAGATCGTCGGCGACGCCGAAGCACGACGGGCATTTGACGTTGGCTGGGCCGTCCTTCACGAGCTCGATCACGTTGTCATGAACTCCGCGGATACCGACGTCAACGATCACGTCGGCGAGTGTGAAGCACACATCAACAAAATGCGCGACGAGTTGGGCCTGCCCTTGCGCGCCAGTTATTTTTTCACCGCGTCATCTTTAAAAACGGATCCCAGTTTCAATACCCGTTTTGTGCGCCTGCCGTTTGAGCAGATCGATCCCTCATCACGACGGATCAAACGTTATTGGTTGACTTGGGACTTCACTGTGGTAGGTGGTATTCCGCCGTCTTTCAACCGCTTGGCCCGCTCCTCTGCCGACATCTTCTGAAGCGCTGAATGCACTTGCAGAATGACGTCTTTGAGTTGCTTCAACTCTTGCGGCGTTTTCTTTTCGACGAGAATGGCGGCTGCGATCTCGCTGCTGAGTTCGTTTGAAATAGCCATGATTCAGGTTTGAAGTAAGCGCATCGTACCCGACTGCTGTTACGCTCATGTTAACTTCATGTTAACCGCCGGTTTTTAATCCCAGCCCCATTAACAAACATTTAAGGCGCAATTCACAGGCGTTTAACTACCTCTGCGTAAAGTTGCGGCTGAACCTTAAACCGACTAAACGCACAGGAGAATCCTTATGTATTGCAGAGACCCCAGGCGGTTTCGCCGCATTTTCGTAATCGTCTTCACACTCACGTTCGCCGTGCTAACGCAACTCTCGGCTTCGGCACAAACCGACCGGGGTCGAATCGTTGGCACTGTCACAGATGCCAATGGCGCAATCGTTCCCGGTGCGACCGTGTTGGTAAAGAATGAGGGCACCGGGGAAGAACGGTCCACCGTCACGAATGAGTCAGGCTACTACATCATTGCTTCACTCCAGCCGGCGCACTACACAGTCAAGGCGTCGGCACAAAATCTGACGGTCCAAGTGACAAACGTACAAGTTTTGGTGGGCGCGGAACTGACCTTACCGCTCACGCTTCAGGCCACAGGCGTCGAAGCGAAGGTCGACGTAACTGCCAACGGAGGCACGGCGATTGACACTGGCTCCGCTGCGATGAGCGTGAACGTGAATCCACGCGAAGTGGAGGCTTTGCCGCTTAATGGCCGCCAGCTATCGCAACTCTATTTGCAAGCGCCTGGTTCGGTGAACAGCGGTTCGGGCACGTTTGGCGATATCCGTTTCAGCGGCCGCGCGGTGCAACAGAATGTGATTCGTTACGACGGAATCGAGGGCTCGGCAATCATCGACGCATCGCCGGGAAACTTGAACGGCGAACTGCCGACTCCGTTTCGCCTGCAATCGAGTTTGGAAAACGTGCAGGAATTTCGCGTTGACTCAAACAACTTCCCGGCTGAGTTTGGCACCGGCACGGGCGGACAGGTCAGCGTCGTCACCAAATCAGGCAGCAACGCGTTTCACGGGTCCTTGTTTGAGTACCTCCGCAACGATGCTCTAGACGCGGCGAACTTCTTCGACAACATCATCGGACAGAAAGCCCCACTGCGTCTCAATCAGTTCGGCGGTTCGATCGGTGGTCCAATAGTTAAAGACAAGTTCTTCTTCTTTTTCAGCTACGAGGGCTACCGGCTTCGTGCGGGGATCAACTCGATCGAAGCTGTGCCAGGATCGGCAAGCCGGCTTTGCGCCGCGCCAGTCGGTACGGGTTCCATCAACTGCAATGCGACCAGCGTCGCATTGTTACCCGCGTTTCGTTCACCTGATGCGCAGATCATTTCCACCGGTTCCGGAACGAACCTGTTTGACGTAGCTCAATTGCAAGCGAATTCGTCGGTTGATGAGAACTCCGTCGCCCTACGTCTCGACTACAAGATCAACCCCAAGCACTCCGCCTACTTCCGTTTCTTCCGCGATCAGGGAAGCAACGTACAGCCTGAAGGCGTGACCGGCCGCCGAGTTTTCATTAAAGCCGTACCGCAGAATGGGGTCCTTGCAGTGCAGTCGCTGTTGACTCCGTCGATGCTCAATGAGTTTAAGTTTGGTTACAACAGCGCTTACACCAGAATCAACGGCGTCGCCCCGACTGTCGCTGGCTTCGATCTCTCGTCACTGGTCATCAACATCTCCGGCAACACCGCAAACTTTGCGCTGCCTGGCCAGGGCACGTCAGCCGGTACCGCAGTTCCCGGCGGGTTGGTGCGTGCAAACAGTGCGACTAACGGCCGCGGCCAACCCTACACGCCGTACTCGCTCTCGTTCGTCGACAATCTCAACTGGACCAACGGCAATCACAACTTCAAGTTCGGCGGCGAATTGCGACTCATCCGTCTCTACACGGATCGTCTCGGTGGAACGACTTACACCTACTCCAACCTGACCAGTTTCTTGACGAACACGCCACAGTCGATTCAGTTCCTCGGCGACTTGAGCGCGCCGAGCCCGTTCAACAATGGCGCTACCGGTCAGCGGTTTGCGAAACAGGAGTACTACATCGGCTACGCAGAAGATGAGTGGAAGATCAGGCCGAACCTGACGCTGAACTACGGTCTGCGTTACGAGTACTTCACGCCGCTGCGTGAAGATCGGAATCTGCAAGTGCTCTTCGACATCACCAACGGCACGCTGCGTCCTCCGACCGAAGCGGCTTTCAAATCTTCCAAGACCAACTTTGGGCCACGTATCTCGATGACCTGGTCACCCAATCCGAATGGCGACGGTTTCTTCGGTGGCGGACGCACGGTGTTCCGTGGCGGCTTCGGCATGTTCTATGGCCCAGGCCAGACTGAAGATCAGATTCAACCGATCGAGAGCGATCGCGTCAGTTCGACGTTTACGAGCAATCCGATTTTCGCCGGTGGTCCACCGCTGGCGTTTCCGCTCAACTCGAGTGCGGCGATTGCGTTCTTTAACAACCCCGCGAACGTAAACATTCGTTCGTATCAGCCGCGCGCGTATTCGCCTGACTACGAAATCCCTGAGAAGGTCTACCAGTACACCTTCTCATTCCAGCAAGAGCTCGCGTCGGACACGGTGCTGACGGCGGCTTACGTCGGCAGCCAGGGAAGAAACCTGTTCCTGCGCAGCGTCGCCAACAAGATCCTGCCGGGCCAAACGACTGTGCTCAGCAACGTTGCATCTCTTCCAACCGGAGTCGGAGTCGTGAATCTCGCCGATCCGGTGACGGGAAGAATCACCGCAGTGCGAACGGTGCGTGAGTTCTCGATCATCTCGGGAAACAACGTTCAGAACCCGTTCGCGGAAGTCGACTACAAAACGAGCGGCGGTTCAGACAGCTACAACGCGCTTCAGATGACGCTTGCACGTCGACTCACCACCGGACTGACGCTCAACTCGCAATACACGTTCTCGCGCAGCTTCGGTAACACCGCCGGTTCGAATGAAGCGAGAACGTCGGCAATTCCCGACAACTTCGAAGCCGACCGTGGTTACAACAACTTCGACGTGCGGCACACGTTCAACTTCAGCGCGCTGTACAAGCTTCCGTTCGGTAAGGGCACCAGCAACGATCTCGGCAGCGTCGGTAACGCGTTTTTGGGCGATTGGGAGATTGGCGGAATCGTGAACGCGCGCAGTGGTCTACCGATTGAGGTCGGCATCACGCGTCCGGACGTGGTTATTCAATGCGCTCAGGATACCTGTCCCGTAACCATCAATGGCGTCGCCACGACAGTAGCGAGGGGTTTTGTGGCCCAACTGCCGGGCACAATCAACGCCGGGAATCCACTGCCGCTCGGATTTATCGGCGTGGTCAACACTCCGGGCGGTGGCGCTTCCCGCAACGTGCGGCGTCCAAACCTGATTGCGGGTGTCGATCCTTTTCTTAACAACGATCGCAACATCATCAATCCCGCAGCGTTTGCAACACCGGCGCCGGGCGTCTTCGGCGACCTGGCACGCAACGCGCTGCGTGGACCAGGCTTCACGCAGTTTGACCTCGTGCTGAACAAGCGCTTCCGGATCACCGAGACGTCGAACATCGAATTTCGCACGGAGATCTTCAACATCTTCAACAAAGCGAACTTCGCTGTGCCGTCGACAACTCTGAACAATGCACTACCGACGATCACGTCTGCCGGCGTCCTTTCATCGGGACTGCAACCGAACAACCCGTTTACGCAGTCAACGGCGGGCGGCACGTTTGGCTTGTTGCGGCAAACCGTCGAGCGCACGGTCGGCCTGGGAACCAATCGTCAGATTCAGTTTGCGCTTCGCTACAACTTCTGAGGTGAATATGTCGCTACAAGAAATGTCGCTACTGGAGCAGAAGAATGCGAACCTCGTTGCTGAAGACGTTTACGACGACGGCTTCCTGCGGGTGGAGCACAAGAACTACTACGCCGCGTGCGGCGGCCATGCCATTAAGCTGCCGCGCACGGAGTTTTTGATCTTCTCGCGCCTGACGCGGACGCCCGATCGCATTGTTACGGCCGAGGACCTCTGGTCTTCGGTTTGGGGCAGCAACAAGCCGCTTAATTCCGAGAGCTTGCACGTTTACATCTATCGTTTGCGGGCAAAGCTCTCGGATTTCGGCTTACACATCGAGACGATGGTGAACGTCGGTTATCGTCTGCTGACTTCGAAAACTCAATGAGACAACTTCCTGCCGCCGGGCAAGTAAGACGGGCATTACTGCCTGTCCCCCATTCCTGCCTGTTCCCGAGGACAGACAAGAATGTCTGTTCCACCCTGTTAACCGAGAGTTCAGACGATGTTCAGTTGGATGTAACACCCGCTGCCTACATTTGGTCCTTGAAAAAGCTCTCGACAATCAGCCCGACCAGCACAGGAGAATACTAAATGTCTGTCTTCCAGAGAGGCTTTCAACTGCTTGCGTCCATTTGCGCCTTAACGGTTCTCGTGACGTCGTTTGCATGTAATGGCAGCGGCCCGGGTAGCAATGGGGCTGTGAGCTTGCACGGCGCGGGCGCTACTTTCCCGAATCCTCTTTATCAGAAGTGGCTGAGTGAATACGAAAAGGTACAGCCCAACATCAAAATCGATTACCAGTCGATCGGCTCGGGCGGAGGTATCAAGCAACTCAAGGAACAGACCGTAGATTTCGGCGCTTCAGACGCGCCGATGAAAGATGAAGACCTGAAGTCAGCGCCAGGCGAGATACTGCACATTCCAACCGTCCTCGGGGCAGTGGTGATTACTTACAACCTGACCGGTCCCAACCAGCCACTGCGTTTTTCACCGGACGTGATCGCCGATATTTACCTGGGCAAAGTTACGAAGTGGAACGACGCGAGGATTGCTGCTGAGAATCCGGGCGTGACCTTACCGGGGAACGACATCACGGTGGTCCATCGTTCGGATGGCAGCGGCACCTCCGCTGTGTTTACCGATTACCTTTCAAAGGTCAGCGCCGAGTGGAAAGAGAAAGTCGGAACCGGTACGTCGCCGAGTTGGCCCCTTGGTCTCGGGGGCAAAGGAAATGAAGGCGTGACGGGACAGGTCAAGAACACTCCCAACACGATTGGTTACGTCGAACTGGCATACGCGGTCCAGAACAAACTGCCGGTGGCCCATATCAAGAATTCGAGCGGCAGTTTCATCGAGCCATCGATCGATTCAGTCACGGCAGCGGCGGCGGCGTCTGCTGGAAGCACGCCCGACGATCTCCGCGTGTCGATAACAAACGCTCCTGGTGCGCAGGTTTATCCGATTTCGAGTTACACGTACATCCTCGTCTACAAAGATCAGAAAGATGCGGCCAAAGGTAAAGCGCTGGTCGATTTTCTGTGGTGGGGAATTCACGACGGCGAGGCCTTTGCGAAAGCTTTACAGTACGCGCCATTGCCGGCCGACATCGTGAAGCGTGCGGAAGCGAAGATCAATTCGATCACCGCTGGAGGATCACCCCTCAGACAAAGCTGACGAGAGAGATGATCTGGGCGCCGGAAAGCGACAACCCGAATTTTGTCGGACAGGTCTCGACCTGGCGCCGCGTGCTTTCGCCGACCGGCAACACGGGCGACGCGATCTTTCGCGTGCTCATGCTCGCGGTTGCATTGTTGATGGTGGGTATCGTCGTCGCGATGGTCATCGCATTGACTGCTGATTCGATGCTTTCGATTCGGCAGTTTGGCTTTGGGTTTTTGACCAGTCAGCGATGGGATCCGATCAAGGGCGAGTTTGGCGCGTTGCCGTTCATCTACGGCACGGTTGCTTCATCGCTGATCGCGCTTTTGATCAGCGTTCCGTTTTCATTGGGTATTGCGATCTTCCTGGTTGAGCAGGCGCCGCATTACATCGCGCGGCCGGTCGGCTTTCTCGTGGAACTCCTCGCGGCGATCCCGTCGGTGGTCTATGGCCTCTGGGGCATCTTCGTGCTGGCTCCGTTCCTGCGAAACTACACCGAGCCGGCACTTGCGAGTGCATTTGGTTGGCTGCCGCTCTTCAAGGGACAGATCACTGGTATTGGCTTGCTCACAGGAGGAATCATTCTCGCCATCATGGTGACGCCGATCATCTCCGCCATCGTGCGCGATGTGTTGGCGGCAGTGCCGGGTTCGCAGCGTGAAGCCGCGCTCGCACTCGGCGCGACCAAGTGGGAGATGATTCGCGTGGTGCTGGTAAACGGCGCACCGGGCATTGCCGGCGCCATCATTCTTGGCCTGGGCCGCGCCTTGGGCGAGACGATGGCGGTGACGATGGTGATCGGTAACCGGCCAGATATCAGTCTCTCGCTCTTTGATCCTTCTTACACGATTGCTTCGGCGATTGCGAATGAGTTTACGGAAGCGACCGGTGATCTCTACTTGAGCTCGCTGGTTGAACTCGGATTGATTCTGTTTCTGGTGACGTTTGTCGTGAACGGCATCGCGCGCTTGCTCGTGTGGAACGTGACAAGAAAGACCGGTGGAGTCGGCAGGGCTGCATAATGGACCACGCAGATCAAATTCGTCGTGCGAATAGCGCCTTTATGACGGGTCTGACGGCGTTGTGCACGTTGCTCGCCGTCGGCGCGTTGCTCGTTATTCTGTCGCACATCGCGTGGCAGGGAATCGGCTCGCTCAACGTTCGTTTTCTGACTGACGTGCCGCGGCCAGTAGGTGAAGGCGGCGGAATCGGAAACGCGATCCTCGGTTCGCTCGTGTTGCTGCTGTTGTCCTCGGTGATCGGTCTACCACTCGGAATTTGTGTTGGCGTCTATCTGTCAGAGATTGGCCGGGGACGGATCGGTGGCGCGGTTCGTTTTATCGTCGACACGTTGACGGGTATTCCTTCGATTGTGACCGGTGTGTTTGTTTACGCGATCCTGGTGTTGCCGATGAAGCACTTTTCGGCATGGGCGGGTGGCGTTGCGCTCGCAATGATCATGATCCCGATCGTTGCGCGCACTACGGAAGAAATGTTGAAGCTCGTGCCGCACAGTTTACGAGAGGGCGCATTGGCGTTGGGTGCGCCGCAGTGGCGTGTGATCCTGGGAGTTGTGATTCCCGCTGCGGCGCCGGGAATCGCGACGGGCGCCATGCTCGCGATCGCCCGTATTTCGGGTGAAACAGCGCCACTGCTATTCACCGCTTTCGGGAGCCGGTTCTTCCCGACCTCGCTAAACGAACCGATCGCGTCGCTCACGGTGCAGATCTACAACTACGCGATCTCGCCATATGACGAATGGCACGCCCAGGCGTGGGCCGCGACGCTGGTGCTGATGACGCTGGTTTTGGGAATCAATATCGTCGTGCGTTTTCTGACGAGGAAGAGATTTTAGGAGTTTATGCCGGTTCAAACTGAAGCTCCGAAATTTGAGGTCGCCACCAGGCGCAATAGTTCTGCTCCGGTCTTGAGTGGGGCTCCGGCGAAGGTTGCTGTGCGCGATCTCAATTTCTTTTACGGCAAGGTGCAGGCGCTGCACGACATCTCGCTCGATATACCCGAGCGTATCGTGATGGCTTTCATTGGTCCATCGGGTTGCGGCAAGTCGACGTTCCTGCGCACGCTGAATCGCATGAACGACGTGATACCGGGCACGCACGTCGCCGGAAAAGTTTCTATTGACGATCGTGACATTTACGCGCCGGGAACTGACGTTGTCGAGTTACGTCGTCGCGTTGGCATGGTGTTTCAGAAGTCAAATCCGTTTCCGAAGTCGATCTTCGACAACGTCGCGTATGGTTTGCGAATCAACAAGCTGACCGGCAGCAGTTCAGAGCTACACGCGCGCGTCGAACAGGCGCTCAAAGATGCGGCGCTGTGGAACGAAGTAAAGGATCGTCTCAAAACTTCGGCGTTGAGTCTGTCCGGCGGACAACAGCAGCGGCTATGTATTGCGCGCGCGTTGGCCATTCGTCCCGAAGTGTTATTGATGGACGAGCCGGCCTCGGCGCTCGATCCTATTGCGACGTCGAAGATTGAGGAGTTGATTTTCGATCTAAAGAAGCAGTACACGATTGTGATCGTTACGCACAACATGCAACAGGCGGCGCGCGTTTCCGACACGACTGCGTTTTTCCTGCTTGGCAAGTTGATCGAAGTCAATTCGACTGAGAAGATGTTCACGGCCCCCAATGAAAAACTGACTGAGGATTACATTACGGGAAGGTTTGGTTGATTAAGTAGTCTATGGATCTGCACCGTCATCTCGACGATGAACTAAGTTCTTTGCGCGACCGCGTGCTGCTGCTGGGCGGCGAAGCAGAGCAGGCACTCGAGCGTGCGATGTCTGCACTCAGTGAACGCGACAGCGACCTCGCGCGCGAAGTGCTCGATCACGACGATCAGGTGGATCACCTCGAAGTGGAGATCGATCGCCAGTGCATCGACATCATCGCGTTGCGCCAGCCGGCGGCTCGCGACCTGCGCTTCGTGATCTCGGTCGCCAAAATGGCGCCCGTGCTGGAGCGTATCGCCGACCACGCCTGCAACATTGCTCGCACTGCGCTCGATTTGAATAACGAACCGGAACTCCGGTCGGTGCTCGACCTGAGCCGCATGGCGGATCACGCGTTGAAGATGCTGCGTGCGGCCCTCGATGCGTTTACTTCGAGCGACGCGGCGATGGCCCGCGAAATCATCAAGAGCGACAGCGAGATCAACGACCTCTATAACCACAGTTTTCACCACTTGATCGAACTGATGGTCAGTGAACCCGCGACCGCCACACGCGATGCGCGGCTCTTGTTCGTGGCGAAGCACCTGGAACGAATCGGCGATTACGTCACTGACATCTGCGAATTGACCGTCTACATGGCCGAAGCGGCATTTATCAAGCACACGAACTAATCATGACTCGCCCAATCCTGATCATCGAAGATGACGCCGACATCTCCGAAAGTCTGAAGTACAACTTCGAACGCGAAGGGCTTCCGGCCGTCACCGCGCCAACCGGAGAAGCGGGTTTGTCCGCGGCGCTGAACGAGCGTGAGTCACCGCGTTTGATAATTCTCGATCTGATGTTGCCGGGCATGAGCGGAATCGAGCTGTGCCGGCGTTTACGCCGCGAGCCCGCAACGCGTCGCACGCCGATCATCATGTTGACGGCGAAGACTTCGGAATCCGATCGCGTCACCGGTCTCGATCTCGGCGCCGACGACTACATCACCAAACCGTTCTCAGTGCGTGAACTGCTCGCACGCGTACGCGCCGTCATGCGCCGCGCTGATGAGACGATGGGCAAGACGTACGAAGACGATCATCTGACGATCGACTTCGACGACATCCGCGTGCTTTGCGATGGCGCGAAGATAAAACTGACGAACAAGGAGTTCACGCTGTTGTCTGTGCTCGCCCGCAGCGCGGACCGCGTGGTCACCCGACAGCAGTTGCTGGATAGTGTTTGGGGTTACAGTTACTATGGCGATGCCCGCACGCTCGACGTGCACATCCGCCGCCTGCGACAGAAGCTCGACAAGTGCGGCGATTGTATCGAGACTGTGGTCGGAGTTGGATATAGGTTCGTCGGTTGCAGGTGATTCTTGTGTTCAGGCGCTGGTTAATTGCGGTACTTACGAAACGCGAGAAAGCGCAATCGCGAGAGTCTGAGGACACGGATAAAACGGATGAACTCTTCTCTGCCGGCTCGCTCTTCGAAGCAACCATGGGCGGGATGCGCGAGGGCCTTTTGGTCGTGAACAGAGACATGCGGGTCGTGGCTTCGAACCCCGCGGCTCACAAGCTGTTCAGCGCTTCACTCACGAAGCTTCAGTCGCAACGTCTGACAGAGTTGACTCGGAATCCGGCGATCTACAGCGCGTTTCTCGATGGTCTAAAAGGCAATGAAGTCAGTGGTGTAAAAGTCGAAACCCACGGACCCGAACGGCAGGTGTTCGATCTTCGCGTCGTGCCGATCGGCAATGTCAACGGAAACGGCGCCCAGGGCGCGCTCGGTGTTTTTTTCGACATCACGCGCACCGAACGCCTCGAGATCGTCCGCCAGGAATTTCTCTCCAACGTCTCGCATGAGCTACGCACGCCACTCACATCGATCATGGCGTTTGTCGAAACACTGGAAAGCGGAGCGAAGGAAGACCCGGAAAGTTGTCAGCGTTTCCTCTCCATCATTCGCAAAAACGCGTCGCGAATGCACACCCTGATCGACGACATTCTCGATCTCACGGCAATCGAAGGCGGCAACGTGCAGTTGCGAGCGGCTCCCGTTGATCTGCACGAGTTGGTCAATGACGTGTGCGCCTCTTTGCCCAATCAGGCGAATGCTCACAAAGTTTCGCTGCGCAACGACGTGCCGCCGGGCACGCTTGTTTATGCCGATGGCCGCCGGCTCGAACAGATGCTTACCAACCTGATCGACAATGGCATCAAGTTCAGCCGCGAGAACGGCACCGTCTCGATCAGCTACCAATCTGGAACGCGCGATCAAATCATTGTTCAAGACAACGGCGACGGCATTCCGGCACAGCACCTGGAGCGGCTGTTCGAGCGGTTCTATCGCGCCGACCGGGCCCGTTCGCGCGAGCTGGGCGGAACCGGTTTAGGGCTGGCGATCGTCAAGCACCTAGCCCTGCTGCACGGCGGCGAGGTTACGGTCTCGTCGGAACTCGGAAAGGGAAGTACGTTTATCATTCACCTGCCCAAAAGTCCCGCTATTTCAATAAATAGAAATTGAAAAGCACTGTTGTCACTGCGCGTAGCTTTTGCCATAATAGCTGCCGTGATTTTGCCCTCGTTCTCTTCCCCGACGGCCCCGGAAGGTCCTCTCTCTCAGAATGTAAGTCTTGACCGAGAAAAGTCGCGGTCTGGGGAGATAAACATGCGGATTCGGCGATTATTGAGATCACTTTCGGTGTTCGTAAGCCAGTTGGGCATCGCGCTGCTGAAAGCTGTTGTCACTGGTGCTTTGATTGGTGCTTTTGCTATTGGGCTGGCGCATTACATGGGCGTACCGATGCCAAGTGCGCACGACGTGCTGGGCGGACTTTCGAGATTGGCGGATATCCTTTCATAAGAGGAAGCATTGAGCACAGAGCTTGATCGGGCCTACGAGGTGCTGGGAATAAAGCCCGGCGTTTCAGATCGGGAGTTGAAAGCAGCACATCGGAACCTTGCGAAGGTATGGCATCCCGACCGCTTCGTGCACGATCCGCGTCTACAGGAAAAGGCGCAGGTGACTGTTTCGATCGATCCCGAAAGCGGACTACTCGCCACGCCCACCTGTCCGGTGAAAAGTCGCATGACCTACCCGAGCGGCAGCGAACCTCACGGCTACTGCAACATAACGCATGTCGTTAAGCCCGACACAAAGACCGGCCTCAAGCGTTTTGCCAAACGAATCTCTGAAATCAATTAGAAGTTGAACACCAACTGCTGTTGCACGCGATAAGTCGTCGGCGCGAAATCGCCGACGGGGACGAAGAAGTTTGGAAACTGTCCGCTGCGACGCAGCGACTGCTGCACGAAGAACAAGCTCTGGAATATCACCTTGCGTGAGAGCCCGTACTCGAAGCGGAAGTGATTGGTGCGAATATTGACGCCGGTGTTTGTGCCGAGATCATCGTCAGTCAGTTGCGAAATCATCGAGTTGGCGCCTTTGATTGTGAAGACATACATGAAGCCCATGTCGCCGCGTTTCGTGGCGCGGCCGATCTGCAAGGCAGCGAGCATCGCGTCGCGTTCGTTCATGCCGGTGGCGACGTTGCGCGCGAACTGCAGGTTGAATGCGATCGGGTATTCGTGAGCGCCGTTCTTGAAGCCTGCATGGTTCAGACGATACGTGAGTCGTAGCACTTGAAAGCCCGGTGCTGTGTATACCGCTCCACCCGGAGTCGTGGTGGCGTTGCCTGTTCCCGGCAACGGACCGGAGAGCGCGATACCGATTCCCGGTTGGACCAACAGCACGAGGCCATCCGTTGTCGAGGCCAACTGAATTTGATTCGGGTGTCGAAAAAGCTGAATGTCGGCGCCGGCCTGGCTGCTCCATTTCTCGTTGAACTTTTGATTCACCAAAAAGCCCTGGTGAAACAGGTTGGCGGATCGGCCGGCGGTACCCACGACTTCGCCGATGCGAGCGAGTGGACTGTTTGGCTGGATCACCGCGACGTTCGGCGTTGAAAGGATGTACTGTCCGGCGCGCAACTCGAGACTCGTTACGTGCGCTCCGTTCGGTTTGAAGGCGGCTGTGTACCGCTCGTTGAAGCCGTTGAAGCGAATATCGTCGTCAAACAGGAACCGGGAGTTATCAGCAAAAACACTCTGCACGCGGCCGCCTTGAAGTTGAATCGACTTTGTCGGCCGAAACTCGATCCACGCTTCGCTCAGATTAAACGGCGCGCGCACGGTGAATGACGTGAAGTCCTGATTCGTCGAGAGTTGGTTGTTCAAAGGGCCGGTGGCGAGCTGGCCGTGGAAACTGAGGTTCGGGTGAATATCCGTGTCGAAATTCAACCGCAGACGGTAACGAGCACGGGCGTTTTGAACGTGATCGAGCGGTGGATCGGGTGGTTCAGTGGCGGAGCGAAAGATGCCGTCGAAGCGCACGCGAAAGTCGCCGCTGAAACGAAACGGGCCTATTTTCGTCACTTGGTTTTCGAGTTTCTCGACGCGTTTTTCGATCGGAGGGGGTTGAGGAGCGGGTTCGGGTGGTTCGGCCGTGTTCGATGCGACAGTTTGTGGAACAGGGGATTTGACGGATAGTTTTTCGAGCAGAGCCTGGATGGCTGCCTGTTGTTCACCGATAGTTTTTTGCAGTTGATCGAGCTTAGCGTTCTGACGTTCGAGTTCAGCTTCGAGAAGCCGAACGCGTTCGTTCACACTCGTTTCCGTAGTTTCGGGAGCTTTGGTTGCGGTAGTAATCAACTCCTGCGCGTGTGCGGGCATGAGTCCACAGATGAAAACGGCAAACCACAGGATGAGCTTCATGGGCTTGTGTTCCTCGAAAATGAAGTTTGTCTTTCGTTGGATTTGGGTAACGAACTGCGCAGCATATGACCGTAGTCTTAAATCCGCCTTGCCACGAGATTACATTCATGTGAATAGAGATGGTCGTTGACAACGCTCTTAGCCGCCGCTTACTATTTTCTCGTTAATTAACGTCTTCAGGCTCTTCCCTCTGCCGGAATCTCGACAGGAATGATGCTTCTTCAGGCGGTAACGACCACAACACAGCCGACTGTCGGCAGCCCGATCACAGCTTACTGGCCGGTAATGATCTTTTTCGGTGTAGCTGTGATCTTTCCCGTGCTCCCTATCATACTCGGCCGTTTCCTAAGACCGATTAAATACCAGAAGAGCAAGATGCGCCCGTACGAGTGCGGCATCGACCCGACGACCGAAGCGCACGAGCGATTCACGGTGCGCTACTACATCGTCGCGATGCTCTTTCTGATTTTTGACGTCGAAACGATCTTCCTGCTGCCCTGGGCAATTATCTTCATGGGCGATGACTTTTCGTTTACAACTTTTGCGCTCATCGAGATGTTTGTCTTTATCGCGATCCTGGTAGTCGGTTATTACTACGCCTGGCGCAAGGGCGCCCTTGAGTGGGCCTGAAGGCATTGTCGATTGCCAACTGCCGATTGCCGATTGAGTGAACGGACCGACGCGAGGCAAATCGACAATTGGCAATCGACAATCGGAAATGACTTATGGCTGAACACGAAGAAGGATTTGTTTTAACGACAGTCGATTCGATTATGAACTCGATTCGACGAACCGTCGGCGCGAAAACCGTCGACATTGCGGCGCCGGTGGTGAACTGGGCGCGCAAGTCGGCGCTGTGGCCCATGACGTTTGGGCTCGCGTGCTGCGCGATCGAGATGATCGCGGCGGGCGCCGGACGTTTCGACATCGACCGGTTCGGTGCGGGCGTGTTTCGCCCGAGTCCACGGCAGAGCGATCTGATCATCATCGCCGGCACCGTGACCTTGAAGATGGGACCGGTGGTGCGACGCGTTTACGATCAGATGCCGGAGCCGAAGTGGGCCATCGCGATGGGCGCGTGTGCTTCTACTGGTGGACCATTCGATTCGTACTCGACGATGCAGGGTGTCGATCGTTGTATTCCGGTTGACGTTTACATTCCCGGCTGTCCGCCGCGTCCGGAAGCGTTGTTTTACGGATTGATGCGTTTGCAGGACATCATCATGCGCGAGGCTCCGTCGGCGTATATTTTTGAAAGCGACGGGACTGTCCACCGGCAGCGCACTTTCGAGGACGAGAACCTCCTGGTGGACGCAGCCATGGGAGTTGCCGACGCTCCGTTGTCAAAGGTTTCTTAACTGCGGAATTGACCGCGGATAAGAGGAGAGGAGCAACTATGAGAAAACAGAAGCCCCTTCTGCTGGCCCTCATAACAATTGCCGCGCTCCTGGGTAGCGCCGTCTGGATAAATGCCCAGACCAAGCCCACTGCCAAGAAGCGAACGACAACCAGAAGAGTGGTACCGCTGGTTCCTGTTGGTACCGATCTAAAAGTGCGAATTAACGACACGCTTTCGAGTAAAGACTCGCGCGTTGGCGATCGTTTCACTGCTACGGTGATCGATCCGAGCCGCTTCGATGAAGCACGAGTGACGGGACACATCAGCTCGATTCAAAAGTCAGGCAAGGTCAAAGGCCGAACGAGCATGAATCTCGCCTTTGATTCGATTGAGTTGCGTGATGGACGGCGCGGAGTGTTGCACGGTTACGTCGCGCGAGTTTACGGCGACGATGCCGGACGTGCTGACAACGAAGGCGGCGTCGAATCGGGCAGCAGGACCAAGCAAACCGTCAAACGCGCCGGTATCGGCGCCACGGTTGGCGCGATCGTCGGCGGCATCGCCGGTGGCGGCAAGGGCGCAGCGATCGGCCTGATCATCGGCGGCGCCGGTGGCGCGGGCTCGTTGGCGGTGCAGGGCAACAAGGAGTTGAAGATCGAGTCCGGCACGGAAATGCTCGTGCATGTGACGCGGTAGTAGATACGAGACTGGTACACACCGAGAAATAAACGGGGAAGCGGCGGTCAAGCCGTTTCCCCGTTTCGCCTGCCCGAACACCCTGATACACGATGCCGTCGTGGGAATGGGAAATGGCGGCCAGCTCGCGAAAGCATCAAGGTCGTTGTTTCCTGACCGTCAACAACTACTCGCAACGTGCTCCGCTGATACTTTCTGCGCCGTCGCTCGTTTTTCTCGAGCGAGTGTCTGATTGTTGAAATCTCTTCACGCGTAAGTGGATCGGGAGAAAAACGGTCGAAGGCCTGCGGTCGTCCGCCGTTGTTTGAGGGACCGCCAAAACTGCCGGCGAGTTTTGGACAGCCCAGCATGGTCTCCGGAGCTTCTAGCCATATCGCCGGCATTGGAGGTTTTCCATTTCCTTTGTTTTATTCTTAAAGTGTTCGGAAGAAACAAAACGCAGCCTCCGTCTAACGACTGAACGGCGCAATCAGCGGGGAGCAGCGGATGGAGCAGCGCGCGGTGATGGCCCAGCAGCTTATTGACGGAAACGTAATCGAGGCGTGCCAGCAGGGCGACCGCGAGGCCTTTCAGCTCCTCTTCGAGTCGTATAAAGACAAGGTCTTCTCCATCGCTGTTTATTCGGTAGGCGGCGATCGCGCGGTCGCTGACGATGTTACGCAGCAGATCTTTCTGAAGCTGTTCACTGCTATCCGCCAGTTTCGCGGCGATTCGGAGTTTACGACTTGGCTTTATCGCATGGTGGTGAATGCGTGTCTCGACGAGCGGCGCCGCCGCAAACGATGGCTGCCCTGGGGAGAGACTGTGGCGATGAAAAATCCAGTCGATCGAAAACCGCAGGAAAAGCAGTTTGCGCGGCTCGAGATTGCCGAAGCCGTGCAGGAGGCGATTGGGGAGCTCAAGCCGAAGTTTCGTTTGCCGATTTTGTTGAAGTACATCGAGGGTTTGTCTTATGAGGAGATCGCGAACGTGATGGGTTGTTCGAAAGGCACGGTTGCGTCGCGTTTGAATCGTGGTCACAGCCAGTTGGCGAAACGGCTGGCGCATTTGAACAATCCGGCGATTTGGGGTGAGTAACAGCAAGAGGTTTTGAATAGATGTTTTCGAAGCACGTAACCAGGGACATTTCAGCCTACTGTCACGGCGAGTTGTCGGCGGAAGCCTCGCGGCGGTTTGCGGAGCACATTATTTCGTGCGCGAAGTGTCGCCGGGAGTTTGAAGAGATCAAGTTGGGGATCAAGCTGGCGGAGCAGTTACCGCAACTGCCGGCGCCGGAAGGTTTGTGGCGGGGGATCGAAGCCTCTCTGGGTGGGCCGGCGCCGATTGAATCGAACAGAAGATCGTGGCAGTTGCGTGCTGCGGCGGTGGCAGCAGTGCTACTGGTAGTCGCGAGTTTGGGAGTTTGGCGGTTTTGGGGCCGGGGATCTAATGGATCAAAAAAAGGATCCTGGCAGGTGCAGTCGTTGGAAGGTGCGCCTCGGATAGGCAATAAGCGGATTAATGAAGCGGGTCGCTTGGGAATTGGGGAGTGGTTGGAAACAGACGGAAGCTCGCGCGCGCAGATTGAGGTGGGCTCGATCGGCACGGTTGATATCGACGAAAACACGCGCGTGAGGTTGTTGGAAACAGATCCGACCGAGCATCGTCTGGAGCTCGCCCGTGGAAAGATGAGCGCGATGATTTGGGCGCCGCCGCGATTGTTCTTTGTCGACACGCCGTCGGCAGTGGCCGCGGATCTGGGTTGTGCTTACACGCTCGAAGTTGATGACGACGGCGTCGGAAAGTTGCGTGTAACTTCGGGGTGGGTAGCGCTGGAACTGAAGGATCGTGAATCGATTGTGCCTGCCGGCGCGATGTGCGAAACACGGCCCGAAGTTGGACCAGGAACGCCTTACTTCGAGGATGCTTCGCCTGCGTTTCGTAGCGCTCTCAGGCAGATCGACTTTGCACACGATCCGGCGGCGACGAAAGACTCCTTGACCGCGATGCTGAACGAAGCACGGCCGCGCGACACGCTGACGCTCTGGCATCTGTTGGCTCGTGTTAATGAAACAGAGCGCCCGCGCGTTTATGAGGCAATAGCGAAGTACGTTCCGCCGCCGGCCGGCGTGACGCGTGAAGGTGTGTTGCATCTCGATCGGGCGATGCTCGAACGCTGGAAGAATGAACTGCAGTTCAGTTGGGGTTCGAGCGATAAGCTGTTTAAGAAGAAACTATTGCCGTTTCAGAAGAAGTTACTGCCATGATCGTTCGCAAAGTTTTATCAGCCGTGGCGCAAACTCGGAGCGGGCCTACGTACCTGAAAGGTGGCGCGTGTCGTTGAGTGTCAGTACGCGCACGAAGCCGTCATCTCGCAGTTCAAATCTTGTCACGCCACAATTCGCACTCATGATCCACACCGGTTTCAACTCCGGCGCGTCCAGGGCGCCCATCAGGTGCAGCGCGAGGATGCAGATCGTTCCCGTGTGACTGAAGACAGCGATCCGTCCACCCTGGTTCTGCGCGATGATCTCGTCGAGTTTTTGCCAGCCGCGGTCGAGCAGTTGGCGATAACTCTCACCGCCCGTCAGGACGTGCTCGAAATCCCGGCGCAGCAAGGCTGCGTATTGTTCCGGATGCTGCTGGGCCGCAGCTTCAAACGTCAACCCTTCCATCACGCCGACACTGCGTTCGCGAAACGCCCTCGTGGAATTGACCGGCAATCCGGTTAAACCCGCGAGTGGCTGAGCAGTTTCCACGGCGCGTGCGAGATCGCTCGAATAGATCGCCGTCAGCTCATCATCTTTTAAAGCTTGAGCCGTCGCTTGGGCTTGCCGGCGACCACGAGGCGACAGAGGCGTGGCTGTGTGGCCACCGAAACGACGTTCGGCGTTTCCTTCTGATTGGCCGTGGCGAATGAGAAGGACGTGGGTTGAGAGGGGCATCGAACCTGTATCTATGCGGCCACCGCGTCGGCCTTCAACTTCTCCGCTTGATAGTGCGCGACGAGTGCGTCGATGAAAGGGTCGAGGTTTCCTTCCATCACCAGGTCGAGCTGGTGAATCGTCAGGCCAATGCGGTGATCGGTAACGCGGTTTTCCTTGAAATTATAAGTGCGAATCTTTTCGGAGCGATCGCCTGAACCAACCATCGAGCGGCGTTCGCTAGCCAGGGCTTCGTGTTGTTTCTGTTCTTCGAGTTCCTGCAAACGCGCACGCAAAACGCGCATCGCCTTCTCACGGTTCTTGATCTGCGATTTCTCGTCCTGCATGGAAACAACGACACCCGTGGGTAAATGTGTAAGCCGAACCGCCGAGTAGGTCGTATTCACTGACTGTCCACCCGGACCCGACGAACAGAACGTGTCGATACGCAAGTCTTTCGGATCGATCTTTACGTCGACTTCTTCAGCTTCCGGCAACACGGCAACCGTCACGGCCGAAGTATGAATGCGTCCACTCGCTTCCGTTTGCGGCACGCGTTGCACGCGATGCACGCCTGATTCGTGTTTCAACTTCGAGTAGACCTTGTTGCCTTCAATCAGCACGATGGCTTCTTTGAGACCGCCAATTCCCGATTCGGAAGCCTCCAGAACCTCAAATCGCCAGCGTTGCTTTTCCGCGTAACGCGCGTACATGCGCACCATCTCCGCGGCAAACAACGTCGCTTCGTCGCCGCCGGTGCCGGCGCGGATTTCGAGGATGACGTTCTTCTCGTCGTTCGGGTCGCTGGGGATCAGCAGCAGTTTGAGCTCGCGTTCGTTCTCTTCGAGCCGTGCTTGCAGCGTGTCGAGCTCGAGCCGCGCCATCTCGCGCATCTCGTCGTCGTCCGAAGTGTCAAAGAGTTCGCGTGCACCGGCCAACTCGGCTTTCAAACCTTTCCACGCCTGGTATTTCTGGACCACTTCTTCCAGCGTGCGGTGTTGCTTCGCAGCCTTGGCATACGCCGGCGGATTTGAGAGTAACTCCGGAGATGACAACTCCTGAGTTAACTCCTCAAAGCGGGCAACAATTTGTTCGAGCTTGTCTAACATTTATACCTCACGCATTTATACCTCACGGTAACCTCATGATAACGGCGCCGGCGCCGGTTGCCCCGTTTGCGGTTCCAGCTTCAACGATTCTTTCAACGCTTCGATCGCCACTTCGAGTTGTTGATCGTCCGGTTCCTGCGTGGTGATGTTTTGCAGCCACACACCCGGCCGTGTCATCAGTTTGAAGAACCAACTGCTCTCTTTCCTGGCTGACAGCCGAATGATCTCGTAAGAGATACCGGCAACGACGGGCATCAGCGCTAGCCGAATCAGGAAATTCAACAGCAGCGAATCAAACTTGATTATCGAGAACAGAACGATTGCTACCAGCATCACGACCATCAAAAAGCTCGTGCCGCAACGCGGATGCTGACGCGGCTGCGGCCGCGCGTTCTCAACCGTCAACGGCAATCCCGCTTCCCACGTGAATACCGTCTTGTGTTCAGCGCCGTGATACTCAAACACGCGCCTGATGTCCTTCAACAGCGAAAAGCTGAAGATCATGATCAAGAAGAACGTCATGCGAATCAGGCCATCGATCAGATTGAATGCCACCGACGGTCTAACCGGATGCAGATACGTTCGTACAGTCGACCAGGCGTTTTGATACCACGGAGTCGGCGCTGCTTCGGTTGCAGCAGGGTTCGAAGCATCAGCCGCCGTACCGGGCGACACCGTGCTGGTTACGACCGCCGGAGCCGTGGCCCAACCCGCCGCGATGAACAGCGCATTCGTCAACAACAACGGCGCGGCCACGAAGAGCAGGATGTTGAAGATCAGCGCGAAGATGATCGAACCGGCGGCAGCCGCAGTCGTTCCTTTTTTCAATTCGTCGCGCGAGCGCTTTTGCGTCGGCACGGGAATCAGGCCGGGCACCGCGCCGGTCAAACCGGCAAAGTCGCCTTCGCCCTCGATCACTGCCGGCGAAAGTGCAATCTTCACTGCTTTCGTCTTTGCTTCTTCAACCTGCTCAAACGCCTCGTTTGCCGAGTAGTTGAGCGCCTTGATCCCCAAACCCATTGACTGAATGAGTACTGCTCCGCCGCGCAGTACCGGCAACTTGAGCAATGGATACTTGTCGCTCCATTTCGGCAGTGACGCGGCCGTGTTGACGATGGTGCCGTCGGCTTTACGCACGGCGATGGCGTAGGCGTTTGGAGTGCGCATCATCACGCCCTCGATAACGGCCTGGCCGCCGACAATGAGATCTCGTTCAGGTGTACTCATAACAAGTAGAACAGGCTTTCCAGCCTGTCGGGAGTAGGACAGGCTTTCCAGCCTGTCTTGGTCTTCAAAAAGAGAACAGACAAGAATGTCTGTCCTACAAGAAAAGCCGGGCGATTTTGGGGAGATCGCTCGTGGTTTTGATGCACCCTCCGATGCACTTCGAGCGACCGACCGAATCACGCCGGCTCCGAATTGTTTTCGCTAATGTTTGTTGCGCAAACCCATCAATTCGGGGGGTTATTTCGCAGTGGCAGCTTCTGCCGGTTTCTTGCCGTAACGCTTGTTGAAGCGATCGACGCGTCCCGCGGTATCGACCAGTTTCTGCTTACCCGTAAAGAACGGGTGGCAGGCGGAACAGATTTCCACGTGCAGGTCGCCTTTCTTGGTCGAGCGGGTCTTGAACGTCTCGCCGCAGGCGCAGGTAACAGTTATCTCAACGTATTCCGGGTGAATTCCTGGTTTCATTACTTTATCGACTCTCTATAGACAGCGCTGGAGGCGCCTTTTCAAACAAGACATGATAGGTGCCGCTGGTTCGGAACGTCAAGTTGCTGGTAAGTTCAGTACTGATTTAGTTCGAATACGCCGAAGGCGTTGGCTAATTTCAGCCCGGGGTTGGAGCGCAGCGACAACGCTGGGAACAGTTTCAAATAAACACATCAACCCTGAAAGGGTCTGTCTCGCGGCGAACCCTTGCAGGGTTTACGCGCGGGGATGGATGACCCATGGTTGTCGCTACGCTGCTCCAACCGTGGGCTGTAATTAGCCAACGCCTTCGGCGTTATTGCTCTTGAAAATTCAAACTGAACCAGTACCGTCAGTTCCGGTTTCTAATCTGCTTGGAAAATGTATTCCTTTCCCAGAAAACCCCGCCTGCGTACCCTTGAATAGCGCTATCCCGCTCCGCTAAATCGAGGCGCTTCTGAGCGTAGCAGCAAAAGACCTGATCAACCTCGACGCCGAGATAGTGACGCCCTAGTTTCTTTGCGACGACCGTGGTCGTGCCGGAACCGTTGAAGGGATCAAAAACCAGATCACCGCTCTTCGAGCTGGCGAGAATAATTTTCGCCAACAGTTTCTCGGGTTTTTGCGTGGGATGATCGGTGTTTTCGGGCATCGACCAGTAGGGAACGGTCAGATCCGTCCAGAGGTTTGAAGGATGCGTGAGCCGGAAGCGGCCGTTATCGGATTCCGTCCAGTCTTTTGGCGCGCCATTCGGATCGGTATAAGGTGCGATCACCTGCCGTTTGAGCATGACCGCTTCAACGTTGAAATAGTAATCGTCGGAAACGGTAAAGAACCAGATATCTTCCGCACACTTTTTCCAATTGGACTTCGCGCCGCGACCCTTCTCACGTTCCCAGGTGATTCGATTTCGCGGAATGAAGTACCTCTCGCCAACGCGGTGAATAGCGGCGGAAGATTCCCAATCTCCGCAGATGTAAACAGAGGCAGTTGGTTTTAATAGCCGGACAGTTTGCGAGAGCCACGAATCGAGCCATTCTGCATATTCCTCGCTTGAGATTTTCCGGAACCGTTTACTGTTGAAGGTTTTGGTCAGGTTGTATGGCGGATCGGCAAACAACAGATCGACCGAAGCGTCCGGCAGGTAACGAAGCGCAGTGAAAACATCCTGGCAAAAAAGCTGATCGCGGACTTCGTTAGCCGTGACTCTCGAGTCGAGCCTTTTCAACGTGCGTTTGTAACTCTCCAACTCACTTTCAGAGAGTTCCATAGTGCGGTTGAGGGGCGCGCGAGTCACGATGCTCGGAATTTACACTACTTCTGCTATAATCAGTTTCCGAATTTTCAAGCTCTTCTCTTTTTAGCAGTCACAATGCAGTCCGGGCGTTGTTCTATCTGCTAATCGAAGTGTAGTCACAGACGCGCCGCAGGCCACTATGTCAGACGACACGAAGAAGCCTGGTTCCGAAGAACCTATGCGACCGGACGGGTCGCCAGCCGATTCGTCCGGGAAGCCCTCACCATCCGCGATTCCACCCGCAGGAGAACTGGCAGGAGCCGACGCCGAAAAGGCCGCTATGGTCGAGCAGGCCAAAGCGCGTGTCGCAGCAGCGAAAGAATCACTGGCCGGAGAACAACCCGCAGCGGGCGCGCCCAAACCTCCAGTTAAAAAGAAAGAAGAAGGTCCGAAACCAACGGACGCCGCCAATCATCCGCTCGTTAAAAAACTTAAAGCAAAGTTTGGCGCGAGCATCGGCGAGGCGTCTGAGTTTATCGGCCAATTGTCAGTTCACGTTGACCGTGAAAAGATCGTCGCGGTCTGCGATTTTCTCAAGTCAGATCAGAAAACTCAGTTTGACTATCTCTCCGATGTGACCTGTGTGCACTACCCGGAGCGCGTCGATGCGCCCTTCGAGATGGTCTACAACCTGTTTTCGATTACCAACAATGAGCGCGTGCGGTTGAAAGCAGCCACCAGCGATAACGTCGATAGCGTCACCGGCGTGTGGCCGGCGGCGAACTGGCTCGAACGCGAGGTCTTCGATCTGTTTGGCATTCAGTTCAACGGTCATCCCGATCTGCGGCGGTTGCTGCTCCCGCCCGACTGGGATGGCTATCCGTTGCGCAAGGACTATCCGCTTGAGTTCATTGAAAATGCGTGGACCGAAAAGCACCTGCCGGAGATGACTGACGTGCAAGCGGAGCAGTTGCAACAACGGCGCGCGTACGGTTTGGAGATCTTGTCGGTGCCGCAGGAGCGAATGATGCGCGACATCTTTCGCGGCGGTAAGGAAGTGATGCCGAAAGACAAATGACGCCCAAAGAGATCGCCGCCCATTACAACGCCAAAGTTTTCGACACGTCGGAAGCCGCCACGGACGCGGGTTTTGTTCTGACTGAGGCCGCGCAACCGCGAAACGTTTGGAACAAAGCGAGCGCGGCGAGCGCGATCGTGTTGAAGTTGGTGCAAAGGAAATCGCTTGGCGAAGCGGAAGAGATCGGATTAATTATCGAGCCGTGGCGCGTGACTGGCTGCTACAAACCGCACTCGTCCGAGGCTTCGGCTGCATAGAAATCCATCCACAGATTACGCAGGCTCTGTGTAATCTGTGGATGGCTTGAGTCAACATGCATCAGGTAGAAATAGCAACAACGCAAGAGACCCTGCTCGACAGCCCGGAGATGGTGCTGAACATGGGGCCGCAACACCCGTCGACGCACGGTGTGTTGCGCGTGGTCCTGAAACTCGACGGCGAGACCGTGATCGATCTCGACTGCGACATCGGTTACCTGCATCGCGGCATGGAGAAGATTGCCGAGAACCGCATGTACACGATGATCGCGCCATACTGGGATCGGCTCGATTACATCGCCGCGGTTTCGAACGGTCTCGTGTGGGTTGAGACAGTCGAGCAGATGATGGGTCTCCCCGTCCCACCACGAGCACATTACCTGCGCACGATTCTGACCGAGCTCAATCGCATCGCGTCGCACCTGCTCTGGCTCGCGACGCACGCGCTCGACATCGGCGCTGTGACTGTTCTGCTGTGGGCGCTGCGTGAACGCGAAGAGATTTTGAAGATCTTCGAACGGCAGTTTGGCGCGCGTTTGACGTGTCACGCGTGGCGCGTCGGCGGTATGCCTAACGATGCTTACGACGACTTTGAAAAAGACGTCCGGCAGTTTGCCAACAACTTTCCGAAGCGTCTCGACGAGTATGAGACGGTGCTTTCCGAGAACCGCATTTGGTTGAGCCGCACGGTCGGCATCGGCATCATTTCCGGTCCGGAAGCGATCGCGATCGGTTTGTCCGGTCCGGCGTTGCGTGGCTCAGGTGTGGCGTGGGACGTGCGCAAGTCGCGTCCGTATGCGGCGTATGCCGACATGGATTTCGATATTCCGCTCGGCGAAAACGGCGATACCTATGATCGATATTTAGTTCGATTGGAAGAGATGCGACAGTCGCGCCTGATTATCGTTCAGGCGTTGGACAATCTTCCCGATGGTCCAGTGAACGCGAAGCTGCCGAAAGTGGTGAAACCGCCCGCAGGGGATTACTACCATTCGATCGAGGGACCAAAAGGGGAGATTGGTTGTTATCTCGTTTCGGATGGCACGGCGCAGCCGTATCGCGTACGCGTTCGTCCGCCGTCATTTGTGAATCTACAGGCGTTGAAACAGATGTGCGTCGGTCATCTTGTGGCTGACGTCGTGGCAATTATTGGCACGCTCGATATTGTTTTAGGAGAGATCGATCGCTGATACCTGCATGTTGCTTCTCGGTCCGATAAATATCCTCAACGACCTTTTGCTGAGATTCTTCAGCCAGGAAACGATCAATTATTTTGTTTGGCCGCTGATTCAAATTGGCCTGGTGGTCACTCTTGTTGCGTTGTGGGTCGCGTATGCGACGTATCTCGAACGAAAGATCTCGGCGTTTATCCAGGCGCGTCTCGGGCCGATGCGCGTTGGACCGTGGGGACTGCTGCAACCAATCGCTGACGGCCTGAAGCTGTTGGTCAAAGAAGACTTCATTCCCGAAAACGCAGATCGGTGGATATTCTTCTTCGCCCCCTACATCGCCGTTGCATCTGCTTTTATCGTTTTTTCTGTGGTTCCGTTTGGGCCTGACTGGGCGGTGATTGCTGACGTCAACATCGGATTGTTGTTGGTGTTGGCGGTGTCGAGTGTCGGCGTGCTGGCGTTGATACTTGCGGGTTGGTCTTCAAACTCGAAGTATGCATTGCTCGGCGGTTTGCGTTCGAGCGCGCAGATGGTCTCGTACGAAGTGGCGATGGGACTCTCGCTGATCGGTGCGTTGATGTTTGCCCGGACGTTGTCGCTCTCGGGCATCGTCACGGCGCAAGGGTCCGATTCGATCTGGTTCGTCCTTTATCAACCGGCCGGGTTTCTGCTGTTCCTGATCAGCGGCATCGCCGAAAACAATCGGGCGCCGTTCGATCTGCCGGAAGCGGAGTCGGAGCTCGTTGCCGGTTTTCACACGGAATACTCCGGCATGCGCTGGTCGCTCTTTTTCATGGCTGAGTACGCGGCGATGGTCGTCGTTTCCGCAGTGGCGGCGACGGTGTTTCTCGGCGGCTGGTACTTCCCGTATGTCTATCTTCTGCAGAAGAACGGTTATCACAACCTGTACGTGCTCGTCAGCCTGCTGGTGTTTTTGGTTAAGGTTTCAATTATCCTTTACATCTATTTCTGGTTGCGCTGGACCCTGCCGCGTTTTCGTTACGACCAGTTGATGGACATTGGTTGGAAGTGGCTGATTCCGTCGGCGCTGATCAATATCGCGCTGTCAGCGATCGCTATTTTCGTTGTGCAAGCGATGAACGGTTGGCGCAACATGAAAACGATCGGGGTTCTCGACCGCGGTCTGAATTTGACGCTGCCAGGCAAAGTGATCGTGATCGTGTTCGGCGTGGCTGGTTTGTTCATCACCGCCGCGCTCATGTCGCGCATCAACTGGCGCTCGCGCGATTTCAACCTGAAGACGCAGCGGCGAAATATTCGTCTCGTGAATGTGCCCAAAGGTAAGCCGGCAGTGTCGTAATTGTCGATTTTCGATTGCCAATTGCCGATTGATCCCTTGCGTGCGTTCCGTGGAGAATCGCGGAGTTCTTAATCGGCAATCGGAAATTGGCAATCGGCAATAAATGAGGTTTTAGTTCATGCCAAAAATCACGACTCCAAAACCGACGTGGTCGCAGAAGCTGAAACGGTTCTTCATGATCGATCTGATCAAAGGACTCGGGCT
>Ga0187894_10001558_pt1 | contig 29168 bp, 25 predicted proteins | sample GBC1701081metaG_FD_136650 | JGI IMG/M metagenome (GOLD analysis project Ga0187894, IMG submission 136650) | White microbial mat communities from a lava cave in the Kipuka Kanohina Cave System on the Island of Hawaii, USA - GBC170108-1 metaG ...
AAAGATCATCATCGAGACCAACAGCAACTACCAGTGGATGCGCACGACCATGCTGGTGGTCGCCGAGCAGCTCAAGCGCGCCGGCATGAATGTCGACGTGAAGGTGGTCGACTGGACGACCAACGCCGCCCACATGCAGCAGGGCACCGGCGAGTGGAACCTGTCGACCACGCTGTTCGGTCCCGACCACATCCTGGGGCCGCAGCAGTGGCGGCCGATGATCTACGCCTTCCCCAGCATCAAGGGCAACGCGGCGCTCGATGCCGCCTACGGCGAATTCTTCGCCGCCCCCGATCTGGAGAAGCGTCGCGCCGCCTGGCTGAAGATCCAGCAGCAGGTGCTGGGCAATGCCTACATGATCAAGATCGCCGACTCCGGCCGGCTCAGCGGCTATTCCCGCAAGCTGATGGGGCAGTCCGACTATCCTGGCATCCTGCAGCTATGGGATGTCTGGCTCGACCAGGCGGGTTGAGGCGTTGGGCGGTCGGCTCATCACCCTCATCCTGAGGAAGCTGCGCGTTAGCGCGGCCGTCTCGAAGGATGGGCTACAGGCTCGGTGCGGTTTCCCACCCTTCGAGACGCTCGCTGCGCTCGCTCCTCAGGGTGAGGCGGGGCTGTCCGCCGGAGCGTCACGCTGATGGCTCGCCTCACGCTGATGAAGCTGCTGCAGGCCGTGCCGGTGATCCTCATCGTGTCGGTCCTCGCCTTCCTGCTGATGAGCCTGTTGCCAGGCGATCCCGCCGTGGTGATCGCGGGCGATCAGGCCTCGCCGGAGGCGATCGAGCAGGTCAGGCGCAATCTGGGCCTCGACCGGCCGTTCATCGAGCAGCTCGGCATCTGGTTCCTGCATCTGGCGCAGGGACAGTTCGGCTCCTCGCTGATGCTGAACCAGACCGTGCTGTCGGCGATGGGCGAGCGGCTGCCGGTGACCCTGTCGCTGGCCGGCCTGTCGATCGCCATCACCTTGCCGATCGGCATCCTGGTCGGCTCGCTGGCGGCCTACTTCCGGCAGACCTGGGTCGATTCGCTGATCATGGGCGTGGCGCTGCTGGGCGTGTCGATCCCCGGCTTCTGGATCGCCATCCTGTCGGTGATGGTGTTCAGCGTCTTCCTGGGCTGGCTGCCGTCGAGCGGCTACGTGCCACTGGGCCAGGATCCGATGCTGTGGCTGCAGTCGCTGGTGCTGCCCGCGATCATGCTGTCGTTGTTCCAGATCGGCTTTCTCGCCCGCATGACCCGCTCGGCCATGCTCGACGTGCTGAGCCAGGATTTCATCCGCACCGCGCGCTCCAAGGGGCTGAGCGAGTGGACGACGGTAGGCAAGCACGCCTTCCGCAATGCGCTGATCCTGGTGATCACCACCATGGGCATCCTGCTGTCGACGGCGTTGGGTGGCTCGGTGGTGATCGAGCAGGTCTTCGCGCTGCCGGGGATCGGTCGCCTGGTGGTGCAGGGGATCCTGGCGCGCGACTATCCGCTGGTGCAGGGCGTGATGCTGATCTACGGCTTCGTCTTTGTCGCCATCAATCTCGCCGTTGATCTGCTCTACACCGTGGCCGACCCGCGGGTGCGCTATGACTGAGCTCGCCCTGGAAAGCGGTCCGGCCACCGCGTCGCCGGTGCTGGCGCCGCGCCGGCGCTTCATGGCGCTGCGCCGCCTGGTGGCGCACCGCTCGTTCCAGATCGGGCTCTGCCTGGTGATGGTGCTGGCCGTTGCCGCGATCTTCGCACCTGTCATCACCGGCATCGATCCGTCGGCCATGAAGGTACGGCTGCGCTTCAAGCCGCCGTCCGAGGCCTTCCTGTTCGGCACCGACAGCTTCGGACGCGATGTGCTGACCCGCGTGCTCTATGGCGCGCGCGTGTCGCTGTGGATCGGCCTGGTCGTGGCCGTGTTGTCGGGGCTATGCGGCGCGCTGATCGGCGTGCTGGCGGCCCAGTTCCGCAGCTTCGATGCGCTGCTGATGCGCCTGATGGACGCGTTGATGTCGTTTCCCGCCATCCTGCTGGCGCTGGGCATCACCGCCGCGCTGGGGCCACGCATGGAGAGCGTGATCATTGCACTCACCGTGGCCTACGTGCCGGCCGGCGCCCGCATCGTGCGCGCCTCGGCGCTTGTCGTGCGTGAGCTTGACTACGTGCAGGCCGCGCGCATCGCTGGCGCCAGCGACCTGCGCATCATGCTGCGTCACATCCTGCCCAACAGCGTGAGCCCGCTGCTGGTGCACATGACCTTCGTCTTTGCCTACTCGATCCTGGCCGAGGCCGCGCTCAGCTTCCTCGGCGTGGGCGTGCAACCGCCGACGCCGAGCTGGGGCAACATCATCGCCGAGGGCCGCGACTACGCCACCGAAGCCTGGTGGGTGATGCTGTTTCCTGGCCTGGGCATCAGCCTCGCGGCGCTCGGCCTCAATCTGCTGGGTGACGGCCTGCGCGACGTGCTCGACCCGCGCCTGAAGGCAGGGTGACCATGACCGCAGCGCCCCTGGTGTCAATCGAGGATCTGACGGTGCAGTTCCGCACCGACCGCGGCTGGACCACGGCCGTCGAGGGCGTGTCGTTCGACGTCGCCGAAGGCGACTGCGTGGGCGTGGTCGGCGAGTCCGGTAGCGGCAAGAGCGTCACTGCGCTCTCCATGCTGCGCTTGCATGCGCGCGGCACCTCGCGCTTTGCACGCGGCGCCGTGCGCTACGCCGGCCAGGACCTGCTGCGCGCGCCGGAGCGCAATCTGCGCAAGATCCGCGGCCGCGACATCGCCATGGTGTTCCAGGACCCGATGTCGTCCCTGAACCCGGTGCTGTCGATCTGCGATCAGATCTCCGAGACGCTGCGCCTGCACCAGGGCATGAGCCGGCCCGCCGCGCGCCAGCGCGCGATCGAGCTCTTGGACCTGGTGCGCATCTCCGATGCGGCGCGCCGTGTCGATGAATATCCGCATCGCCTGTCGGGCGGCATGCGCCAGCGGGTGATGATCGCGATCGCCATCGCCTGCCGCCCACGGCTCTTGATTGCCGATGAGCCGACGACGGCGCTGGATGTCACCATCCAGGCCCAGATCCTGGAGCTGCTGCGCGACCTGCGCGCCGAGCTCGGGATGGCCGTGATGCTGATCTCGCACGACCTGGGCGTGATCGCCGAGTTCGCCAAGCGCGTCATCGTCATGTACGCCGGCCGCATCGTCGAGGACGCGCCGGTCGATGTGCTGTTCAACGCGCCGCGCCATCCCTACACCGAGGGCCTCATGGCCTCGATGCCGGCTCTGGAAGGTGGCACCGAGCGGCTCTACGCCATCCCCGGCCGCATCCCCGATCCCGACGAGCCTATCGCCGGATGCCGCTTCGGACCGCGCTGCGCGCATATCAAGCCGATCTGCCAGGCGGCGGTGCCGGAGCTGCTCGCCATCGGCGCAACGCATCGGGTGCGCTGCACGCCGCGTACCCGCAGCCTGGGTGTGAGTTGATGGCTGGCGACGTTCTGGTCGAGGTGCGCGACCTCGACATGGCCTTCAAGATCAAGGGGCAGCGCGGGCAGCCGGCGATGCTGCATGTGCTGCACAAGCTCAACTTCGACATCGGCCGTGGCGAAACCTTGGGGCTGGTGGGTGAGTCGGGCTCGGGCAAGTCGACGGCAGGGCGCATCCTGGTCGGACTGTTCGAGCCGACCGGCGGCTCGGTCAAGCTGTTCGGCCGGTCCATTACCGGGCCCGATCGCCGCACCAACCTCGCAGATGTGCGGTCGCGCCTGCAGTTCGTGTTCCAGGACCCGCATGCCGCGCTCAATCCGCGCTTGCGTGTGGGCGACTCCATCGCGGAGCCGATCGACATCGCTGGCACGATGTCGCGCCGCGATCGCGGCGAGCGGGTCAAGGAACTGCTGGAGATGGTTGGCTTGCCGCGCGACAGCGCCGAGCGCTTCCCGCATGAATTCTCCGGTGGCCAGCGCCAGCGCATCGTGATCGCCCGCGCGCTGGCACTGGCACCGGGCTTCATCGTCTGCGACGAGCCGGTATCGGCGCTCGACGTCTCCATGCAAGCCCAGATCATCAACCTGCTGATGGACCTGCAGACGCGCTTTGGGCTCAGCTACCTGTTTATCGCCCATGACCTGGCGGTGGTGCGCGCCGTCACCCACCGCGTCGCGGTGATGTACGCCGGTGCCTTGGTGGAGGTCGCGCCCAAGAACGCGCTCTACGACAAGCCGCAGCATCCCTACACCCAGGCCTTACTCGATGCCGTGCCGCGGCCCAACCCGGCGCGCGCCCGCCCGCCCGTGATTGGCGGCGAGGTGCCCAGCCTGCTGACGCCACCGCCGGGATGCCGCTTCCACACCCGCTGCCCGCACGCCATGCCACGCTGCCGCGTCGACGTGCCGGTGCTGCGCGAGACCGAACCGGGCCGGCAGACGGCGTGCCATCTCTACGACACGGATACGTCATCCCGAGCGCAGCGGGGGATCTCCTGAGGATGACGCCCGGTGCGCCAACCGCGGGAGATCCCTCGCTGCGCTCGGGATGACAGTTTGAACGGAAACTCAGGGAGTGATCGACATGAAGACCATCGCGACACCGCTTCGTCTGGCCGTGCTGGCGCTGCCGGTGGCGGCCGGCCTGGCGTTGCCGACCATCGTATGGGCGCAGCCGAAGCAGGGCGGCACCTTGGTCTATGCCAATCTGTCGGGCCCGGGCACGCTCGATCCACATGTGTCGTCGAGCCTGGTCGAGCTCGAGGTCATCCACCACATCTTCGAAACCCTGGTGGCGATCGACGCCAACTACAACACCAAGCCGGTGCTGGCCGATACGGTGTTGACCAGCGCTGACGCCAAGACGTTCACCTTCACCCTGCGCAAGGGCGTGAAGTTCCAGAACGGCAAGGAGATGACCTCGGCCGACGTGCTGGCGTCGTTCGAGCGCTACAAGCGGCTCAGCCCCAACGCCAGCGTGCTGGCCGATGTCGAACGCTTCGAGGCGCCCGATCCCTATACGTTCGTTGTCCGTCTGACCAAGCCCAACGCGGTCTTCGTCGACATTCTGAAATCGCCGGTCTATCCCTTCGCGATCGTGCCGGCCGAGCAGCGCGACAAGGCAGCCCGAGAACTGGACATCGTCGGTACCGGACCGTTCACCTTGGGCGAGTGGGTGAAGGACAGCCACCTCGTCCTCAAGCGCTTCGACGGCTATGTCGCCGATACGCGCTCGCCCGGCCCCGATGGTCTCGCCGGACGCCGCACGGCCTATCTCGATTCGGTGCGCTACAACTTCGTGCCGGAGGCCAACACGCGTGTCGCAGCGATGCAGTCCGGCGGTGCCGACGTGATGGCCGACGTGCCGCCCGACCTGGTCAAGCGCCTGGAGGGACGTCCCGAACTCCAGGTGCTGAAGATCTTCCCGTTCTGCATGCAGGTCTTTGTCGTCAACACACAGCAGGGAGCCACCAAGAATCCGCTGGTGCGGCAGGCGATCTCGGCAGCGCTCAACGCCACGGATGTGATCGACGCGACGGGTGTGCTGGCGCAGACCAGCCACTCGCTGGTCTATCCGAACAGCCCTTACTACCAGGGCGATGCGATGAAGCCTTATTACGATCAGAACAACCCGGCCAAGGCCAAGGAGCTGTTGAAGAAGGCGGGCTACGCCGGCGAGAAGATCACGCTGCAGACCAACTCCAACTACAACTATATGCGCAGCGCCATCCTGGTGCTGGCGGAACAGCTGAAGGCGGCTGGCATGAATGCCGCCGTCGATGTCGTCGACTGGACCACCAACGCCAGCAACATGCAGCGCGGTACCGGCACCTGGAACGTGTCGACCACCGGCTTCTGCTCGAACCCGCTGCTGGGGCCGCAGCAGTGGAAGGTGATGTTCTATACCTTCCCGCAGGTGAAGGGCGATGACGTGCTCGACGGTGCCTACGACCGCTTCTACACCTCGCTCGATCCCAAGCTGCGCATCGCCGCCTGGGCCGATATCGAGAAGCGCGTGCTAGATCAGGCCTACATGATCAAGGTCGGTGACATCGGCGCCATCCGGGCCGTGAACACCAAGAAGATCGAGGGCTTCACGCCGTACTACCTGCCGCGCTTCTGGAACGTCTCCGTGAAGTAACCATTTCCGTCGTCCTGAGCGCAGCGAAGGACCTTGCGGTGTGTCGCATGAAGCATGACGGCGCTGGTGACCCTCCAGCGCCGTCGTTCATTGATGTCACCACCGCAAGGTCCTTCGCTGCGCTCAGGACGACGGCGAGCCGAGGATACTCTTATGCCAAATGCCTCCCGCCCTGTGCGCCCCGATTTGCCCGAATACACGCCGATGAATGTCGTGAAGCGGCATTCCGTGGTGATGCACCCCGGCGATTCCTGGCACCTGGCGCATTGGTACGAAGCACCGCGCGAGGATCCGGCGGTGCCCGAGGTCTACACCTACACCGATGCGCTCTCCTATGCGCCGGGCAGCGAGGTCGCCTTCCATAGCAGCACGACCGCGGCGCGCTGGACGATCCAGGTCTGGCGCGACGGCGCCACGCCGAGCCTGGTGTACGAGGCGAAGGATCTGCCGGGACGGTTCGTGGCCATGCCGGCCAACGCCTATCGCGACGGCTGCGGCTGGCCGGTGAGCCATCGCTGGCGCCTGCCGGATGATCTGCCGTCCGGCTTCTATCGCGTCGCCTCGACCTGCGCCGTCGACACTGGTGCCTCTTTCCTCCATCACCACTTCTTTGTCGTGACGCCGGTCGACCCGGCACCACGCGGTCGATTTTTGCTGATTTTGCCGACCTCGACATGGCTCGCCTACAACGACTGGGGCGGCGCCAATGCTTATGACGGCATCGACGGCGCGAACCGCAACCAGTTCTCGCCGACCTTGAGCATCGAGCGGCCATGGACGCGTGGCCTGGTGTGGCTGCCGCCCGGCGCGCCGCGGCTGTGCGATCCGCAGAATCGCCGGTCATGGGATGCGCCGCGCTATCCGACCAAGGAATGGGCTTTCACCAATGGCTTTGCCCAGTACTTCGCTTCGGCCGGCTGGGCGCAGTTCGATCGGCACTTCGCGGTCTGGGCCGAGCGCGAGGGCTACGCCTTCGACATGATCACCCAGACCGACCTGCACTACCGGCCCGAGATCCTGGCCCGCTACGGCACCGCCGTCATCGTCGGCCATGACGAATACTGGACGGCCGACATGCGCCGGACCGTCGATGCCTTCGTCGACGGCGGCGGCAAGCTGGCGCGCTTCGCCGGCAACTACCTGTGGCAGGTCCGGCTCGAGGACGAGGGCCGCCGGCAGGTCTGCTACAAGGCCCGCGCGCACGACGAGGATCCCGTGCGTGGTACCGACCGCGCTCATCTGCTGACGGGTGCCTGGGAGGATCCGGCGATCGGCTGGCCCGGCGCCTCGACAGTGGGTGTCAACGGCCTGCAGGGCGTCTATGCCTCGTGGGGTGGGCTTGTCCCGCGCAGCAGCCGCGGCTTCACCGTCTATCGTCCCAGCCATTGGGCCTCCGCCGACACCGAGACGTACTACGGCGACGTGATCGGCGCCGAGGCCGGCATCTTCGGCTACGAAGTCGATGGTCTGGACTACACCTTCCGCCGCGGTCTGCCATATCCGACCGGCGAGGACGGCGCGCCGGCATCGGTCGAGATCCTGGCGCTGTCGCCGGCCGTGCGCGTCGAGGAGGAGCATCGCGGCGAGGGCTTCCGCTACTACCTCGGCAATGGGCGTCCCAACTCGACCACCAAGCTGGTGCCACCGGGCATCGACGGCGGCAAAGATCCGCAGCGCTACGGCTCGGGCGTGATCGTCTCGATGACCCGCGGCCGCGGCGAGGTGTTCACCGCCGGCAGCTGCGAGTGGGTGATGGGTCTGGCCCGCGGCGATGTCTGCACCCAGCAGATCACCCGCAACGTGCTCGACCGCTTCCTCGGCCGCTGTTGAGACAAGCGAAGGACCGTGCGGTGGTTGGATAGAACTGTCATCCCGAGCACAGGAAGGGATCTCCTGCGAATGGAGTCTCTGTTACCAGGAGACGTCTCGCTGTGCTCGACGTGACGGACCGGAGGCACCGCCGCAAGATCCTCCCACTGCGCTGAGGATGACGGAGAACTCCCGACGACGCGATCTTACAGCCGCTCGCGTTCGATCCAGTCGGCCAGCAGCGCCACCAGTTCGCGCGGTCGTTCCAGCGGCGCCATGTGACCACAGTCCTCGAGCACCTCGAAGCGGGCCCGCGGCAGGTGCTGTGCCATGCGCTCGGTCTCCTCGAAGCGTCGCATCCGGTCCTGGCGGCAGGCCACCACCAGCGCCGGACAGGCGATGCGCTCAAGGTCGGCGTAGCCGTCATGGCGGACCAGGGCGAGCTGGCGTGCCAGCACCTCGGGCCCGAGCCGTCGTGACATGCCGCGCAGGCGGTCTAGCAGCACCGGATCGCTCTCGCGATCGGGATGCAACGCGCGCGACAGGGCGGCCGGGTTGTCGGGCCGTGATGACCGCCGCACGGTGAACCTGGCCTGCTTGTGCGTGTTCTCGTTAGCCGAATAGCCGCGCGCCGACGAGGCTACGAAAGCGACGCCGCTCACCCGCTCGGGCGCCATCAACACCAGCACCCGGACAACGAACCCGCCCATCGAGAAGCCCACCAGCACGAACCGGGGCGGCGCCTGGTCCAGCACGCGGCGTGCCATGCCTTCGAGGCTGTTGTCGTCGTACACATTGCCGTAGTGCGGCCGGCCCAGCATCGCCAGGTTGCCAGCCATGTCGGCCCACAGGTCGGCGTCGCACATGAAGCCCGGTAGCAGAACAAGCTCTCGCATCGGTCTTCTTTAGCACCGCAGACCGATGTCGGGTGCGGGTGGGGGCGCAGAGCATGATTGCAGGGGTGGCGCTTGAAAGAATGGGCCCACCTGAACAGCGGAAACCGCGGTCACTACCAAATGGCAATAGCGTCGGCGCCACGTGCGGTGCACACCGTGGTGGCGTACTCGCGGCTGGGCCGTGCAAATCCTGCATATTTCCTGCTCCTGGTCTTGCAATCTGCACGGGTGCTTGCTCCGTGCCGTGAAATCGTCATGATCCGCTGTGAGTATTCGCTCGGTTATGGGGTCTCGGAGGCTCGAGCAAAATGACACGACCAAAGAATTCTACCCGCCGTCGGCTGACCGCCGTGGCGGGCCTTACGGCTGCATTGCTGGCGTCGACGTCGGCCTTGGCGCAGGACCTGGCGCTGAAGCGGGTGATGCTGTCGTCGGGCGGCGTCGGCTATTTCGAGTACGAGGCGGCGGTCGAGAATGACGCCACGTTGAAGCTGACCGTCAACCTCGACCAGGTCGACGATGTATTGAAGAGCCTCGTGGTCTATGACGATAAGGGTGGCGTCGGTGGGCTGAGCCTGCCGGGCCGTGAGCCGCTGTCGCAGGTGTTCCGCGACCTGCCGTTCGATCAGAGCGCGCTGGGCTCGCCAGCGGCGTTGCTCAACGCGCTGCGCGGTGCGGAGATTTCGGTCGGCGGTCCGCGCTCGGCGACCGGTCGCGTCGTGGCAGTGAACCCGGAACCGGTGATCAGCCCGGAGGGGCGCCAGATCGGCGTGCGCAACCGCGTGATGCTGATGACGGACAAGGGCTTGCAGCAGTTCGTGCTGGAGGAGGCCGAGAACCTGCAGTTCGCCGACCCGGCGGTAAGGACGCAGGTGCAGAAGGCGCTGGCAGCGATCGCGTCGAACCGGGCCAAGGACGCGCGCACGGTGGAGCTGACATCGAAGGGACAGGGCAAGCGCACGGTACGGGTGGCGTACATCGTGACGGCACCGGTGTGGAAGGCGTCGTACCGCCTGACGGTGCCGGGCGAGGGCGATGTGACCAAGGCGCACCTGCAGGGCTGGGCCGTGGTCGAGAACATGAGCGGCCAGGACTGGAAGGACGTCGACCTCACCCTGGTGTCGGGCCATCCCATCGCATTCCGCCAGGCGCTGTACCAGTCGTACTACGTCGATCGCCCCTATGTGCCGGTCGATGTCGTTGGCCGCCTGATACCAAAAACCGATCAAGGCGCCATGCCGCCGCCGCCACCGCCGGCACCTGCACCCGCGTCGGCGCCGACTATCCGTGGGCGCGACCAGCGTCAGATGACGCCCGATGGGAAGGTCGTGCCCTATTTCGGTGGCGCACCCGGCGCGGCGCCGATGGCCGAGGCCGGGCGGTCGGACACCATGGCTGCCCCGGCCGACCAGGTCGCGGCACAGGAAGCGTTGACCCAGGTGTCGTTCCGCTTCCCCAACCCGGTGACGGTAGGCAATGGGCTGACACTCTCGGTACCGATCATCAACGGCGAGGTGCCGGTGAAGCGTCAGGCGCTCTACCAGCCCGAGACGCACACGCGCAACCCGCTGGCCTCGGTGCGTCTGCAGAACGACGGCAACAGCGGGTTGCCGCCGGGCGTGGTGACGATCTATGAGCGCACCGGCGGCCAGGTCGCCTATGTCGGCGATGCGCGCCTGTCGGCCCTGCCGGCGGGCGAGAACCGCCTGCTGAGCTATGCGCTCGACCAGAAAGTGACGGTCAACGTCGAGTCGACGCAGACCGAAACGCTGGTCAAGGGCAGCATCGTCCAAGGTGTGCTGCGCTACGAGATGCTGCAGCGCCAGACGGTGACCTATCGCGTCAAGGGACCGGCCAAGGAGGATCGCCAGCTGCTGGCCGAAACGCCCAAGCTCGACGGCTGGAAGCTGGTCAAGCCCGTCACTCCGAACATCGGCCAGATCGAGGGCAAGTACCGCATCCCGTTTGACCTCAAGGGCGGCGAAACGCAAACCTTTGAGGTCGTGCAGGAGCAGGTCGCCCTGCAGGAGCTCGAGCTGCTCGACGGTGACGAAGAGCGTATCGTCTTCTTCGCCAAGGCCAAGGAGTTCGACCAGAAAACTAGGGATGCACTCAACCGCATCATCCAGCTTCAGGGCGTGGTGAAGGCGGCGGAGAAAAAGGTCGAGCAGGGCGAGGCGCAGCGCACGCGCATTGGCCAGGAACAGCAGCGCATCCGCGAGAACCTCAAGAGCGTGCCGGCGAACTCCGACCTGCAGCGCCGTTATCTCGCGACGCTCGACAAGCAGGAGACCGAGCTCGAGACGCTCGCACGCCAGCGCGCCGACGCCGAGAAGGCCGTCGAGACGGCCCGTGGCGCACTGGAGGCCTACATCCGCACGCTGGGGTAGGCGTGTGATCTCTACCTTCCCCGCAAGCGGGGAAGGTAGAGATCCTCCCCCAGGGATGGACAGGTAACGGACTCTCGGCACAGAATCCCCGTCGACCACGGTCACGGGGTTACGGTGCGGGATCGAGAGTGCGTATGATCGAAGATCGCGAAGCGTCGCAGGCGTTGCTGGATCTCATCTATGATGCCGCGACAGAGGACGATCTCTGGTCATCGATCCTACGCGAGATCGCCCGCCTGACCGATAGCGTCGGTGGCCTGCAATACGGCCTGTCGATCGACAAAAGCACGGTGTTCTTCGAGCACATGGGCGGCCTCAGCGACGAGAGCAGCCGCATCTTCAAAGCGCGGCACATCCAGAATCCCTGGAGCTTGCACATGAAGGACCGTCCGGCGGGGATCGTCGTCTCCTCCGACGACATCCTGCCGTTCGCCGACCTGCAGCGGACCGCCTTCTTTGACGAGGTCCTGCGGCCGCAGGGTCTGGGCCACAGCGCCATGGTGCCGCTGGCCACCAAACGCGACTTCATCGCCGCGTTCAGTATCCAGCGCGGCCCGCACCAGGGGCCGTTCGACCGCCAGGAGCTGCAGTTCCTGGCCGAGCTGACGCCGCACATGCGCCGGTCTATGCAGCTGGGATACCGCATCGACGCCTACCGGGCGCTGCAGAGCGCGCAATATCGTGCGCTCGACCGCCTGTCGGTCGGCGTCATCCTGCTGGATCGCGCCGCCAGGATGCTGTTCGCCAACACCGTGGCCCAGTCCTGGGGTGCGAGCGACAGCGGCCTGCGGCTCAGCGGTGCGCAGGTGTCGCACACATCCTCGACGCATGCGCGGCAGCTCGACAGCCTGGTGCGGTCGGTCCTGCGCGGCACGCCGATCGCAGCCATCGGTGTCCCCGGCGGCACCGGCCAGCGGCTGGCCATCGTCGCCTCGTCGGTGCTCAGCAAGGACAAGGAACGGTTTGCCACGGCGGGTTTCCGCGACCCGGCCGTGATGCTGTTCGTGTTCGATCCGGCCAACAAGAACGGCATCGCACCAGCTTACGTCATGGATGTCTATGGTCTGACCTTGGCCGAGGCCAGGGTGGCGATCGCGATATCGGCCGGCAAGAACATTCCCGAAACGGCCCATTGGCTGGAGCTGTCGCCCAACACGGTCAAGACGCATTTGCGGGTGGTCTTCGCCAAGACCGGGGCCCGCGGCCAGGCGGAGCTGGCGAGCCTGATCGCGCCGCTGGGGTTGGCGTCCGCCGAATCGTCATTCCGAGCGTAACCTACGCCGGAAACGCTCACGACATCACCCGATCGGGTGACGCCCACACCCAGCCGGCGCCCTATAGTCTCCGCCAGGACATCGTAGGCGGGCGAGGGCGGCGGCATGAGGGAACGGCAGGAGGTCCCCGAGACACTGCTGGACCTGATCTATGACGCCGCTGCTGACGATCAGCTCTGGCCCTTGGTCTTTCGCGAGATCGCCAGCCGGACTAACAGTGTCGGCGGTGTGCTGCTCTACCAGTCGAGCAGGGCACAGTCCGTATACTTCGAGCATCATTTCAGAACGGACTACAGGTGCATCCGCGCCCTGAAAGAACGTCATGTACTGAACCCCTGGACCAACTACATGCGGACCTTTCGGCCCGTCGGTGTCGTTGTACCGTCAGATGCCATCCTGCCTCTATCGGACCTGCGCCGGACCGCCTTCTATGACGAGGTGCTGCACCCGCAGGCCCTCGGCCATAGCGCCATGATTGGATTGGAGCAGAAACAGGATACCGGCGTGGCATTCGCTATGAATCGCGGGCCATGCCAGGGACCTTATGGTGAGGACGAAGTGCGCCTGCTCGAGACGCTGACACCTCATTTGCTACGGACGGTCAAGCTCGGGTTCCAGATCGGGGCCTATAAACTGCTGCAGCGCGGCGACTGCCCGGCCCTGGATCGACTAACCATGGGCGTCATTCTGCTCAACCGCGCAGCGAAGATTCTGTTCGCGAACGAAGCCGCCCAGGCGTTGGACCGAACGGGTGATGCGCTGCGCCTGCGACAAGCCAAAGTGGGCCATGTCGCGCCGCTGCATGCACGGCGCCTGGACGCTCTGGTGCAGTCGATCCTGCGCGGCACGCCGATGGCCGCGATCGGCGTGCCGCGGGCCGGCGACGGTTTCCCACTCATGATCCTGGCATCGTCCGTGCGCGGCCAGGATGTCGAGCGCTTCGCCGACACCTACGCCGCGGACGCCGCTGTCGTGCTGTTCATCTTCGATCCCGCCAGCAAGGTCGGGGTGCCGGCCGCTTGGCTCATGGACGCTTATGGGCTCACGCATTCGGAAGCCAATGTCGCGATAGCAGCATCAGGGCATGGCAGCATCGCTCAGACCGCGGATGACCTGCGGGTTTCGCCCAACACCATCAAGACGCACATGCGCCGTGTCTTCGGAAAAATGGGGATTGGTCGGCAAACCGAGCTGTCGGCACTGATCACCTCCCTGGGGATCGTGCTCGGCGAATAGAACGAAGCGCGGGGGATTCTTCAACGGTTTGTGAGCCATATGCCGTTTAGAGATTCCTCGCTTCGCTCGGGACGACGGAACGGGCCGATGCTATGTGAAGGAGGTACGCTCTGGTCCTGGGATCGCGCATGGCCCGCACGATTGTCATCACCGGTTGTGACGCAAACCACGACGTGCTCGCGTCGGAGCTCCTGGCGTCGCTGCGGCACGTGGCGGTGCGTGATGTCGCGATCGGCTTCCTGCGGGTAGGCGAGACGCCCGCCCCGGAAGCGCTCACGTCCCTGGCCGACATCGTTGTGCAGGTCCCGGTAGGCGACCTGGCGATCCGGCCGGGCGAGGGGTTTCAGATCTCCTGCCTGGCCGTCAAAGCCCGCCTTCCCGAATTCTTTCCCGGTTACGACACCTACATCTGGCTCGATGGCGACACGTGGGTGCAAAACGGCGCCGGCTTGGACCAGATCGCGACGGGGGCATCGCAGGCGGATGTCTGCATCCATCCGCAGCTTGATCCCAACTACTTCGCCTGCCAGTTCCCGGACAACTACACCCTGCTTGTTTACGAACGCCTCTTCGGCGCGCACGAACGGGAGAGGCTGGCGCGCTTCCCGATGATCAACAGCGGCGTCTTCGGCGCCAAGGCCGCATCGCCACTCTGGCAGGCGTGGAAGGCATCGCTGGACGAAATCCGGACGCGGCTGATGCCGCAGACATCGCGGTTCTTCTCCGATCAGATCCCCCTGCACCGGCTGATCTACTCTGGACAGCTGACGCTTTATCCGTTGCGCGCCGTCAACAACTGGCTGGTGCTGCACGGCCTGCCGCGGCTGGACAAGAGGAACGGCCGCCTGACGGCACCGTCGTTTCCCTACGAGGAGATCAACATCATCCACCTCGTCGGTGACTCGAAATGGAGCCAGCACACGATCGACGGCACGGTCATGTCCCTGCGCTACCCTGGCCGGCGACAGCCTGATAGCGCGGGTACGTAACGCTGTTCGCGGCAGCCGGATGAATGAGGCAATCACCGGGAAAAAGTAGAGGCCGTCACCCTACCGGGTGATGCTCCGGCGCCGCCGGCGCTGCAATCTGCGGTTGGGTGTTCAACGGCGACCCTGACGTGGGTATGAACAAGTACCACGAAATCCCCGACGCATTGCTCAATCTGATCTACGATGCGGCGACGGACGACAAACTATGGCCATCCGTTCTGCGTACGATCGCGGACCTGACGGAGAGCGGCAACGGGATCCTGTTGTGCCAGTCGGCCAAGCAACGCGCCGTCTTCTTCGAATACCATTTCAACACGGACGATGCGTGCATTCGCGCACTGGGGGAGCGGCATATCCTGAACCCGTGGAGCGATTATCTCGGGCGCCGCCACACCTCGGGTATCATCGTGCCATCGGAGCGTATCCTGTCGCTGTCTGAATTGAAGCGGACGGCATTCTACGACGAGGTGTTGCGCCCGCAGAACACAAGCCATGGTGCTTTGCTGGGGCTCGCCGATACGTCGGACTTCGCCGTCGCCTGCGTGACCGGCCGCGAGGCCCGTCAGGGACCATATGACGAGGGCTCTCTGCGCCTCTTGGCGAGAATCGCCCCTCATCTGACGCGCGCGATACAGCTCGGCTATCGGGTAAACGCCTACAGAGCGATGCAGCGAGTCGAGTACCGAACGCTCGACCGCCTGGCGATCGGCGTCATTCTTCTCGACCGTCGCGCCCGGATCCTCTTCGCGAATGCCGCGGCGCGCGCGCTGGAGGGCCCGGGCGCGCCGCTGCACTTGCGCAACGGCAAGGTCGGTCATGTATCCGTCCTTCACGCGCGGCGTCTCGACAATCTGGTGCAGTCGCTTCTGCGCGATACGCCCATGGCGGCGATCAGCCTGCCGCATCTCGAGGATGGCCATCCCTTGACTGTCCTGGCGACGGCCATACGCGGACGCGACCTCGATCGTTTCACCGACGCACATCTGAAAGATGCCGCCGTCATCCTGTTCATCTTCGACCCCGCAAGCCGAAGCGGCATTCCGGCGGCCTGGCTGACAGAAGCCTACGGGTTGACGCCCGCGGAAGCGAATGTCGCCATCGCGGTAGCGACGTGTGGCACCGTTGGAGAGACCGCAAGCCATCTCAAGATCTCACCCAATACCGTAAAGACGCATCTGCGGCATGTCTTCACGAAGACGGGCATCACGCGCCAAGCGGAGCTTGCCAGCCTGATCGCGTCGCTTCGTGTGGTGCGCAGCGAGTGATGTGAGGTCCGCGAGCCGCGAATGTGCCGCCACTCGGATTTCGGCCTCTGCAACACGGGCTCAATCTCTCACCTATTGCGGTGAAGACACACCGTCGGCGCGTCTTCGCCAAGGCAGGGACTCACCGTCAGACCCGGCTGGCGGCGCTGATGACCTCGCTACGGATCGTACGCCGCGAATTGCCGAGGTTTCATGAAGGCGCATATTTGAAGGTATCACCCGAGAGGGTGACGCGCCGACGCGAATAGGCATGGCAATCTCCGGCTCGAGGCGAGGAGGTCACGTGACTCGGCCAACCTGAGGGGGACGTCGTGATGGTTTCGCGTCAGCTGTTGAATGCAATTGTCCAGAAGATCTATTCGTTTCCGGAGTTTCATGGTTGCATTATCGGTCTATACGGCGACAACGGGTGCTCAGTTCTGGAAGCTGGATACACACCCTCGGTCAATTACGGTCGCGTCGCCGTCATCATCGAGGAAGTCGTCACCGATGATCCTTCGACTGCGGCGAACACGCAGATGTGGGCCGATACGCCAGGATCAAGTCCGGCCGGTTCACCGAATCCCATCGTTGTCACGAATCGCAGCGTATGGGGACGCGAGGCCGTGGGCGCTGGTCTGTCATGCGGCATGACGATCGTGTCAGCCGTTGGCGTGCTGGGTGGTGTCGCCGCCGAAGTGCCCAGCGCTGGAACTTCGACGTTCCTGGTGATTGTCGCCTGGACCGGAATGATCACCTCAGGCATCCAGTGCATCAACGGGTTGGTGAGGGTTGGTGCGATCATCGCGAATCCGGACGACAACACGCTTCAGAGATGGGATGGCAACAAGATCTATAGCACGACGATCCTGATCGTGGATGCCCTGGGCATGGTCGCCGCAATCGCCGCGTTGCCCACTGGCATCGAGAATCTGTGGGCAATTATCGTCCGTCAGCGTGCCTTTGCGCTACGCGGACTGACAGAGGCGACCCTGCGCAATATGAACGCCGCTGAGCGTGCGAAGGTCATCCGCGAGCTCATCGAGGCGGCATCGAAGACGCCGGAGGGTCGCGCCGCGATCATGGCAGCGGCACGAGAAGCGGACATCGCGGCCTCCACGCTGGCCCGTCCATCCTCCTTATCGGTGCGCAACGCTACCTAGATGGTCGAGATCATTTCTGAGGAAACGGCGAGACGCTTGCACTCTGCTCTGAGGGACATCGTCAGCGTGCCGGTCCAGGCTGTGGTGAGCGGGCTGCCGTATGAGTTGGTCGGTAGCGCCAACGGTTCGGTAAACTGGATCATCCACCTCGTTGACACCGGCTCGGGCAGCTAGGTATCGGGTAGCACTTCAGCGGTTCGCTCTCCTCGAAAGGCGGGCGCCGTCGAATTGTCATGATCGGCCGTGAGTATCCGCTCGGTTATGGGATCGGGAGGCTGATTCATGGCGAAATCAAAGAAATTATCGCACCGTCGGCTGGCCGCGGCGGTCGGGCTCACCGCCGGGCTGCTGGCGTCGGGCTCGGCGTTGGCGCAGGAACTGGCGCTGAAGCGGGTGATGCTGTCGTCGGGTGGCGTGGGGTACTTCGAATACGAGGCCGCGGTCGAGAATGATGCGACTCTGAAGCTGACCGTCAACCTCGACCAGGTCGACGACGTGCTGAAGAGCCTCGTGGTCTATGACGACAAGGGCAACGTTGGTGGGCTCAGTCTTCCCGGCCGCGAGCCGCTGTCGCAGGTGTTCCGTGACCTGCCGTTCGACCAGAGTGCGCTGGGCTCGCCAGCGGCGTTGCTCAACGCGCTGCGCGGTGCGGAGATTTCGGTCGGCGGTCCGCGCGCGACGACCGGTCGCGTCGTGGCAGTGAATCCGGAACCGGTGATCAGCCCGGAGGGCCGCCAGATCGGCGTGCGCAACCGCGTGATGCTGATGACGGACAAGGGCTTGCAGCAGTTCGTGCTGGAGGAGGCAGAGAACCTGCAGTTCGCCGATCCCGCCGTGCGCGAGCAGGTGCAGAAAGCCTTGGCGGCGATCGCATCGAACCGGGCCAAGGATGCGCGCACCGTGGAGCTGACATCGAAGGGACAGGGCAAGCGCACGGTACGAGTGGCGTACATCGTGACGGCGCCGCTGTGGAAGGCCTCGTACCGGCTGACGGTGCCCAGTGAGGGCGACGTCGGCAAGGCGCACCTGCAGGGTTGGGCCGTGGTCGAGAACATGAGCGGCCAGGACTGGAAGGATGTCGACCTCACCCTGATGTCGGGTCATCCCATCGCGTTCCGCCAGGCGCTGTACCAGTCCTACTACATCGATCGCCCCTACGTGCCGGTCGAGGTCGTCGGCCGACTGATGCCGCGGCGCGACGAGGGCACCATCGCGATGCCGCCGCCCGCGAGTGCCGGGCTACCACCGGCCGCACCGAAGCCGCAGATGGCGCCGCGTGCCGGCACGTCCGACAAGCGCGGCGGACCGCAGCTGGCCGAGAGCTATATCGCGCCGCCGCCGGCCGTGGCGGCGCCCGCCGAGACGGTGGCGGCGCAGGAGTCCTTGACCCAGGTCCTGTTCCGCTTTCCCAACGCGGTCACGGTCGCCAACGGTCGCACCTTGTCGGTGCCGATCATCAACGGCGAGGTACCGGTGAAGCGCCAGGCGCTCTACCAGCCCGAGACGCACGCGCGCCATCCGCTGGCCTCGGTGCGCCTGCAGAACGACGGCGCCACTGGCCTGCCGCCGGGCATCATCACCATCTATGAGCGCGACGCCGCCGGCATGGTGGCCTTTGTCGGCGATGCGCGGCTGTCGGCGCTGCCGCCAGGTGAGAATCGTTTGCTGAGCTATGCGCTCGACCAGAAGGTGACGATCGAGGCCGAGACCGACCGCAAGGGCACCCTGCTCAAGGGCAGCATGGTGCAGGGCGTGCTGCGCACCGACGTGCTGCAGCGCCAGACGGTAACCTACAGGGTCAAGGCGCCGGCAGGCGACAGCCGGCAGCTGCTGGTCGAGACGCCGCGGCTGGCGGGCTGGAAGCTGATGAAGGTCGAGGGCAAGGATGTCGGCCAGATCGAGGGCAAGTACCGCGTGCCCTTCGAGTTGAAGGGCGGCGAGACACAGGTCTTTGAGGTCGTGCAGGAGCACACCGCGGTGGAGACGGTGCAGCTGCTGAACATCGATCCCGAGCGCATCGCCTTCTTCGCCAAGGCCCAGGAATTCGATGACAAGACCCGGGCGGCACTCGCCCGAATCATTGAGCTGCAGGGCGCCGTGGCCAACGCGCAGCAGACCTTGCGCCAGCGTGAGGGCCAGCGCGAGACCATCGTGCAGGAGCAACAGCGCGTGCGCGAGAATCTGCGCAGCGTGCCGGCCAACTCCGACCTGCATCGCCGCTACCTGACCATGCTCGACAAGCAGGAGACCGAGCTGGAGAGCTTGGCCAAGGACCGCGCCGAGGCCGAGAAGGCGGTGCAGACTGCGCGTGCGGCGCTGGAGACCTATATCCGCACGCTGGGCTAGGCACGGAGCGCAAAAATAGGGTCCTTCGCGTCGTGCTGAGCGACGCGAAGGATCCTGCAGTGTGTCGTTCAAACAATGGTACCGTCGGTGACCGTCGGCGTCGGTACAGCCACGCAAAAATCAGGACTCGCCAATCGCTGGAATAGCGCGCAGCATTGTCATCATCACCGGCAACGGCATAACCGACGTCAGTGGCCGATGATCGTACCAAAAAGAAAAGAAAAGAAAATCGGGTATTTGCTGCACAGAACAAGAACGCGCTGTAGTCTTGCGGGATAAAAATATACGGCGGCCACAGTTTTGCCACGCGCGCGACCGTATTTCAAATTTCACCAGAATTTCCGGCCATAAGTCTCAAGTAGTCCTTGATGAGGGGAGATTTACTTGTCTTGCCTGTTCAGTGACCACTAATACTTTTGGCCGAGTCTGACGTTTTTGTATGTTCTCTCTCAAGAACAGGAGTTAGTGTGTTTAACAAGCGTCTGAACCTTGCTTATGCCTGATCTTATGAACCAGCACGACAGCTCTGAAACATCTGAAACGCGCTTATGCTTGCTCTTCAGAACGGGGATGAGTTCCTTTGACCAACGTCAGGATCCGCGGAAAAATTCGGCGTGAGGAATGGCCAAAGATCGCCGAACGTTTCCAAAAAGGCGAAACGCTCACGGAAATAGCGCGCAGCTACCACTGTACCGCGCCCGCGATCCGCTACATCGTTGGCCGCGCCCCCCTGCCGACAGGAAGGCGGAAGATGGAGCGCGACAAGTTGGACGGTGTTGCGCCCCTTGCGCGGCTGGCCAGCAGCCGGCGGCGCTCGACAGAACGATCGTATGGCAGCAGTAGCCGGGTCAGGCTCGCGCCGGACGGCCCACACAGCGACATCTGGCGGCAGATCAGCAGTGACATCGCGGCGTTTCTGGCCGCGATGGATTCCCTTTCGGCCGACGACAGCGACAATGGCTACGAAGCGTTGTTGCTGGCAACGGATCGCCTGCTGTTGGCCAGCGCTCGCACACGTCTGGAGTTGCAGCGTGTGCTGAGTTACCGCAAGGAGCGCGCCGCGATCCATTCCGCTTCAGGTTGACGGCGCGGCGTCGACCGAAAGCGGCGTGTCGGCTGAAATCGGTATCGTTACGCAGCAGGCCGCCGCCGGGTCATGTCCTGCGGTCTTCCGAACGGGCGTTCCGCCGCTGCCGTCATCAGGCAACATCCAGCGTGATCGCATCGGCCCGCGGCCATATCGGGTATGGCCGCTGCTGCGGTGTGAGTTATCCACAAGAGCGGGGCTGCCCTGGACGCAGCCACTGCCTGTGAGGAGGCATGCGAAGCATCTCGCCACGGCCCCGGGTGCCCCATAAGATCGAGCGATAATGAGCGTAGCTGATCCGCCTGTTCTTCTTGCCGTCGTCGACGGCATCGCGACCATTACCCTGAACCGCCCGAAGGCGATGAATGCCTTCGACGGCATCACCGCACAGGCCATCCTCGAGACCGTGGCCGGCGTCGTCGGCGACGCCGCGGTGCGGGTGGTGGTGATCGCCGCCAACGGCACGGCCTTTTCGGCCGGTGGCGACTTCAACTGGGTGCTGACGTGGCCCGGCCTCAGCGAGGCCGAGCGTCAGCAGGGCGCCCGCGCCATGACCGAGGTGGTGCAGGCGATCTACGACCTGCCCAAGCCCACCATCGCGCGCGTCCAGGGCGCGGCGGTGGGCGGCGGCATCGGCGTCATGCTGGCCTGCGACTACGTGGTCGCGGCCGAGACGGCGCGTTTCGCCCTTACCTCGGTGCGCAACGGGCTCCTGGCCGGTATCGCGATCCCGGTGCTGATCCAGGCGGTGGGCCCGCGCCGCGCGCGGCAGCTCCTGATGCATGGCGGCGTCTTTCCGGCCCGCGAGGCGCTGGCGCTCGGGCTGGTCGATCGTGTCCTGGCGCCTGACCAGCTCGATGCCGAGGTCGCCGCCCTGGCCACGGACCTGAAGCGGGGAGCACCCGACGTGCAGGCATTGATCAAGCGCCTGGTCACGCAGCTCGATGCGATGCCGGCCGCGTCGGGCGCCGTCGACCTGATCGCGGACAACGTCGCTGCGCAATGCGTGACCGCCGAAGCCGGCGAGGGCATGTCCGCCTTCCTCGCCAAGCGCAAGCCGCGATGGGCGCCATGAGGAGCAAGACGACGACGGTGATTGTGGAGTCGCTGGGCGCGCGCCCAGCGTCTGCACATGCTGTCGCATTCCTCATGGCGGTGGCCTTGTCAGGCACAGCCCTCGCCCAATCCCAACCACCCAGTCCGGCCGTCGAGGAGTTTGCCGAAAGCGCCGGCGCCGTGGTCTTCGCTGCCGGCCAGATGATCATCCAGGCCCGCGTCTGCGGCGGCGATGAGAAAGTCGGCCATGCCATCCGCAAGCTCATGACCGAGCGGGCGCGCCAGTGCGCGGCCGCCGATCTGCGGGTGAAAGAGGTCGCCGACCAGATGGACGCCGCCTTCGACGCCATGCTCAAGAACGCCGACACCACGATCGCCCGCCGCGGCAAGGACGCGATCTGCACCCTCTACCGCAGCGCCGACCTGCAGGTCGAAGTATCGACGGCGCTGCAGATGGGCCAGCAACTCGCGACGGACGCCGGCCGCGATCGCATCCGCCAGCTGCCATGCCCGCCCAAGGATTGAGCCTATGGCTTTGTTATGTGGGCCGTTCGAACGGGTTCCTGTCATTCCGAGCGAAGCGCGGAAGCGCCTATTCAAGAACGGCGCGCAGGTCATTGGGATGATGGGGAAAGGGATTTTCTGGAAGTCAAAAGCTCAAAACCTCGTGGCCGTGCCCGGCGAAGGTCCGAAGCGATGAAAACGATCGATGGCGTGTTCTTGATGTCGGCGTTGGCGACGCTGGCGGCGACGGGCGCACATGCCCAGACCACGCGAGGCACCGCCAGTGCCGAGGACCCTCTGTCGATCTTCGGCCAGGACGTGTCGAGCGCCGTCGATCGGGCGGCCGATCTCTCCGTCTATGCCAGCCTCTGCGGCACCGGTAGCGCGGCCGCCGCCCTGCAGCTGCGCGATGCCGCGGCGCGCAAGGTCGCCGACTGTTTCAAGGCCGACTCCAAGGCTGCAACGTGGGCTGCTGACCTGACGGCGCATTTCGAGGGCAAGCGTGCCCTGTTGCTGGATGTCGCCGGCAAGCGCGGCAAGGACGCTGTATGCAATCGGCTGCACGAAAACGACGGCAAGACGTTGTCGGCCTATGGACAGGACGTGGTGGCCGATGGCGAGCGCTACGCGACGTCGGCAGCCGCGGCACCGATTGCCAAGCGGCCATGCCCGTGACAAGGGTGGACGCAGCCGTCGCAATAGGGATGGAAGTCGGGAAGGGGCGCATGTTCAGCAAGATCCTCATCGCCAACCGGGGCGAGATCGCCTGCCGCGTGATCAAGACGGCGCGGCGGTTGGGCGTACGCACGGTGGCTGTCTATTCCGACGCCGATCGCGAGGCGCGCCATGTCGCGATGGCCGATGAGGCGGTGCATATCGGGCCGGCGGCGGCGCGCGAGAGCTACCTGGTCGCCGAACGGCTGATTGCCGCTGCCAAGGCGACCGGCGCCGAGGGCATCCATCCGGGCTACGGCTTCCTGTCAGAGAATGCGGGTTTTGCCGACGCCTGCGCCGCCGCCGGCATCGTCTTCATCGGCCCGCCGGCGTCGGCGATCCGTGCCATGGGCTCCAAGAGTGAGGCCAAGAAGCTGATGGAGGCGGCCAAGGTGCCGCTGGTGCCGGGCTACCATGGCGATGACCAGTCGCCCGAGCTGCTGGCGCACGAGGCGGCGCGCATCGGCTTTCCGGTGCTGATCAAGGCCTCGGCCGGCGGCGGCGGCAAGGGCATGCGCGTGGTCGAGAGCGCCGCCAAGTTCGCCGAGGCGCTGGCCGGCGCCCAGCGCGAGGCCAAGGCCGCCTTCGCCGACGACCACGTGCTGGTCGAGAAGTACCTCACCCGCCCGCGCCACATCGAGGTGCAGGTATTCGGCGATACCCACGGCAACTGCCTCTACCTCTTCGAGCGCGACTGCTCGATCCAGCGCCGCCACCAGAAGGTGATCGAGGAAGCGCCGGCGCCGGGGATGACCGCCGAACGCCGCAAGGCGATGGGCGAGGCGGCGGTCGCGGCGGCGCGCGCCATCGGCTATGTCGGCGCCGGCACGGTGGAGTTCATCGCCGATGAGGCGGGCGACTTCTACTTCATGGAGATGAACACCCGCCTGCAGGTCGAGCATCCCGTCACCGAGATGATCACCGGCCAGGATCTGGTCGAGTGGCAGCTGCGAGTGGCGTGCGGCGAGAAAATGCCGCTGTCCCAGGACCAGCTCGCAATCGACGGCCATGCCTTCGAGGTACGGCTCTATGCCGAGGATCCGTCGCGCAACTTCCTGCCGTCGGTGGGCACACTGAAGCACCTGGCGCTGCCGCGCCGCGGCGCCGGCGTGCGCGTCGATACCGGCGTGCGCCAGGGCGATGCGGTGACGCCGCACTACGATCCGATGATCGCCAAGATCATCACGCACGGCCCCGACCGCGCCGCAGCGTTGCGCCGGCTGCAGCGCGTGCTGGCCGAGACCGAGGTGGTGGGCGTGCGTACCAACACCGCATTGCTGGCGCGTATCGCGGCGCATCCGGCGTTCGCCGCCGGCGAAGTCGACACCGGCTTCATCGAGCGCCACAAGGCCGAGGTGATCCCCAAGGCCGAGATCGCCGATGCGCGCGTGCTGGCGCTGGCGACTCTGGCGCGCCTCCTGGAGTGGCGGCGCGACGCGTCGGACCATGCCGCGGCATCGACCGAGCCGGCATCGCCCTGGCACCGGGTCGATGGCTGGCGCCTCAATGGCGCCGGCCACGACGAGGTGCGCTGGAAGGATGCCGACCGCGACGTGCCGGTGCTGGTGCACTACCGCCGTGCAGCCGGTGCTAGTCCGTCGGCTGGCGCGGGCACGATCGACTGCCGGCTCGAGATCGGCAACACGGTGCTGGATGCCGGCGCCGTGCTGGCGCGCGACGGCAGCTTCCGCGCCACCCTGGGCGAGGCGGTGACCTCGGCGCGCGTGGTGCGCAACGTCGCCAACGATGGCGGCGTCGACTACGTGGTGTTCGCCGACGGCAGCGTCGGCGGCCGGTCGCTGCGGCTGGTCGATCCACGCGACGTGTCGGCGGCAGAGGCGGCCGGTGCGCCCGGCGGCGGGCTGAAGGCGCCGATGCCGGGCAAGATCATCGACTTCAAGGTCAAAGCCGGCGAGACCGTAACCCGCGGCCAGCCGGTGGTCGTTCTGGAAGCGATGAAGATGGAGCACACCCTGGTGGCACCGTCCGACGGCACGATCAAGAAGGTGCTCTACGCCGCGGGCGACCAGGTCACCGACGGCGCCGACCTCGTCGAGTTCGAGGCGGCGGAATAGGCTTCATGGTGAGCTTGTCGAACCATGAAGCCAACGCACCAACGTAGGTGCGAAGCCTTCATGGTTCGACAGGCTCACCATGAAGGCAACTACGCCGCGCGGTCGCGAAAGTGGCAGGCGGCGAGGTGGCCGGGGTTGACCGGTTCCAGCGGCGGTGAGTCCGAGCGGCACTGGTCGGCGACCAGCGGACAGCGGGTGTGGAAATGGCAGCCGGGCGGCGGTGCGAGCGCGCTGGGGATTTCGCCGCGGGCTTTCTGGCCGGCCACGGCGCGGCGGCGGAAGGCATCGGGGATCGCCGCGATCAGCGCACGCGTGTAGGGATGGCGCGGATCCTCGAAGATCTCGCGCCAGTCGCCGCGCTCGACGATGCGGCCCAAATACATCACCGCGACTCGGTCGCTGACATGCTCGACCACGCCGAGGTCGTGCGAGATCATGATGTAGGACAAGCCCAGGTCGTCCTTGAGTTCCAGCAACAGGTTGATGATCTGGGCCCGGATCGACACGTCGAGTGCCGACACCGGCTCGTCGCACAGCACTAGGCGCGGCCTCAGGATGAGCGCGCGGGCGATGCCGATGCGTTGGCGCTGGCCGCCCGAGAACTCGTGCGGATAGCGGTCGGCCTGCTCGGGGCGCAGGCCGACCTTGGCCATGATGTCGGCGACGCGGTGCTCGACCTCCGTCCTGTTGCCGATGCCGTGCAGGCGCAGGGGATCGGCCAAGGTGCGGCGCACGGTCTGGCGCGGGTTGAGCGAGGCGTAGGGATCCTGGAAGACCATCTGGACCATCTGCGCCAGGTGCATGTGGTCGGCCTTTTTCGTGGCGTTGATCTCCTGGTCGGCGATCCGGATGCGGCCATGAGTTGGCGTGACCAGGCCCATGATCGCCATCGCCAAGGTGGACTTGCCGCAGCCCGATTCGCCCACCAGCCCGAGACACTCGCCGGGTGCGACGGTGAGCGTGACGCCGTCGACGGCCTTGAGCACGCGCTTGGGACCGCTGAAACCGCCGCCGATCGGGTAGTGCACGGCAAGGTCGTCGATCCCCAACAGGGGCGTCTTGTCGGCGTCAGCCATGATGGTGGCACCGGACGAGCCCGCTTTCGGGCAGCGGCGTGGGGGACGGATCGTTCGACTGGCAGATGTCGGTGGCGCGCTGGCAGCGCGGCCGGAAGCGGCAGCCGGCCGGGAACGCGGTGATCGCCGGCACGACGCCGCTGATCTCCTGCAACCGCTGGCGGCCATGGACGACGCGCGCGCCCAGGCGCGGCAGGGAGGCGATCAAGCCGATCGTGTAGGGATGCTGCGGCCGTTCGAAGATCTCGGCAGCCGCCTGTTGTTCGACAATGCGGCCGGCATACATCACCGCTACGCGCCGGCACATGTTGGCGACCAGCCCCAGGTCGTGCGAGATCATCAGGATCGCCGTGCCCTTGGCGGCGCACAGCTCCTGCATGAGGTCGACGATCTCGGCCTGCACCGTGACGTCGAGCGCGGTGGTGGGTTCGTCGGCGATCAGCAGGTCGGGACTGCAGGCGAGCGCAATCGCGATCATCACACGCTGGCGCATGCCGCCCGACAGCTGGTGCGGAAAGTCCTTCACGCGCCGTTCGGGCGAGGGGACCTGGACCTGGCGCAGCGCGTCGACGGCGCGGTCGGTCGCCTCGCTCCAGCTCGCGCCGGTGTGCAGCACGAACATCTCGGCGATCTGGCGGCCCACTGTCGACAGCGGATTGAGCGCCGTCATGGGCTCCTGGAAGATCATCGCGATGCGCTTGCCGCGCAGCTGCCGCAGCTTGGCCGGGGGCAGGTTGTGGATGTCGCTGCCGTCGAGCGTGATGCGGCCGCCGCCCAGCCCCAGCGGGCGGCGCAGCAGGCCCATCACCGCCAGCGCCGTGATGCTCTTGCCACAGCCCGACTCGCCCACCAGCCCCAGCGTCTCGCCCGGGGCAATGGAGAACGAGACGTCCTCGACGGCCTTGTACGATTTGCCGCCCTGGCTGAGGGCGATGCTCAGGTTCTCGACGTCCAGCAGGGGCGCGCTCATGACGTGCGCTCGCGCGACTGCGGGTCGAGGATGTCACGCAGGCCGTCCCCCAGCAGGTTCAGGCCCAGCACGGTGATGAAGATGGCGAGGCCGGGAAAGATCGACAGCCACGGTGCCGTCGTGATCTGCTCACGCGCATCCGAAAGCATGCTGCCCCAGCTCGGGTAGGGCGGGCGGATGCCCAGGCCGAGGAACGACAGCGCCGCCTCGGCCAGGATCGAGCCGCCGGCGCCCAAGGTCGCGATCACGATCAACGGCCCCAGAATGTTGGGCAGCAGCTGCGTGAACATGATGCGCAGGTCGCTGTAGCCCAGGATCTTCGCGGCCTGAATGTAGCCCTGTGACTTCAGCGACAGCACCTGCGCGCGCGCCAGGCGACAGGAATACGACCAGCTGGTCAGGCCCAGCGCGATCAGCAGGCTGACCAGGCCGGGACCCAGGATCGCCATGATGGCGAGCGCAAAGATCAGCGACGGGATGGCCAGCATCAGGTTGGTGAGACCGCTCACAACGTCGTCCCACCAGCCACCCCAATACCCGGCCGTCAGGCCGAGGGAGACGCCGATGATGCTGTTGATGCACTGCGCGACCAGACCGACCGTGAGGGAGATGCGCGCGCCGTGCACGACGCGCGAATAGATGTCGCGGCCCTGCGCGTCGGTCCCAAACGGATATTCCCAACCCGGCGGGATCTCGGCGTTCATCAGGTTGGCGTCGAAGACGGGGTCGTGCGTGGCGATCAGCGGCGCCAGCACGGCGACGATGACCGAGGTCGCGAAGAACGCCCCGCCGATATAGAGGTTGGCCCGGAACTTCATGGCACTACGCGTAACGGATACGCGGATCGATCGCGGCGTAAGCGAGGTCGACCAGCGTGTTGATGGCGAGAAAGAACAGCACGATCACCAGGATGCAGCCCTGGACGGCGGGGATGTCGCGCTGGAACACCGAATCGACCAGGAGCGATCCGAGGCCGGGCCAGGAGAACAGCTTCTCGACCACGACGGCGGTGCCCATCAGTGATCCGAACTGCAGGCCGATGGTGGTGATCACCAGCACCAGGGCGTTGCGCATGACGTGCCAGGTCACGACCCGCGTCTCGGCCATGCCCTTGGATCGCGCCGTGCGCACGAAGTCGGCATTCAGCACGTCGAGCACCGCCGCCCGGGTCGTGCGCGCCAGCAAGGCCATGGGACCGAAGCCCAGCGCCAGGCCGGGCAGGATGAGATAGCGCGGCCCGCCGTCGCCATAGCCGAAGCTGGGCAGCCAGCCCAGCAGCAGGCCGAAGAGATACATCATCATCAGGCCGAGCCAGAACTGCGCCAGCGACAGTCCGGAGACGGCCACGATCATCGAGACCGAATCGATCGCGCCGCCGGGCCGCAGGGCGGCGATAAAGCCGAGCGGCACACCGACCAGCACTGCGAAGCCCATCGCCGCCATCGCCAGCTTGAACGACGGCCAGAGCCGGTCGCCGATCAGCTTGGTCACGGGCTCGCGGGTACGGAAAGACTTGCCGAGGTCGCCGACCAGTGTATGGCCGACGTAGCGTCCGAAGCGCTCGAGGAGGGGATCATCCAGCCCCATTTCCTTGCGCATGCGCTCGATCACCTGCGGGTCGAGCATGCGTCCGTCTTCGGCACCGGTCGACGTGAAGCTGCCGGGGATGACGCTGAAGAGCACGAAGATCAGGAGGATGACGGCGCCGACTGTTGGAATGATGTTCAACAGTCGGCGCAGGAGGACGGCCAACATGGGCGCGACCAGACGGGACGGGATTTACTTGGCCGGCGAGCGCTCGTCGACCCAGACGTCCTCGACGTACTGGTGTGTCAGCTCGGTTGCGTTGGCCTGCAGCCCGTGGATCCAAGGCTGATAGGCCATGACCGCCTTGTTGTAGTTGAAGAACCACACCGGAGCGGCCTCGTAGAGGAGGTTGTTGGCCTGGCGCAGCAGTTCGTTGCGCTTGGCCGGATCGACGGCCTGTCCGGCCTCGTCGATCAGCTTGTCGTACGCCGGATCGTTGAAGCTGGTGTAGTTGCAGGCCGTACGCGGCGTCTTGGAGTAGAAGCACAGCAGGGTCGCCAGCGAATCGGGGCCGGTCAGGCTCGAACCGATGAAGGCCTGGTGCTCGCCCTTCATGGCGACCTCGGTCAGCACCGTGACCTCGACCATCTTGGGCTTCATCTTGATGCCGACCTTGGCCAGCATCGGGATCATCGCCTCGACGATCGGC
>Ga0187894_10001559_pt1 | contig 29168 bp, 25 predicted proteins | sample GBC1701081metaG_FD_136650 | JGI IMG/M metagenome (GOLD analysis project Ga0187894, IMG submission 136650) | White microbial mat communities from a lava cave in the Kipuka Kanohina Cave System on the Island of Hawaii, USA - GBC170108-1 metaG ...
ATATGCCTGCCTTGCCGCGGCGCGGTCTCCCTGAAGTTGATAGGCATACCCCAGTTTCCAGATAGTGGCAGTGCGAAAAGCCAGGTTGTCGGGGCTCAGATACTCCAGGGCGCGGCGCGACTGTTCAATGATGGTTGGCGCCTGATTCAGTGCGGCGGCCAATGTGGCTCGTATGGCGGCGATACGCCCTATCAGGTCTCGGGTTTTGTCATCTCGCTCGGCGTCTCGCAATGCTGCTTCAGCGGAGCGCAGTGTCTGTTCGACACTGGTCACTTGACCGGTAACCAGCAACACCGAGGCATATGCCGTCCACAACGAGGGATTATCATCCAGTACTGTCGTTGGCAGTGATTTCAGCCAGTTCAGCACAGGGGTCACCGCGCCACGAAAGTGCAGGGGCATTCCCTTCCCTTCAATCAGGCGCTCGGCGCGCCCAACATCATTGGCGGCGGCGGCATGGTGAAAAGCTTCAATCTCCAGGCTATTGTCTTCATACCATAGGCTGGCGCGGCTGTGTAATTCGGCCACGCCCTTCCCCTCATTCCCTGTAGACGAGACGACGCTCTGGCGCAGTCGCTGCCGCAGCAAATCCGCAAAGAGATGGTGATAGCGGTACCAGCGCCGCTCGTTGTCCAGGGGGACAATGAACAGGTTGGCGCGTTCGAGATATTCCAGGGATTCTTGCCCGGAAGCGGAGGGGTCGAGCAGAACGGCGTCACAAAGGGGGCCGCACATGCGGTTGAGGATAGATGTGCGCAGCAAGAAAGTTTGGACGCTTTCGGACTGCTGTTGCAAAACTTCTTCAACCAGATAGTCCATCACGAAATGATGGCTGCCGGTGAAAGATTTGATGAAGCTGGCGGCGTCTTTATGTCCCCGCAATGAAATCGCGGCTAATTGCAATCCGGCAATCCAGCCTTCGGTGCGGGTTTCTAGCGCTGCGATGTCTTCCGCTGAGAGGTTTAGGTCCATTCTCTGGTTTAGAAATTCGTCCGCTTCGGAGGAGGTAAAACGCAAATCGGCGCCGCGCAGTTCGATCAATTGGCCCGAGACGCGTAACCGGGCCAGGGGTAGATCCGGATCCTCACGGGTGGCGATGACCAGGCGCATCTGTGGCGCCTGGCGCTCGATCAGAAAGGTGATGGCACTGTCTACTGATCCGGCGCCAATAACGTGGTAGTCGTCAAGGACGAGAGTAAAATTGTCCGGGACTGTGGCGATTTCATTGAGCAAGGCCGTCAGAATCGATTCGGTGGGCGGCGCCTGAGGAGATTGGAGCGCGCCTAACACCCCTCCCCCAATATTCGGAGCAATCGTCCGCAAAGCAGCGACAAGGTAAGCCAGAAAGCGTGCAGGGTCGTTATCCCCTTCGTCCAGCGACAACCAGGCGACCGGTCGCTCGCAACCAGCGACCCACTCGCTGACCAACGTGGTTTTACCAAAGCCAGCGGGGGCAGAGATGAGGGTCAGTTTGCGGCGCAGACCCTCGTTCAGCCGCTCGATCAGACGGGAGCGGAAGACAACTTTAGGCCGAGGTGTGGGAATATAAAGTTTAGTGGCTAAAATTGGCGCAGACATAAAGCAACTATTAAATACACACTCCGAAATTCAGAAAGCGGTAAAACCTAACATGAATAACGTTCGAATTTCGCGGTCATTAGCTGCGTTATTTAATGAATATCGGCGTCAACACAAGTGTCCGGTCGGAGGGCCATCGCGAGTCCTGCGAACGCGAGATTAGAGATCTGATCTGATCGGGAAATAGTCGGCAAGGGCTTCATGGATTGCGCGTCGGGCGATTCCGGCAAGTACTGGGTTGGTGTTTTGATAGTAAGGGAGGGCAATCAACCCGACCGACAGCGCCCAGCCCCGACCTCGCGCCCAGGTCGCGTTATCGACCTGTAGCGCGGCGCGGAATACGTCCCGGGTTTCCGCGGAAAGGAACATCCACGCAGCCATCACATCGCATGCCGGATCGCCCACACCCAGACATCCGAAATCGATGACAGCGCTGAGCCGCCCATGCACAGCCAGCAGGTTCCCAGATTGCAGGTCTCCATGGAGCCAGACGGGCGGTCCGCTCCACGCCGGCGCCTCGATGGCTGCGTCCCACACTGCAGGCGCCGCATCGGCATCGAGCGCGCCTCGCAGGGTTGCGATTGCGTCACGGGTGCGCGCATCTCGCATTGCCAGCGGCTCGCCGCGATAGGAGTTGTGCGAGCCGGGCGGCGGCCCGCCCGTGGCATCGATCCGTTGCAGGGCGGCTATGAATTGAGCCAGATCAATCGCCGCTTGGCGTGGATTGGCGATGCGCTCGATAGTCGCGTTCTCACCTTCGAGCCACCGATAAACCGACCAATGCCAGGGGTAGCCCTCGCCTGGTTCACCCTTAGCGAGCGGAACGGGGATGGCAAGCGGCAGGAACGAGGCAAGCCTGGGCAGCCACTGAAGCTCCTTGTCCACTTGTTCGGTGGCCCAATGGATGCGCGGAAGTCGCACGACCATATCATCGCCAAGCCGATAGAGCGCGTTGTCTGTGCCGGCGGAAGGGACCGGCTCGATAGGAAGGTCTGCCCACTGCGGAAACTGCGTGGTGAGTAATCGGACCACGAGCGATATATTGGTGTCCACCTCGTCGACATGCATCTTGCCAGCGGACATGTGAGCCTCACATTTTCACACGTGCTGATCGACGAGGATTGGATTTCCATCCGGGTCCACAGCGATGAAGCTGGCCGGCCCCGTCCCGCTCTCGTCCGCCTGCTGTTGCAACTGCACTCCTTGGGCTTTTAGCTGGCGCTGCAGCTCGCGGACGTCAGTGAACGTGGCCAGCTTCTGGGCGTTGCTGTCCCAACCTGGGTTGAAGGTGAGGATGTTCTTCTCAAACATTCCTTGAAAAAGCCCAATTACGTGATCGCCGTTCTTCATGATCAGCCAGTTCTGCGACGCATTCCCGGCGAAGACCTTGAAACCGAACTTCTCGTAGAAGGCCCTCGAAGCCTCGAGATCCTTAACAGCCAAGCTGATCGAAAACGCGCCGAGTTCCATGCTTTGCTCCTTTCCGTATGGTAGCGGTTATGCTCAGGTTTCACTTTCCAAAAGCGTACAGGTGATTTTCGGTTCTCACATAGATGTTCCCATCAACTAACGCCGGTGTGGCCAGGATGGCGCCGTCAAGCTTGTTTGTAGCCAGTATTTTCAACTTGGCGCCGGCGTCCAGCACGATCACCACGCCCTCTTCGGATGCGATGTAGATCTTACCATCGGCAGCCACCGGCGAGGAGTAGTAGTAGCCCGGCGCTCCCAGCCGTCCGTTGTACACCAACTCGCCTGTCTTTGCTACTCGACAGAAAACGATACCGCCGTTCTGGAAAGTATAGAGTCGTCCGTTGTAGTACAAAGGTGAGGGAACACCCGGCACACCCTTCCTCTCCGACCAGGCGATATTCGCCTGGTTGATGGCGCCCTTGCCGCCAGGACGCACAGCCATTACGCGAGCCGCGTTGTTCGCGTAGAACTGAGCGGCTCGATCAGGGTTCCGTCTTTCAGCCGCCGTCTCCAAAATGATGTCCGGCGCGGCCAGAAATAACAAACCGTCGCCAATGACAGGCGTGCTTTTCCCGCACGGCGGCAGTCCTCCCACCCACCATCGCTCCGCTCCATCCGCGAGATTGTACGCCATCAGACGCTGGTCCGGCTTGAAGTCACCTCCCAGCACGACAATCTCCTCTATCCCGTCGTGACGCCAATGCACAGGAGTCGACCACCCATACTGAAACATCGAGCGGTCCGTCTTCCAGACTGTCCGGCCGTCGCGGCGATTGACGCCGAGCAGGTAGGAGTCCTTCCCTTGATGATTGAGCACCAACAATTCACCAGCGACGATCGGTGAAGCGACCGCGCCATAGGGGTTTTCCGGCAAAGGGAGCCGCCTTTCCCACTTCTGATTTCCGTTCAGGTCGTAACACACTAACCCGTAAGACCCGAAGTAGACATAGACCCGCTCTCCGTCGGTGGCAGGCGTGGCGCCGGCGGGGCTACTAAGTTCGTGGACCTCTTCGATCTGTCCCGGCGCAACAGTCCGTCGCCACAGAACCCTTCCCGTACGCCGATCGATGCACAGGGTGGAGAGTCGCTTGTTCGCCCGATCAAATTCCGTCAGGAAAATACGTCCTTCCCAAATGATGGGCGACGACAGCCCAAGCCCCACAGCAGTCTTCCAAAGGACGTTTTGGTCGGGGCCAAAGTTAACGGGCGGTCTGCCTTCGCCGAGTCCCGAGGAATTCGGTCCTCTAAACTGCGGCCACCATACCTTGCCGCTGTTCTGCGCAGCGCCCGCGAAGCTCGACAGAATGACGGTTGCCAGAAGAGTGATCCAAGAAGCTCGTTTCATGATGGACTCCTATTTTCTCATTAAGGCTACATTACTGCGGACCTTCACACGCAGGCCCGGCAGTGCGGCGGAAAACAATACATCGAGTGAGTGATACCAGTAAGCAAGAAGTTTCAGGCTTGACGGTATCTCGCCCTTATCCAGTGGCGCAAATCCGCGACCAAACCCGCGCTCGGCATTCCGCAACGGCAATCCAAAACGGGAATTGATGACGTAGTAACTTTTCAAATTCGAAGTTTTGTATCGCGGAGAGATTCACATGATTGCCAACTCCAAAGATGTTACTCAGTTGTTGCTCGAAATGACGGACATTATTGACAGGGAAACTCGATGGGAACAGGTCAAACAGATTTTCCACACGGCGCTCGAAGAGCCGGCCCAGAAGCGGCGTCAGTATTTGCAAGAAGCTTGCGCCGGCGATCAGGCGCTGCTGGCCGAGGTCGAGCGTCTGCTCGCCAATGACCGGTTGGCCGGCGACTTCATGGAAGAGCTGGCGGCGGGAGACGCGGCGAACGCGCTCATCCGAGAACACAGCCGCGCTTCGGAGGGAAAACAGATCGGGCCGTACCGCTTGCTGCGGGAGATCGGCCAAGGCGGGATGGGCACGGTCTATCTGGCCGAGCGCGCCGACGCCCAATATCAGAAGCAGGTCGCCATCAAACTGGTCCGGCCCGGCCTGGACAGTCAGAGTGTGGTTGACCGTTTCCGTCACGAGCGGCAGATCCTTGCCGGCCTCGACCATCCGAACATTGCGAAACTCCTCGATGGCGGCGTTAGTGAAGATGGTCTGCCTTATTTCGTGATGGACTTCATCGAAGGCCTTCCCGTAGATGAGTACTGCGACCAGCGCCAACTCCCGCTTGTCCGGAGGTTGGAACTCTTCCGCGTCGTCTGCTCGGCCGTCCACTACGCTCACCAGAACCTGGTCGTCCACCGCGACCTCAAGCCCAGTAACATCCTGGTGACCGCCGACGGGACGCCGAAGCTGCTGGACTTCGGGATCGCCAAGATCGTCAACCCCGCGCCGTCTTCCGATCCCGATGAGGCGACGACTCTACGCTTCCTGACTCCCGAGTACGCCAGCCCGGAACAGGCGCGCTCTCAGCCCATCACCACGGCCAGCGATGTCTATAGCTTGGGCGTGTTGCTTTACAAACTGCTGACGGGCCAAAGCCCCTATCGCTTGGAAAGTCGTTCCGCGCCGGACCTCGCGCGGGCCATCTGCGAAGAGGAGCCGGAACGGCCCAGCCTGGTAGAAAGAGAGACGGAGAGAGAGAGGGAAGGAGAGAAGGAGAAACAGCGCAAATCGCGCTTTCCCTCTTTCTCTCCTTCCCTCCGTCTCTCGGTCTCTCGGTCTCAGCTCCGTGGCGACCTCGATAACATCGCGCTGATGGCTCTGCGCAAGGAGCCGCAGCGGCGCTATTCTTCAGTCGAGCAGTTCTCCGAAGACATTCGCCGCCATCTCGAAGGACTCCCCGTCATCGCCCGGAAAGACACCGTCGTTTATCGAACGACCAAGTTCATTCAACGGCACAAAGCCGGCGTAGGGGCGATGGCGCTCATGCTCCTCATTCTTCTGGCCGGCGTCCTCGCGACCCAGCGACAAGCCCGCATCGCCGAGCGTCGTTTCAATGACGTCCGCAAACTGTCGAACTCGCTTCTCTTCGAGCTTCACGACGCTATCCAGAACCTGCCCGGCGCGACGCCCGCGCGAGAACTCCTGGTGAAAAGGGCCTTGGAGTATTTGGACAGGTTGGCGGCTGAAGCCGCGGACGATCCGCACCAATCTCGGGATGACTACCGAAGCCCTGAAGAGTCAGCGTCAGGCCCTCGAAATCTTCGAGTCTCTGATGGCTGAGGAACCGAATGAGTATTTGGCTCGCTCTAACGTGGCTGTAGCCTTCGACAAAATGGGACAACTGTTTTGGGCCTCGGGCGACAACGTCAAGCCGCTCGAACATTACCGGCGGGCGCTGGCCATCCGTCAGAAGCTATCGGCGGACTATCCTAACAACGTCGAAGCGCGCGTCAATCTGGCGCTCGCTCGCGCGAAGATCGGCGAAGCCTTCGCGGCCTTGGCGTCTCAGGAAAAAATTCCCGCGCGCAAGCGGATCGAGCGATGGCGCGAGGCTCGCGCCTGGTTCCAACGAAGTCTCGACGTCTTCCTCGAGATGCAGACGCGCGGCGCCCTCAGCCCCGCCAACGCCGGTGAGATGGAGCGGGTCAAGAAAGAGCTTTCCAGATGTGACGTGGAAATTAGCCATTAACCATTGGTCATTAGCCATTCTTGGTCAGGTAAATACGACCTACCACCCAAGACCTATAAACTTTTCCTTCCAAAAAAATCTTCTGTGTCGTGATCCTTTTTCCCGAGAAATCGGGCGTTAGGGAGTGGAAGCCCATACGCCCATACAAGGCGCTGAAACAGGAGGAAGGATATGTTGACCGCGAAGTATCTCGAGCTGATCAATTTCTTCACGCTACTCGTCTGGATTTTGAACGGCTTCATCGTCGCGCTGCTGCTGCTCGGCCTCGGCTGCGCTGTGTGGCTCTGTTACGCCGAGTCGCGACGCCCCAAATCAAACAAATGACCCGCACCAAGGAGTTTATTGAATGAAGAACTACCTCATTCCCAAAGTATTGATCCTCACGCTCATTTTCTCATGCCTCTGCGTCGCGCCGGCTCAGGCGCTCATTCCTCCGGCGAAACGCCTGCCCGCAAAGCAGGCGGCGACGGAGCCGAACCAGCGCCAGCCATCTATCGGAGAGGTCTGGAACCGCACCGAACTCTACTTCGGCGCCGGCAAACCCGACGGCTCAATGGTGACGAAGCGCGAATTCATGAGGTTCGTGGATGAAGAAGTCACGCCGCGCTTTCCCGATGGGCTGACCGTGCTGACCGGCGCGGGGCAGTTCCGCAACTCAACCGGCGTCATCGTCAAGGAGCGTTCGAGGGTCTTGATCCTGCTTTACCCGCCGCAAGCGCGCGACGCCCACCGCAAGCTCGAAGAGATTCGAGAAGCTTACAAGCGCGCGTTTCAACAGGAGTCCGTGCTGCGGGTGGACAGCGTCGCGCGGGTCTCGTTCTGAATGGCGCTCGGCGGAAGTTCAAGAGGTTGCAATGTTGATTGAAAAATCACATTACATCTGCCTGACCCATACGCGTTCATCACGGGCGCCTCAGGCGAAGCGGGCTTTGAGCGAGAGTTGCGCATCATCGCGAATGGCGATTACCGGCAGATTTTCAAAGTCAATCTGGAAGGAGTGGTCTTTCGCTACATTGACCTGCTTTATACCAACCGCATCCCAAAAGTGCTGGGCATGTTTCTGCTCGGATTCTATGCGGGGCGGCGCGGAATATTGCTGCGCGTGGAGGAACACTTGCCGCTCGTCCGCCGAGTCTTCCGCTGGGGATTGGCGCTGGGGCTGATCGGCAATACCGCGTTTGCCGTCCTGATCGAAATGGGAGTTGACATTCCGCCGTCGCCGCTGGGCATTGCGCAAACAGCGGCTTATGCCGTGGGCGTTCCTTCGCTCTGCTTTTTTTATGTCAGCGCGCTCGCGCTGCTGTGGCGGAAACCGCGCTGGCGACGATGGCTCTCCGCGCTCGCGCCCGTCGGACAGATGGCGCTGAGCAATTACCTGATGCAGACGATAGTCTGCGTCACGATCTTTTACGGCTACGGGTTCGGTTGTTTCGGAAGAGTCGGTGTGACGACGGGCGTCGCATTGGCGGTGGTGATCTTCGCGCTTCAAATCGCGCTGAGCAATTGGTGGTTCCGGCGATTTCAGTACGGGCCGGTGGAATGGGTTTGGCGCCAGCTCACTTACCGGCGGAGGCCGCCGCTGCGACTGCCTCATCAGCCAACGGCTGGGATCGGTGGGTTGAACAAAACAACGAATGGAGGAGGAATCCCGCAATGAATACCAATGCCGCCATGACGCTAGCCGGCGCAATCGCGCAGCGCGCGATGGAAACTTCGATCCCCGCGCCCGTCGCCTTCAAAGAGCGCATCGCCGCCATAGACATCCTGCGCGGCGTGGCGCTGCTCGGCCTGCTCTTGATGCATATGCCGGACTTCGGCCTGCCGGCGACGGGCTTCGCCCCCATCGTGAGCGGCGACCGAGGCTCGAACTTTGTCATCTGGCTCCTCAGCGAAATCCTTGTCGCGGGCAAACTGCGCGCGATCTTCACGATGCTCTTCGGCGCGAGCGTGGTCATCTTCACGACGCGCGGCGAAGAGCGCGGCCCGGACGCAGGAGACGCGGGCGTCGCCGACCTCTACTGCCGCCGCACGCTCTGGCTGATCGGATTCGGTTTGCTCCACGCCTACTTCATCTGGGACGGCGACGTCCTCTTTTTCTATGGCGTCATCGGCCTGATGCTCTTTCCGTGGCGCAAGGCGTCGGCGAAGGCGCTGCTGATTGCGGCTCTAGCGCTTCTGGTCGTGGGGGCGATGTTCACCGGGATGCGAGCGAGGAGGTATGAGGAGATGCGGGCGAAAGCGGCGACGGCTGACACGGCGGCCGCGGCGGGAAAGACGTTGAGCGACGGCGAGCGCGAAGCGCAGCAGGCCTGGGCCGAGGCGCGCGCCAGGTTCGCGCCCGGCCCTGACATCGCGGCGAAGGATATCGCCGAGCATCGAGTCGGATACTGGGCGGCGTTCCGGCATCGCGGCGGCTTGGTGGCCGAAGACCAGCCACGGGTTCTTTACCGGCGGGGCTTGTTCGACGAGGCCGTCATGATGCTGTTCGGGATGGCGCTGTTGAAACTCGGCGTCTTTTCAGCCGCGCGGAGCCGCCGTTTCTACGCGTGGATGACGCTGGCCGGCTATGGCGTCGGCCTGGCGCTAACCACCTACATGACGCATCGCGAAATTGCAAGCCACTTCGATCCGGTCACTACTATGTCAGGTTATCGGCTTTATGACCTCGACCGGCTCCTGGTCGCGCTCGGACACATCGGGCTGGTGATGTTGATTGTCAAAGCGGGCGCGCTACGCCCCCTGACCTCACGACTGGCGGCTGTCGGGCGGATGGCGCTGACCAACTACCTGACGCACAGCATCGTCTGCACGCTGCTCTTCAACGGCTATGGCTTCGGCCTGTACGGTAAATTCCAGCCTTATCAATTGCTCTACGTGACGCTGGCGCTGTGGACGTTCCAACTCATCGTCAGTCCGCTCTGGCTACGGCGTTTTCATTTTGGGCCGGCGGAATGGCTCTGGCGCTCGCTCACCTACTGGCGGCGGCAGCCGATGAAGATACGAGAACGTCTCCGAGTAGAAACCGCGCCGGTAACTTCAGATGGGCTTGTTTGATAGTTCAGCGCGGAAAGCAAAGGCGGAAGAGTGGGGATATTACGAGATAGAGGCAATACATGCCGCGCCAGCGACGGAGCCGCGGCAAATTGCAAAGATCCTCCAGGAAATAACGAGAGGAAACGGAGAAGACAATGAAAGTTTCAATCAGACCGGCCAAGCCTGAAGACGTTGGGTTTGTGGCCTGAGTCATGCTCACGGCGGCGAGATCGCACCTTGACCGCGGCATCCGGGACGTCTTTCTGAGCGCCTCGGAGGACGAGTGCTTGGCCTATTTGCAGCGGTTGGCTTTGGCTGAGACGCCCTCGTGGGCGCACTACTCAACTTTCCTTTGGGCTGAACAGAACAACGAGTGAAGAAGGAATCCTGCAATGAATAGAGCACGTCTGGCCGCGATGATTGGAGTGATCGCCCTGATTCTGTTGGGCGTTCTCCGGGCGCATCTGGCCACGCGCTTCGATGGTTTTACGCTCGATGAAGCCTGGCACATCACGGCGGGCGTCGCCTATGCGCGAACCGGCGATTTCCGCTTGAATCCCGAACACCCGCCGCTGGTCAAGCTGTGGCTGGGCGCGTGGCTTTCGGGCGAGGTCTTCAAGCTGCCTCCCTTGCGCGCAATGGGGGACAAGATAGACGAGCGCCGCTTCGTTGACGACACGGTCTATCTGAAGAACGACCCGGATCGCATACAGCGGCGCGCCCGTCTGGCGATGTTGGGGTTTCACGCGCTCGCCCTGCTGGCCTTCGCGCTGGCCGCGTGGCGCGTCCTGGGCAAGACCATTGCGCTGGCCGCGCTCGCCTTGTTGCTGCTCGATCCGACGGTGTCGGCGCATCTGCCGGTGGCGATGACCGATCTGCCGCTGGCGCTGCTTTCCTCGACGGCGATGCTGCTGGCGGTCGCGGCCTTTCGTTCGTGGCGGAAGCTGGATTTGACGCTCGCCGCGCTGGCGCTCGGGCTGGCGCTGGGCGCCAAGCATTCGGGATTGATCACGGCGCTGGCGGTGGGGAGCTTCGGGTTAGTGATGACGATGCTGCGCGCGCGCGCGGATTGTCCGCTCACGCGCCGGCGCCGTCTGGCGATGCTGGCGGCGGTCGTGCTGGGCGCGGTCGTCGTGTTGTGGGGACTGTACGGCTTTCGCTTCGACGAGAGCGGAGCGGGGCGCGACCTGTTCAATCGCCCGTTGGCGGAGAAGATCAACGATTTGAAATCGCCGCTGCATCGTGGGACCTTGCATTGGTTGGCGCGCCGCCACGCGTTGCCACGGGCTTACCTTTGGGGAATGGCCGACATCATTCGCGCGGGCGTCGAAGGGCGCAACATCCCGCTCTTCTTCTTCGGCAAAAAGTATGACCACCGGACGCCGTGGTATTTCTTTCCCGGCGCGCTGCTGGTCAAACTGCCGCTCGGCCTGATCGCGCTGGCGGCGGCTGGCGCGGCGCTGCTTCTGCTGCGCCGGATTCCGCCCGCGCTGGTTGCGCCGATGGGCGCCGTGGTTGGACTGGCCTGCGTGTTTCTGCTTTTCCTGGCGCGCTCGAATTCGGGTTATGCCGGCGTGCGACACGCGATGGCCGTCATTCCGCCGCTGGCGCTATTGGCCGCATTGACGATCAAAACCGCGCTCGGGCGGAAAAGCCCCGCGCTACGTGGTTTCGCCGCGCTCGCCGTCGTCGCCGCTTCGGTCTCCGCGCTGCCGGTCGCGCGTCCGTGGGAGTATTTCAATGAGCTGGTCGGCGGCCCCGCGAACGCCTATCGCTATTTCAACGACGAAGGCGTTGATCTCAGCCAGCGCACGGCGGACGTGGCGCGATATTACGATCAGCGACTTCGCGCCGCCGGCGAAGTCCCTTTCGACGATTACGGAGTGAGCAAAGAGGAGCGGCAGCGTCGCGGCATGACCATGCGCTCATGGGATGACGAGGAGTTCGATGCGGACGTGATCACCGGGACGGTCTTCATCAACGCGACAAATCTCGCTCCGCGCCGGATTTTTGATTACGAGGTCTTTCGCCAGGCCCAACCCGTGGAACGGTTCGGCAATCTGCTGGTCTATCGCGGCCAGTTCCATCTGCCGTGGCTGAAGGCGAGCAAACGGTTGTGGAAGGCGATGGAATTGATCTATGCGGCCGAGCCGGATCTGAAGACCGCCGAGCGGCTGTTGGCCGAAGCCGTCGAAAGTTATCCGAAGGCTTATCCGGCGGCGCTGGAACTCGGCAACCTGCGGGCGAAACGCGGCGCGCGTGACGAAGCCATCAGCGCTTTCGAGATTGCCAAAGCCAACGCCCCGCCGAACGACGAGATAATCGTCTTGCTCGCGCGCCAGATCGAACGCCTCAGACGCGAGCCGCCTGAATTTCTCCCGCCAGTGCGTAACCCGTGGTTGGAATAAGCGCTGACGGAAAAAATTTCGATCTATGCAAGCAAGTAGTTGGGGGATGGTTAAGGTTCAGCGTGACGAGCTTGCGTTACCCGGACGTTGTTGACCAGTAGGCGACGTAGCAGCTTGCGCCGATGAGAGACTAATCAACAAACTGGATTCAGGAATTCTTTCCTCTTCATCAAAGACTCGCTCCCGCGGGGCACGGCGGCCCGTCGGGCCGTTATAACCGCCTCAGGGAGCAAGCCTTCGTTTACGCATTTATTCTCAACCAACTTGGCATTGCGAGGTGAGCCAGGAGAGAGCGATGAGAAAAGTGTTGTCCTGCTTAATGCTGGTTTGTTTGTGCGCCAGCCTGTCGCTGGCGCGGCAGAAAGAGCCGGCTCCGACCGCGTGCAAGAACTGCGTGCCGATGCAGGAAGAGCGCGACGGCGTGTTGAGTCGTTTGCAGCCCCAGTGCGAAGGCATCTGGCGCAAGCCGGAAATGCTGTCATCGCCCGCCGCCACCGAGTTCAGGAACTGCTCGTCGGGCGTCAGCCCCAGTTGCAGCATCAGCGCGCGGTCGCGGTAATGCGGAAAGAGCCAGTCGTAGCCGGGGCGCAAGACCAACCCGGTCGCCGCCGAGATCGCTTCATGCCCCGCGCCGCTGAGTTAGAAGTAGACCCGGTTCTGGTTTTTCAGAATGATCTCTTTGTCATCAAACCGGCGCGAGGCGTACATCGTTCGATAAAGCCCGATGAGCGTCGCGGGGTCAATAGTCCGCCGCTCTTCAAGTCCCGCCGCGGTGTTCATCGCTTGTCTTTCGTCAATCATCAAATCCATGGGAGTATCATCCGCTATTCGGCTCCTATAGCGTCACCAGCAAACGGACAAGCAAAGCGGCTCGGCGAGGCAGGTCTGCGATGACAATGTGTTCGTGCGCCGCGTGCGCTCCCAATCCCTCGACGCCAAGCCCATCCAAAGTGGGGATCCCGAGCGCGGCGGTGAAGTTCCCATCGCTGCCGCCGCCGGTCGAACCTTCACCCAGCTCAAAGTCGAGTTCGGCGGCTAGACGGCGCGCCTGTTCGTAGAGAGCCACCACGCCGGGGCTGCGTTCGAGAGGCGGGCGATTAAGGCCACCCGATAATTCAATGCTGGTGTCCGCCAGCGCTGGCCGCAACGCGCGAATTCGGCTCATCACGGCTTCACCCTGCGCCATCGTGCGAAAGCGCACGTCAATCCGCGCGCGCGCTTCAGCCGCAATCACGTTCGAGTATGTCCCGCCATTGGTCACGCCGACGTTGACGCTGACGCCGTTCGGCAGATCGTTGAGTTGATGTAGCGCAACGATCTGATGCGCGAGTTCGGCGATGGCGCTCGCGCCCTTGTCGGGATCAACGCCCGCGTGCGCGGCGATCCCGCGCGCGGTCAGTTGATAATCGGCGATGCCTTTGCGCGCGGTCTTCGCCGCTCCGCCGGGCAGCGACGGTTCAAAGACTAGCGCCGCCGCGCACTCCGCCGCTTCGGCCTCGATCAAGTCGCGCGAGGTAGGGCTGCCGCTCTCTTCATCGCATGAGAGGAGAATTTTGACCGGACGACTTAACGTGAGCTTCAGTTCTTTGATAGCGGCCAGCGCTTCCAGCATGACGACCAGGTTGGCCTTCATATCGAAGACGCCCGGCCCGTAAGCGCGGCCATCCTCGACGCGAAAAGGCATTCGCTCGAGCGCGCCGCGCGGCCACACCGTATCAACGTGACCGAGCAGCATCACAGGCTTGTCATTGGCGGATGAGCCGGAAGCGACGCGGGCGACGAGGTGAGCGCCTGTCTCTCGCCGATGCAATCGTGTGGATGCGGCCAGCGACTCGAACTGTTCGGCCAACCGCGTGGTCAGCGCCGTCGTCGCCTGCGCGTCGAGCGTCGGTGATTCCTGCTCGACCAGCGCGCGGATCGCAGCCAGCGTCTCTGTTTGGCGAGCGCGAAAGTAGTTGACGAAGTCAATCATGTATGAGCCTGAGGTTATGGAGTGGCGGGGAACGCGCCACTTCGTTTCAGACCAATTGCGCTTCATGTCGCCTGACAACGAGCGATTCAATGCGGCGTTTATTGACTTGATAGCCGAGCCCCGCGCCCATCGGCGCTTCAATCACGCCGCGCGGCGTGACGGTCACTGGCGGCTCGATGACGTCGTCTATAACAAGAGGGGCGGACCGAGTCAAGAAAAAATTACAATGCGTATTGCAAAAATTTAGGAATGCAATATACTTGGATTATGCAAGCCAATTTGCAATCTGGTAAGAAAGCAATAAACCTTGAATCTGAATTCAGAGAAAAGAGAACGCCATGAACAACCACCGGCAAAACGGTCAGTCATTCAAGGAGCGTATCGAAGCCCACTATGCGCAACTCGGCAAGCAGCGCCAGCGCGTCGTTAAATATGTCAACGACCATCTTCAGACGGCGGTGTTTCTGACGGCGGGCCAATTGGCGCAGCAGCTCGGGGTGGACGCGGGAACAGTCGTGCGGACGGCTCAGGATCTGGGTTACCAGGGCTACGGCGATTTCATCGAGAGCGCGCGCAAGTGCTTCCTTGAAGCGCGCGCGCCGTCTGAATACACGCCGTATGAGATCGTTCAGCGCAGTGTGCGCGACGAAGCCGACCCTGAGCAGTCGGTCGTCACTTCGCTGCGCGAGGAGCGCAATAACCTGCAACAAACGATCGAAACGATCGACCCGAAGCAGATCGTCAGGCTGGCGCGGCGCATCATCAAAGCGGGTAACACCCTGGTCATCGGACTGGATCTCGCCAGCGCGCTTTCACAATACCTGGAGTACGCTCTGATGTCGCTCGGGTTGCCTGTCAGAGCGGCGCCGGCGGGCAGCGGGCGGTTACGCAATCACTTGATGTCGGTTACGAAGCGCGATCTGGTCATTGCGATCACGTTTCGGCGGGGCTTGCGCGAAACGGTCGAGGCGGCGAAGGCGGCCCGCGAGGCCGGGGCTTATACGGTCGGCTTGACCGACAGCCAACTCTCGCCGCTGGTCCCTGTCTGCGACGAACACATCCTGGCTCCAGTCTCGAGCCAGTCATTCGCGGGAAGCTATGTCGCCCCGCTGGCCGTGATCAACGCCATCATCATCGCGGTGACCAAATGCAACCCGGCGCATACACTCGAGGCGCTCGGCAAGATCAATAAGGAATACGAATCCGGCAATCGCTGGTGCTAAAACCGGCTATCACTTTTTATGGGTTCAAAATCGAAAAGAAATACCATCACGCGCCGCGGCTTGCTCAAAGCCATGTCCGGCGCCGGCGCGGCGATGATGGTCGCGTCGATGACGAATCGCGGGCGCTATCGGATCTTCGCCGGCTCGCCGGTTGAATACTCGGCGCGAGCCATTGACCTGATGAAACGGGCGACGGTGATTGATATGCTCAGCCCGCTTGCAATCAACTCCCAAAACCAGGCGAAGTGGTTCGCCGACCCTGACAGCTTCACTCCCGCCGATCTCCAACCATACAAAGATTCGGGCATCAATGTCTTTCACATCGCCGTCGGGCTTGGCGGGCCGGAGGCTTATCTGGCGTCGCTGAGGTTCTTCGCATCGTGGAACGGCTTCATCGCCCACCACGGCGAGCATTTCATGCGGATAGACAACGCGGCGTCGCTCGACCGCGTAAAGTCCTCAGGAAAAGACGGCGGCAAGATCGGCATCCTGCTCGGGCTGCAAAATTCCGACCAATTCCGCACCCCCGCCGACGTGGACTTCTTTCGCGGACTCGGGCAGCGCGTCTCGCAGCTCACCTACAACAGCCGCAACCTGATCGGCAACGGCTCGACCGAGCGGCGCGATGACGGAATCAGTGATTTCGGCGCCGCCGTCATCGAGCGCATGAATAAAGTCGGGATGGCCGTGGACGTCTCGCACTGCGGCGACCGCACGACGCTGGACGCGTTCGAGCTTTCCAAAAAGCCGGCGCTGATTACCCATTCCAACTGCCGCGCGCTCGCTCCGGGCCATCCGCGCTGCAAGAGCGACGAGGCGATCAAGAAGATGGCGGCCACGGGCGGGGTGATGGGAATCACCGGCGTGCGGATGTTTGTGAAAGTCGACGAGCCGACAACCATCGAACACGCGCTCGATCATTTCGACCACGTGGCGAAACTCGTCGGCGTCGAACACCTCGGCGTCGGCAGCGACAGCGATCTTTACGGTTACGACGCGCTGCCGCCGGAGATGAATCAACGGCTTCGCGCCGCTTACAAAGGGACATACGGTTTCAGAGACAAGATTGACATCGAGGGGCTGAATCATCCGCGGCGCATGTTCGATCTGACGGAAGGATTGATCCGGCGAAAATACAGCGACAAAGACATCGAAGGTATTCTCGGCGGGAATTTCAAGCGTGCGCTCGCGCAAATCTGGTCAGTTTGAACAATGGAAGAGCGTTCGTAGTACCGCCTTATTGTCTTTGAGAAATAAATGCAACAACCACCTGGCGGCAGCCTTTGGAGTGCGGCGGGATTGACGCCGCTTTCCCAGCTTTGCAATTCGATTTCCGAGCAATGCAAAGCTGGGAAAGCGGCGTCAATCCCGCCGCACTCCAAAGGCTGCCGCCGACCACCATCTGTCTTTCGATTTCTCCTAATGTTGGATGGCATTGTTGCGCTTATTTTTCAAAGACCATCAGGCGGAATGGCTTGCCGCTCGGAAGCTTCCGCCTGAAGGCGGTACTACGAACGCATTTTCCGAAGGGGGAGATTTTGCAATGACGTTCCGATCACGAACTATTCGACTGGCCGCTCTTTTCCTGATTGCGCTCATCAGCGCGCGCTTCGCCGCGGCGCAGGAGGCGCCGTTGCAGGGTTTGGATGAATACATCAACAAGGCGCGCGCTGAGTGGGAGGTTCCGGGTCTGGCCATCGCCGTCGTCAAAGACGACAAGGTGGTCTTCGCCAAAGGTTATGGCGTCCGCAAACTCGGCGACTCGGAGCCGGTCAACGAGCGGACGCTCTTCGCCATTGGCTCGGCGGGAAAGGCGTTCACGGCGGCGGCGCTCGCCGTGTTGGTGGATGAGGGCAAGATCAAATGGGACGATCCGGCGTCGAAGCATCTCAAGGGGTTTGAACTCTACGACCCATACGTTACACGCGAGATCACGATTCGCGACATGCTCTCGCATCGGACCGGATTCGATCGCGGCGAGTTCCTCTGGTACGGGTCGACTTTGGATCGCGACGAGATTCTACGGCGCATCCGCTACCAGAAACCGACCTACAGCTTTCGTTCGACCTTCACCTACAACAACATCATGCTGCTGGCCGCCGGCCAGATAATTCCCGCCGTGACCGGCAAAAGCTGGGATGATTTCATCAAGGAGCGCATCTTCACCCCGCTGGGGATGACTGCGAGCAACACGAGCGTCACGGCCTTCAAGGGACTCGACAACGTGGCGACGCCGCACGCCAGGCTCGGCGACAACGCGCAAGCGATCCCGTGGCGCAACGTGGACAACATCGCGCCGGCCGGTTCGATCAACTCGAATGCGCTGGATCTGGCGCAGTGGCTGCGGATGCAGTTGGGCGAAGGCGCGTACGAGAATAAGAAGATCGTCAGCTCAGGCGCGGTCAAAGAGACGCACAAGCCGCAGATGATCATTCCTTACAACCCGCAGGCGCCGGGCACGACGCTCGACGCGCACTTCGCGAGCTACGGGTTTGGCTGGTTTCTGCACGATTACCACGGCTACAAGATCGTTCAGCACGGCGGCGCGATTGACGGGATGAGCGCTCTGGTCGCGATGCTGCCGGAGAAAAAAATCGGCGTCGCGGTGTTGACCAACCTTCAGGGGAATCAATTGCCCTGGGCGCTGATGTACCGGGTCTTCGACGCCTATCTCGGATTGGCGCCGCAAGACCGCAGCGCGACATTGCTCGCGGCGTTGAAGAGCGCGCAGGAACGGTCCAAAGCCGCGGCGAAGAAAGTGGAAGACGAACGCGCCAAAGGCACGAAACCAACGCTCCCGTTGGAGCGGTATGCCGGATCGTACAAGGACGAGATGTACGGCGAAGCGACGGTGACGGAAGCGGAGGGAAAACTGGCGTTCCGTTATAGCCCGGCTTTTACAGGCGAGTTGGAGCACTGGCATTACGACACCTTCCGCGTCAAATGGCCAAATCCCGCGGCGCCGCAATCGTTCGTCACGTTCACCCTCAATGCCCAGGGCAAGGTCGAGGAAGCCAAGGTTTCGGGCATAGCCGATTTCAAGCGTGTTCCCGCGCCAGCGGCCACAGCGGCGGTCAAATGAGCATCAGCGAAAAGAAACTCAAAGAAGAGACATACGAGCCGATCACCGGCAAATCGTAAATCAAGTCGGCTGACACTGGGATATAAGGCGTTTGCAAAGTCTGAGGGCGTGTTGGGACAGCGCAGGCGGCGCGGGGGGCCGAACACGCTCTGAGCGAACGATAACTGGCGCATACGTTCGATCTGCGCCCATATCCCAAAGGAAGGTACCTACGATGAAGCGCATAATCGTGACATCACACCATCACTTGATTGGAACAAACGGGGCCAAACTGAGGAAACGTTGTTTCTCGCTGACAGTCCTTTTCGGCGCCCTCTTCATCCTCCACCTTCTGTCCTCAAGCGCAATCGCTCAGACCACCACCTCAACGATAAAAGGGACAGTGACGGACATTACCGGGGCGGTGGTTGCCGGCGCGGAGGTCAAGGTGAGCGGGACGGCGCTTGCGACTGAACGCAGCGCCACGACCGACGCCGAAGGGTTCTACCGTCTTCCGGCATTACCTGCGGGAACCTACAAACTGACGGTTTCAAAGGCGGGCTTTGCTACCAGTACCGCAAATATCGAGTTGACGCTCAATCTTGTCCTGACTGTCGATGCGCAAGTGAAAGTCGGAAATGTCGGTGAAGTGGTCAACGTGAGCGCAGAGGTGCTGCCCTTGCTGGAACCGAATGCGTCTTCCACCGGCGCCACAGTCACGTCGCGCCAGATCATGGAGTTGCCCGTCAACGGGCGAGACTACCTTGACCTGATGCAACTTGTGCCCGGAGTAGCCATCAACCGGCAAGTCAATCCCGGCAGCGATAACGCAAACCCGGTGCTGGGCGAGCGGAGCGGCAATAACAATTTTTTGATTGACGGACAACCGAACAAAGATACCGTCAATGGCGGCGCCGCGGCGCAGTTTAATCAAGAGACGATTGCCGAGTTTCAGGTGCTGACGACAGGGTTTAAGGCCGAATTCGGACAGGCGTCGGGAGCGGTGGTCAATGTGATCACCAAGAGCGGCGAAAATACCTATCATGGCGTCGCATCGCTTTTTCACCGCAACGAAGCTTTCGATTCGGTCAACTCGCTGGACCCGAGCGTGACGGCCCCCCTGCATCTGCGCAGATTCGACTACAGCCTCGCGCTCGGCGGGCCGATCATCAAAGACAAAATTTTCTTTTTCGGCTCAACGGAGCGGATCACAGAAGATCGGGGAATCGATTTCAAGTATCCGGACCTCGGCCCATCGGCCGGAGCAGCGAGCGTTCTTCAGCTTTTGCGCAACCAGGAGAATCCATTCGATGTTCCACAGCGCAGCCGCGCAATTCGGAATTTTTTTAAGCTTAATGAACAATTTGGGCGACACAGCTTAGTCCAGGAAATTAACTACACAAACGAATACGCCAGGGGCGCCGGAGCGGGATTACCGTCAACGCGAACCAGCACAAGCGGCCGTAATTTGCTGCTAGGGTTCGGCGATACGATGCTGCTAGGCGACCAGGCCAATCCATGGATAGTGACGCTTCGTGGTTCTTATCGCGGCGAGCCGTCCGATTCGCAGCCCGCTCACCCGGGGTTCACTGGAACCACCGTGCTAAATGCCTTCCCCGCGCAGCAGATCTGCCCTCCGACGTGCGGCTTTTTCAGCGCTCTTCCGGGAATAACTTTCGGTAATCCGACGACACCTTCGAATCTGTTCCAGAAATATACGTCATTGGCGGCCAACACGAATAAACGTTTTGGCGCTCATGACTTCAAGTTCGGGTGGCAGTTCCTGCGTACGAAGGTTGACGGCCTCGATTCTCGAACCTTAACAAACCAGCTCTTTGCCACTATCGATGACTTCATCAACCTGGGTCCCGTCAATAGCGGCGTATTTTTGCTTCTGACGGCTGGCGGCCCCACGCCGGAATCCAGCGAAATTCATTTGCGGAACAATTACAACGGGGTGTATGCCCAGGACGATTGGAAGATCGGAAAGAACCTGACGCTCAATCTTGGGCTTCGCTGGGATCACGATAGCGAGTTCGAGGCGCGGAAAAACTTCTCGCCGCGGCTGGGCGTCGCCTGGGCCATTACGCCGAAAACGGTTATTCGTTCAAACTTCGGCGTGTTTTATGATCAGTTCCGGTTGGGATTAGTGCAGCAGATCCCCGCGTTCGGCGGCAGTGACCGGAGAGTTGTACAGTCGTTGTACTTTCCCCGCGGGTTTTACGGGTCGCCCAGTTTAGTCTCGATGCTGGCCTTCGCCTCCGGTCTTCCGGGCCCGTGCATTTCGAATCGCCTGACCGACTCCGAGATCGCTGCTGGGGGGATAAGGTGTCCCATCAGCGGCGGGCCGATAGTTGGCGTTGACAGGCTGAACAACGTGGTTGCTCCCGGGCATGCTCCCATACCGGCCAATGCGGTCATCAATATCAGCAATGTGCAGAATCTTACCGGGCTAACTCCGGCTCAGTACCTGACACAAGCCGCCGCGGCCATTGGCCGACCAGCAGGATACTTTGAATGGGGCCAATTCGGAGTGTTGAATAACCCAATCATCCCGCCGCAAGCGGCGCCTACAAGTGTTGACAGCGCATTCAGGACTCCGCATACGCTCGGTTTCAGCATCGGCGCGCAGCGTGAGATAACTAAAGACATGGTGTTCGAGGCGGACTACTATCACCGCGAAATACGCAATCTTCCGGGCGTAAGGCTGAGCAACCTTGCTTTCAGATCTCGTGTTGCGGGAATCGGCCGCAGCTTTGATCCTCCGAATACCACTGGAGAGATTCGAACATTCGGGCCTTTCTTCAAGGGTAAATATGACGGGTTGGTCCTGAACCTTACTAAACGTCTCAGCCACCGATTCATTCTCGGGGCGAATTACACTTATGCCAAAGCAACCGACAACTCCCTGGGCATCTTTACAAATGGGACGGACCAATTCATCGGGGTCGCTCCGGTAGTTGTTGAACCGTGCCCAGCCTCGAATCCCGGCTGTACACCGCAGACGAATGCGAACGGATCGTTCATAAGCAGAAACGGCAATTTCGTTGCGCAGGCGGGAACCTTTGTAAATGGCCCGGATCTGGATAAAGGCCCGTCAAGCCTGGCCCTGGATCATATTTTTCAGGTCAACGGGCTTGTGGATCTTCCGTGGCAGTTTCAGATCGGCGGCATCCTTCGGGCGCAGAGCGGCTTTCACTTCAGCCGTTTCGACGCGCTCAATAGGGACCCGGACGGCAACGGTAATTTCAACGGTATCGATTTTACCGCCGGGCGGAACGCCTTTACCGCGCCGCCATTCGTAAATCTCGATATGCGCTTTTCCAAGCGTTTCGACATCGCCGATCGCGTCAAGATACAGTTGCTGTTCGAGTTCTTCAATCTGTTGAACCGCCAGAATCCACGGTCTGTCCAGAATCGTGAAAATATTGTGTCTGAGCCTTTCGGCTCGATAACACAGGTGCTGCCGGGACGCGAAGGGCAGGTCGGATTCCGAATTTCGTTCTGATCATTTTCCTCATTGCGAATTACCCCGTGCTCCCCGTGGTTGATCGGGAAGTTAATTTTTTACGCGCCCTTAGAGCGGAGGGAAACGCTTTCTTTCCTGCAAACAATGGACAATGCCCAATATCCAACACCCAATGGGATAACTTTCCAAGTCGTAATAGTTACATAAGGGTTACACGCGCATGACGACAAGAAATCTGATCCTCGCGCTATTGGCGAGCGTGGCTTTTTCCGCGGTGGCGCCGGCTCAGGGTACGCGACTGCTCCGGCGCCCGACGGTCAGTCGCGACTCGGTGGCTTTCGAATATGCTGGCGACCTTTGGGCCGTCCCGCGCAGCGGCGGGCAGGCCCGCCGTCTGACCGCCACGCCCGGAGTCGAGAGCGCGCCGCGCTTCTCTCCCGACGGTTCACAGATCGCCTTCACCGCCACGGTCGCGGGGAACACCGATGTGTATGTAACGCCGGCCACTGGCGGCGATCCCAGGCGGTTGACCTATCATCCCGGTCTCGATCAAGTACGCGGGTGGACTCCGGATGGCCGGCGCGTGATTTTCGCCTCGGACCGGACCAGCGCGCCCCAACAGGCATACTTCCGCCTCTGGGCGATCGGATTGGAGGGCGGACTGCCGGAGCCGCTGCCGATGCCTCGCGCCTTCAGCGGCGCCCACTCCCCCGATGGCCGCCGGATCGCCTACGAGGAGATTTCGACCGCCTTCATTCCAGTGTGGCACGAGGCCAGTCAGTGGCGGCATTACCGGGGCGGACGCACACACCCGATCCGGGTCATGACGCTGGCCGACCATTCCGTCGAGAAGCTCCCGTGGAACAACAGCAACGACACCGACCCGATGTGGGTCGGCAATACCGTCTATTTCCTCTCCGACCGCAACTACACTGTCAATCTCTTCGCCTATCGCGCCGACACAAAAAGAGTCACTCAACTCACCAACCACGACGACTTCGACATCATGAACGCGTCAGCAGGCCCCGACGCCATCGTCTACGAACAGGCCGGTTATATTCACCTGTTTGACACCAAGACGGGGCAGGCGCGCAGGCTCAACATTGAAGTGACCGGCGACCTCGCCTGGGCGCGGCCTCAGTTCAAGAAGGTGGCCGGCATGATCCGCAGCGCGGCGCTCTCGCCGAGCGGCGTTCGGGCCGCCTTCGAAGCGCGAGGTGAGATCTTCACAGTTCCGGCTGAGAAGGGCGACTACCGCAACCTCACGCAGAGCCACGGCGCGCACGACCGCAGCCCTGTCTGGTCGCCCGACGGCTCCCAACTCGCCTGGCTCTCGGACGCGAACGGGGAGTACCAACTTATGATTGGCGAGCCGACCGGCGTTACAAAACCTCGGGTGATCCCGCTGCCATCCACGGCTTTCTTCTCCGCGCCTGCCTGGTCTCCGGACGGGACGCAGATTCTGCTCCAGGATAATCACTTGAATCTCTGGACGCTCGAAGTTGCGAATGGGCGGGCGGCGAAGATTGATACTGACACATACGCCGATCCCGGACGCCAGTTTGACGCGACCTGGTCGCCGGACTCGCGGTGGATCGCCTACTCGAAGAGCCTGGCCAGCCACCTGCGGGCGATCTTCGTCTACTCGCTGGCGGAGAAGAAAACGTATCAACTCAGCGATGGGCTGGCGGACGCGATCTCGCCGGCCTTCGACGCGGGAGGGAAATACCTCTACTTCCTGGCGAGCACCAACTATGGCCCCAGGACCGGCTGGCTTGAGATGAGTTCTCTGGATCGGCCCGTGCGCCGGGCGATCTATCTGGCCGTGCTCAGCGCAAGCGAACCGTCGCCGCTTCTGCCGGAGACCGGCGACGAGCCACGCGCCGCGACAGGCGAAGAACCGCGCGAAGAGGCGACAGCGCGGGCGAGGCCGGGCGGCGCAAGCGCAACTCGCATTGACTTCGATGGGATCGGACAGCGCATTCTGGCTCTCAACGTCCCGGCCGGAGATTACAGCCAACTCCTGGCGGGAGCGCCAGGAACAATCTTCTATACGGAACCGGCCGCGCCGGGCGGAGGCCCCGCGTCGCTGCGTTTGCAGCGATACCAGCTCAAGGAGCGCGCGGCCGCGCCTTTTCTCGAAGGCATTCGTTCCTACACGCTGTCGGCGGACAGGAAGAAGCTTCTCTATCAGGCCGGCGGCGGCGGCGACCGTTGGGGGATCGCGCCGGCGGATCGCCCCGCCAAAATAGGCGACGGGACGATCAACGTGGCGCAACTCGAAATGCAGATTGATCCCCGCGCCGAGTGGGCGCAGATCTATCGGGAGACCTGGCGAATCCAGCGCGAGTTCTTCTATGACCCGAAGATGCACGGGGCGGATTGGCAGGCGGTCTATGAAAAGTACCGCCCGCTTCTCGCCCACGTGGGCCACCGCGCCGATCTGGGGTATCTCATCGCGATGGTCGGCGGCGAGCTGACGGTGGGACATTCCTATCTGACCGGCGGCGGCGACGCTCCGAGCGGGGATCCCGTGTCGGTCGGTTTGTTGGGGGCGGACTTTGCGGCTGAGAACGGGCGCTATCGCATCAGCCGGATCTATACCGGCGAGAACTGGAACCCCGAGCTGCGGGCGCCGCTCAGCGCGCCGGGGATACAAATATCCGAAGGGGACTATCTGCTCGAAGTCAACGGCAGGCCGCTCGCGCCGCCAACCAACCTGTACAGCCTGTTCGAGGGGACGGCGGGGCGGCAGACGCTGATCCGAGTCAACGAGGCGCCGACGCTGGAAGGGTCGCGGCTTGTGACCGTGGTACCCGTGGCCAGCGAAAACGCGTTGCGAACGCGGGCCTGGGTTGAAGAGAACCGCCGATTGGTGGACAAGCTCTCCGGCGGCCGCCTGGCGTATGTGTGGTTGCCTAACACCGGGAATCCCGGATACACGTCATTCACTCGCTACTACTATGCCCAACAGGACAAAGACGGCGCGGTCATAGACGAGCGCTACAACCAGGGCGGAATGGTGGCGGATTACATCGTGAACGAGTTGGATCGGAAGCTTGTTGGCTACTTCGCCCAGCGCGACGGCCGAACCGTGACCTCACCTATCGCCGGGATCTACGGCCCGAAGGTGATGATCATCAACGAATCGGCTGGCTCGGGCGGGGACGCGTTGCCGTATTACTTCCGTCTGCGGAAGATCGGGCCGCTCATCGGAACGCGAACCTGGGGCGCGCTGGTCGGCACTCTCGGCATCCCCGAGACGATTGACGGGGGCGGCATCACCGCGCCTTGCCTGGCGTTCTACAACATCAAGGGGGAATGGGATGTTGAAAACATCGGCGTGGCGCCGGATATCGAGGTGGAATATACGCCGGCCGAGGTCATCAAGGGGCGCGACCCGCAGCTCGAGCGAGCGGTGCAGGAAGCCCTCAAGTTACTTGAACAGAACCCTCCGCGGCGAGTACCGCGACCGGCTCCGATTGACCGCGTGTCGAAGAGTCCGGGGAAATGAGAAGTCAAAAACATCTGCGAATGACGAATGACTGGGAGCACATCATGATGACGACTCGTCGCGAGTTTCTGACTCAGGCGGCCGGAGCCAGCGTCGCGGCGGCGGCGGCTTCGCCGGCTGTCGCGCAATCCATAACCCGCCTCGCTCGGCGAACCCCAGGCGTCGTTCAAACCGTGCAAGGGCCGATCGACGCCTCCAAGCTCGGCTTCACCTTACCCCACGAGCACATTTTCGCCAGCTCCGCGGGATTCATGCAGACCTGGCCGGAGTTCTTCGTCTTGGAGATCGAGCGCGGGATCGAGGGTACCGACATCAAGCCCGGCGTCATCAAGGTCGCGACCGATCGCGAAGGCGTGACCCCGTTCGTCGACAAAGCGTTGCGAGCCGCGGCGCGAGCGAGCAAGGCGACCGGGGCGCCTGTCACGACCCACACCCTCGCGGCCGAGCGCGTCGGGGAGAAGCAGGCCGCGATCTTCGAGGCCGAAGGCCTGAATGCGGCCAGGGTGTGTCTGGGGCACTCCGACGATACCGATGACATGACGTACCTCACCGGGCTTGCCAAGCGCGGCTATACGATAGGCATGGACCACATGACGTGGGGCGCTCGCGCCGCGAGCGGCGCGGGGGCGGGAATCCTGTCGTGGCGCCAGCGTGCGCAAAGCGTCAAGAAGCTCGTCGACGCGGGCTTGACCGACAGGATCTTCCTATCCAATGACTGGTACTTCGGTATCTCGATTGCCGGCGCCGGGGCGATGGAGGCGCTGGAGAAGATGAATCCCGATGGGATGCTGTTTAGCATCCGCAAGACGATCCCGTACCTCAAACAGCTCGGCGTCACCGATCAGGCGATTCGGACGATCACGGTGGAGAATCCACGGCGCTTCTTCGGCGGTTTCTGACGCGTTTCCTTTACTGTGTCAATCGCTTTGGAGACAAACAACATGAATAAACTCAGACATCAGAATCAACGACGAACTTTGCCGCGCCAATGGATGTTGGTCGCCATCAGCGCGGCGGCGATAGCTCTGACCGCTTCCAAGATCACTATCGCCCAAACCATCGACATTGATCGGGTCGTCGCGGACCTCGAACCTGAAATTCAGCGCACGTTGCTCGAAGGAAAAATTCCTTCGGCCGCCATCGCGCTGGTCGCTGGCGATCGCGTGATCTGGGCTGGCGCGTACGGTTACTCGAATCTATGGGCGCGCACTCCCGCCACGCCGAGCACCGTCTATCTCATCGGCTCGACCTTCAAGGCGATGTCCACCGTCGCCTTGCTGCAGCAAATGGAACAAGGCAAATTCAAACTCGATGATCGCGTCAGCGATTACCTGACTGAATTCAAGATTCAGAACGAAGACCCACAACGCCCGGTCACCTTTCGCCACCTGCTGACGCATACTTCGGGCTTGCCCGCCGGCTTCGGCCCGGTTCCTGTATGGGGCGATACCGCGCCGCCGGCGCTCGAAGAGTATCTCCGCCAATCGCTCAAGGTCGCGAAACCGCCGCTGACTTCCGTCGTCTACTCAAATCCGGCTTACACATTGATCGGTTATCTGGTTCAAAAGTTTTCAGGCATGCCCTACAAGCAATATATTCAGGAGCGCGTCTTCACGCCGCTCGAGATGACGAGCACAGCGTTTGAGCCAAGACCGGATATGGAAGAACGGTTATCCATCCCTTACACAGTGGATGAAAAGACTGGCAGTCAGACGCCGGCGGTGCGACTCAAAGCCGCCGTCTGGCCGGCGGGTCTGGTCTATGGCACGGTACTGAATCAAGCCAACTGGTTAATCGCCAACCTCAACGGTGGGGTCTTCAAAGGCAAACGGATCATCAGTGAGCAGACGATGGAGCAAATGTTCACCCGCCAATACGATCAATTCAAAGGGCCGATTGAAGGCATTTGGGGGAATGAAACCGCCGGGTTTGGGCTGACGTGGTGGGCGCAGACGCGCGGCGCCGACCGCTATTTTGCGCACAGCGGCAGTGTGCCGGGCTATACGGCCTTTTTGCTGGGCAACCGGGACCGGAAGCTCGGCTTTGCCATTCTGACCAATGGCAATCGCGCGCACCCGCATCTCTTTAAGTTGGCTGATCGCGCCATAGATCTGCTTAAGAAGCACACCAAACTTTGATAATCCGGCGTTTGCGTCTTGGCCGCAAAGATAGGATAAATGTGGCTGAATTTTTTTTCGACGAAAGAGAAAAGGAGGCCGAAACAGATTGACTATCTGGAAACTCGAAGGCAAGGAAGCCACATGCGAAATCTTTACGGCCCGCGGATCGAAAGGGGGAAAGCGCAACCCTAAACTGCGCTATTTCCTGCAATTGATCCCGCGGCAAGGCGAACAGCGAATTCAGATCAGAATCAGCAAGGAAGAGGCCGATCATTGCATGGCGCTTCGGACTAAAGCCGAGCAGGTCGATTGGCTCGCGGAAAAGATCGCGCAAGCGTCGGACTCCCGCCGGGAGAAAAAATAAAAAGGTGATCAAGATCAACAGTCATCGTATCCCCCTATATTTTCCATCTACTAAAACCACTGATGTCTCAACTTGCCGATCTGGAATCGCCCAATATTTCTTTAGCAGGCGATTCTTCTCCTCTTCCTCCACAAGACGAAAACCGTGCTTCTCATAGAAACGAATCGCCCAATCGGCGGCCTTCCAGGTTCCGATCAAAATCGGCTTCTCCGTATCTTTTATCAGTTCCTGAAGGAGGAGAGATCCAATGCCCTTTTTTCTTTGTTTCGTTCTTACATACGCATGGCGAATCAACTCCACATCCGCCTTATCCTGAATCCCCATGACTCCGATGATCTCATTGTTATCAACATAACAGGAGAATCGCACGCCATCTTCGATTTGCGCCTGTAGCTCTTCTTTGGTCATATAAGGCTCATGCCACCGATCTGGCGGAATCAGTCCTTTGTAAGCGATCGCCGCATCATTGATGATATTGAAGATTTCCTCGAAGTCCTCATCAGTCGCCTTTAGTATCATAAAGTTCTCCGTTTCTAGGCAGTCCATTGTGATTAGCGTAAGTCCAAAACCATATGGCTCTCATCGGCCCAGCGGCCTTCCCAACACAGCGCCCGAGGCTCGCGTCCCCACTCTTGAAAACCGTTCCTTTCATAGAGTCTTCTCGCTCCCTCCGCGACCTCGCTAACCGCCACATCATTCGTGGCGAAGAGCCTGGAGCGGATCAACCTTCGTCGCGCGCCGCGCCGGGATGCAGCTCGCAATCAGGGCGACGCCGACCAGGAGTAATGTGATCAGCGCGAAGGTCGCAGGATCGGTCGCGCTCACCTCGAAGAGAAGATTCTTCATGACCCGCGTGAGGGCGAGCGCGGCCAGGAGCCCCAGCGCCACGCCGATTAGCGTCAATCTTATTCCCTGATCGACAACCATCCGCAGTACATTACGCGGCTCCGCGCCCAAGGCCATCCGAATGCCGATCTCCTGGGTCCGCTGCGCCACCGAGTATGAGATCACGCCGTAAACGCCGATGGCGGCTAAGACCAGCGCCAGCGCGGCGAAAATACCCAACAACAAACTGTAGAAACGGGGCTGCGCCGCTGAGTCGGAGAGCAATTGCTCCATCGTCTTCGCTCCGGAGCCGGACTGCGTCGGGTCAACCGAGCGGAGGGCGCGCTGCACTTGGCTGACGAGCAGTTTTGGATCGGCCTCGGCGCGAATTATCAGCGCCGTGCTGAACCAGGGCACTTGCAGGTAAGAGAGATAGATTTGCGCATTGGCCGGCGCCCCGAGCGACTCCTGCTTGATATCACTCACGACGCCGACGACTTCGAGCGCGATCGGCGTGTC
>Ga0187894_10001560_pt1 | contig 29161 bp, 18 predicted proteins | sample GBC1701081metaG_FD_136650 | JGI IMG/M metagenome (GOLD analysis project Ga0187894, IMG submission 136650) | White microbial mat communities from a lava cave in the Kipuka Kanohina Cave System on the Island of Hawaii, USA - GBC170108-1 metaG ...
CTGCTGCTAGGGCTGTTTGCGGCTGTCGCTATGCTGTTGGCCGCCGTGGGGCTTTACGGCGTGATGTCGTACGCCGTCACGCAGCGCACGCACGAGATCGGCGTCCGCATGGCTATGGGAGCGCAGCGCAGCGATGTGCTCAAGCTGGTCGTCGGGCAAGGAATGCTGATGGCCCTCGGCGGCGTCACGATCGGTTTGGGCGCGGCCTTCGCGATGGCCAAGTTGATCTCTGGCTTTTCGAGCTTGCTGTTCGGCGTGAAGGCTACTGATACAACGATTTTTGTCGTGATCCCGTTGTTGCTCAGCGTGGTGGCGTTCGTGGCGTGTTACCTGCCGGCGCGGCGCGCGACGAAAGTGGATCCGATGATCGCGCTTCACTACGAATAGATGTCAGATGTTAGTAGAAGAGTGGCGGCAAGGCTCTCTGCTGACATCTGACATCTGACATCTGGCATCTGGCATCTTCTCTTGGAGGAATTATGCAGACCCTATGGCAAGACCTGCGCTACGGCGCGCGCATGTTGATAAAGCAAAAAAGCGTCACGGCGATTGCCGTGCTTTCACTGGCGTTGGGCATCGGCGCGAATACAGCATTGTTCAGCGTCGTGGATGCCGTGCTGCTCAAAACCTTGCCGGTCAAAGAGCCGGAGCAGTTGGTGTTGTTTGAGTGGCGGGCCGGGCTTTCCTTCAGATACAGCGACTGGAGCGGCACAACACGGGTTCCTGCGGAGCCGGGCACGCAGGCGCTTTCGCTGTTTCTTCACGACGTTTTTGCCAGGATGCGCCAGGCGCGCGCCGCCACGCCGGAGAGTCCGCTCAGTGATTTCTTTGCCTTCGCTCCGCTCAGTGAGCTAAATGCCGTCGTAGGCAAACAAGCGGAGGTCATCAACGGGCAAGCCGTGTCCGGCGGCTATTACAGCGGGCTGGGCGTGCAACCTATGCTGGGACGCGCGATCACCGACGAAGATGACAGGCCGGGCGCTGCGCCGGTGGTCGTGCTCAGCCATCAGTTCTGGCAGGAACGGTTCGCCGCCGATCCGGCAGTCATCGGTCAACTGCTCAAACTCAATCAGCAGTCTTTCACCATCATCGGCGTGACGCCGCCCGCTTTTAACGGTACGTTGCAAGTGGATTATCGCCCTGCCGTTACCGTACCAATTGCCAGCGAGCCGTTGCTGTGGGGCGAGAGGAGCAACATGGGTACGGCGAACAGGCCGGGCGAATGGTGGCTGAATTTGATGGGGCGGCTCAAACCGGGCGCGACCCGCGAACAAGCGCGCGCCAGCCTGAACGGCGCTTTCCAGACCGCCGCGGTGGAGGTTATGCCGCCGCCGCGCAGAGCGGATGAGCCGGCCGAGCTCGATCCGAAAGATTATCCGCGCCTGCTGGCGGAATCCGGCAGCAGTGGAATGCTCGACCAGCGCCGGGGGTATGAGCCTACCATCTATGGGTTGTTCATCGTGGTGGCGCTCGTGCTGCTGATCGCGTGCGCCAACATCGCCAACTTGTTGCTGGCGCGGGCGGCCTTGCGCGGCCCTGAGATCAGCGTGCGGCTCGCGGTCGGCGCGGGGCGCGGGCGTTTGATTCGGCAACTGTTGACCGAAAGCGTGCTGCTTGCCGGCTTGGGCGGCGCGCTCGGTGTGCTCGTCGCCTTGTGGGGCAACAGCGCGCTCCTGGCGCTGACCGACAAAGACACAGGGTTGGTACCCGGTAATGTCGACCTCAATGTGAATTGGCGCGCGCTGGCCTTCACGCTGGCTGTCTCACTGCTGACCGGCGTGTTGTTCGGCCTGGCGCCCGCGTGGCGCGCGACGAGTGTGGATTTGACGACGGCGCTCAAACGGGGCCGCCGCACAACGGGCGCGGTCTCGCGTTTGAGCAAAGGACTGATCGTCGCGCAGGTCGCGCTGTCGTTGTTGTTGCTGGTTGGCGCGGGGGTGTTCCTGCGCACGCTGAGCAATCTGCAACGGGTCAACCTCGGCTTCAATCAGGAAAACCTGCTGGTCTTCCGTTTGCAGCCGGAGCAGGGCGGTTACAAAGATGAACGGCTGGTACAGTTCTATCAGCAGCTCTTTGCGCGACTGGATCAATTGCCCGGCGTGCGCGCCGCAACTTTCGGGCGTAATCCGCTCATCGCGCGTGGCGCTTGGGGCAAAGACATCCTGCTGCCTGGTGAGGTTGAAGAGACGGCCCCGCCGCGCTCCACCTTCCGGCAGATGGCGCGCGAGAATTATTTTGCGACGCTGGAAATTCCGTTCCTGCGCGGGCGCAATTTCACGGCCCAAGATGACGCGCGCGCGCCTCAGGTCGCCATCGTCAACCAAACCTTCGCCTACAGGTTCTTCCCCAATGACGACGTACTCGGTAAGCGGATCACCTTCAGACGCGCCAACCGCTCGGTTGAAATTATCGGCGTCGTGGCGGACGCCAAATACGACAGCCAACGCACAGACATCCCGCCGCTGCTTTACACGCCCTGGCAGCAGGAAGGCGCGCTGATGGGCGAGATGTATTTCACGTTGCGCACGGCGGGCGAACCGACCGCGCTCGCCGCCACGGCGCAGCAGGTCGTGCGCGATCTCGACAGCAACCTTCCGGTCACGGAACTCAGTTCGCAAACCGCGCGCTCGCAAGCCACGCTGGGGGAGGAACGACTGTCCGCGCGGCTCCTGAGTTTCTTCGGCGCCCTGGCGCTCTTGCTCGCCGCCATCGGACTTTCTGGCGTGCTGGCCTATTCAGTCTCCCAACGCACGAACGAGATCGGCATTCGGATGGCGCTCGGCGCGCAAACCACCAACCTACTGCGGATGGTGATTTGGCAAGGCATGAAATTGGTCTTGCTGGGGCTGGCAGTGGGCGCAGCCGGTGGTTACGTCTTGAAGCGTCTGCTGGCCGGCCAATCTTTCGGGCGCGGGATATGGCAGGCGCGGATGGCGGAGCAGCTTTATGGAGTCAGCGTGACTGATCCCCTGACTGTCGCGGTCATTGCCTTATTGCTCATCCTCGTGGCGCTGCTGGCGTGCTGGATTCCTGCGCGACGGGCGACGAAGGTGGATCCGATGATCGCGCTAAGATACGAATGAGTCGTCAGGCGGCTTGGGTACGCTGACGATAATTATTGCACGATCGAAAGGAGAATCCCGAAATGAGAACGATTGTCATACCTTCGCTGATGGCTGTCATACTGGCTCATTCTTTGAGCATCGGGGAGACGAAAGCGCAAGCTCGGGAAGAAATAACTCAGCCACCGCAGAGTTCCCAGGACTTTTTCCCGGTCGATGTAACAGTTCCCATTGCTCCTACGCCAGTCCAAAGCGGCAACAAGCTGCTGCTCGTTTACGAACTGCATGTCACCAACTTTCAAGCCACTGATCTGACTAGAGAATTCAAGAAAATAAAAACCACGAAGAAACGAAGAGGACGAAGAAGGAGAAACCTCAATGATTGAACTTCTTTCCTCTTCGTCCTCTTCGTTGCCTGCTGATGACCGCTGACCAATGGCAAAGGATGAAAGGCTATGCAAACACTCTGGCAAGATCTGCGCTACGGCGTACGAATGTTGTTGAAGCAGCCCGGCTTCACCTTGATTGCCGTGCTCACTCTGGCGTTGGGCATCGGCTCGACCACCGCCATCTTCAGCGCGATCCAGAACATTTTGTTGGATCCGTTCCCCTACACGGATGCGAGCCGCGTGGTCGCCATCCAGATTCGCGATACGAGCAGCAGCCGTCCGGGCGGACGCACTTTCTTCCAGGCGCCGGAGTTCCTCGATTATCAGGAACAGAACCATGTGTTCGAAGAGGTCATCGGCGGCACGTTCGGCGACGTGCTCTACAACAGCGGCGACGGGATGGAGCAATTCAGTGGAGGCTATGTCACGCCCAACACATTCAGCTTCCTGGGCGTGCCGGCCGAGCTCGGTCGCGGCATCACGCCGGACGACGCCAAGCCGGGCGCGCCGCCGGTCTTCGTGATGGCCCACAAACTGTGGGTCAAGCGCTTCAACCTGGATCCGAGCATTCTGGGCAAGACTTATACGCTCAATGGGACGCCGACGACGCTGGTCGGGATCATGCCGCCGCGCTTCACCAAGTTGGGCGCGGACGTCTGGATCGTCCGGTCAATTGAGCGCGCCGACCCGCGCGCCAACCGCGATTTCTGGATGTTCCAGGCGAAGTTGAAGCCCGGCGTCACCGTCCAGCAAGCGCAAGCCGATATAGAGGTGATCGCGCGGCGGCTGGCGCAGGTCTACCCCGACAACTATCCCAAGAACTTCAGCGTCCAGATCATCAGTTGGGTTGACAGCCTGGTCGGGCAGTTTCGCAAGACGCTCTACACGATCGCCGCCGCTGTCGGTCTGTTGTTGCTGATCGCGTGCAGCAACGTGGCGAACATGTTGCTGGCGCGCGCGACGGGGCGCGCGTCAGAGATGGCGATTCGCTCTGCGCTGGGCGCCAGCCGGATGCGCTTGGTCGGCCAATTGCTGACCGAGAGTTTGCTGCTCGCGCTCGGCGGAGCAATCGTGGGCTGTCTATTTTCATACGCCGGCATCAAGGGGTTGGTGACGCTGATTCCGGATGGTCTCATCCCGCGTGAAGCCCAGATTCGATTGAACCTCCCCGTCCTGCTCTTCAGTTTGGGGACGGCGGTCGCCGCCGCCGTGCTCTTCGGTTTGGCGCCCGCGCTGCAAACGGTCAGAAAGGACTTGGTCGAGCCGCTGAAAGACGCCGGCAAAGGCGCCAGTGGCGGCTTCCGGCGAGGACGGTTGCGGAATGCGCTGGTGGTGTTCGAGGTGGCCCTGTCGCTAGTGTTGCTGTCAGGCGCGGGGTTGCTGATGCGCAGTTTCGTCAAATTGCAGCAGGCGCCCCTGGGCTTCAACCCGGAGAACATCCTGTTTGCGCGCCTGCCTTTTCCGCGCGGCCAATACACAACGGCTGCCGAAAAACAGCGGTTCTACGGGCAACTGCTGTCACGGCTACACGCGCTGCCCGGCGTGGTGGCGGCGACCGAGACGACCACGCTCCCGCCGTTTGGCGGCTTCGGCAGCGACATAGACATCATCGGGAAGACGCACACCGAGAGATGGCGGGCGATCATTTCGCTATGCAGCGAAGGCTATTTCCCGACGCTGCAACTGCGGACGCTGCGCGGTCGCACACTGTCAGAGACAGAGGTGAACGGCGCGCGCAAAGTCGCCGTCGTGAACCGGACGTTCGTGGACAAGTTCCTCGGCAATGAAGACCCGATTGGGCAAATGGTCAAAATCAATATGCTGGAGAGCATGCCCGATTCTCCGGTCAAAGACCCGGTCTTCGAGATCATCGGCGTGATCTCGGACGCGAAGAATCAGGGCATCCGGGAAGCGCCGATGCCGGAAATGTTCGTGCCCTATACGATCACTGGCGCTTTCGATCGGGGCATTATGGTCAGGACTTCGGCGCCGCCGCTGACGCTGCTCAACAATGTGCGGCGGGAAATCCGGGCCGTGGATCGCAACATCGCGTTGACGCTGACCGGCAGCCTGGAAGATTTCCTGAAGCAGTTCAGCTACGCCGAGCCGCGGTTCAGTTTGGTTCTACTGGGTGTCTTTGCCAGTGTCGGACTGGCGCTGGTGGCGCTGGGAGTATTCAGCGTGATCGCCTACACGGTCGCGCGACAGACACACGAGATCGGCATCCGGATGGCGCTGGGCGCAGGGCGTGGGGATGTGGCGCAGATGGTTCTGCGGATGGGGTTGCAGTTGGTTGGGCTGGGTGTGGGCGTGGGGCTGCTGGCGAGCTTCGCCGTGACGCGGGTGATCGCCAATCAGCTTTGGGGCGTGTCGCCGCGCGATCCGGTAACGCTGGGCTTGGCGGTGGCTGTGGTGGCGCTGGCCGGTTTGGCGGCGTGTTATTTCCCGGCGCGGCGCGCCACGAAGGTGGATCCGTTGGTGGCATTGAGGTACGAATGAGGATCGAGGATTGAGGATTGAAGATCGCGCCCCTCGCTCCTCAATTACCAAGGAGGGAATCATGCAAACACTTTGGCAAGACTTGCGCTACGGCGCGCGAATGTTGTTGAAGAAACCAGGCTTTACTTTGATTGCCGTGTTCACACTGGCGCTGGGAATCGGCGCGAATACGGCGATCTTCAGCGTCGTCAATGCGGTGCTGCTGCGCCCATTGCTATATCCGGAGCCTGAGCGGTTGATGATGATGAACACGACAGACCTGACGCGCGGGGGCGCAAACATGGGGATCAATCTACCGGATTTCCGCGAGTGGCGCGCCAGCAATCGCTCGATGGACAATAGTCGGCGTCGTCAAGGATGTTTTGCACAACGGTTTGTATCAGCGGAGCCAGCCGGAAATCTATGTGCCTAACGAGCAGAACGGCAACAATAAAATCCCGGACGCTGCGCGCAGTATGTACCTGGCCGTTCACACGGCCGCCGACCCGCTGAACCTGACGGCCGTCGTGCGCCGGCAGGTATTCGAGATAGACAAAGAGCAGCCAATCGCCGATGTCGCGACGATGGAGCAATTGCTCGCCACGTCGCTCTCGCAATCGCGGCTGAGCGCGTTGTTGCTTGCGATCTTCGGCGCGGTCGCGCTCATCCTCGCCGCCGTGGGCGTTTACGGCGTGATGTCGTATGCGGTCACGGAGCGCGTCCACGAGATCGGGGTCCGAATGGCGCTAGGCGGGACGCGACACGACGCGCTGCGGCTGGTCATCGGTCGAGGAATGGCCCTGGCCGGCGCCGGAGTGTTGATCGGACTGGCCGGGGCGCTGGCCCTGACGCGGTTGATGAGGACCATGTTGTTCAGTGTGAGCGCGACCGATCCGCTGACCTTTGCCGTGATCGCGTTATTGCTGACTGCCGTTGCGTTGCTGGCCGCGCTCGTTCCCGCGCGGCGAGCGACGAAAGTGGATCCGATGATCGCTCTTCGATACTGATAACCGGAACCTAGTCAGGAGAAAACATGCAAACCTTGATGCAGGACTTGCGCTACGGGGCGCGAATGTTGATGAAGAAACCAGGCTTTACGTTGATTGCGGTGGCGTCGCTCGCACTGGGCATTGGCGCCAACACGGCCATCTTCAGCCTGGTCAACACCGCGACGCTGCGGCCGTTGCCCATCGCGCAGCCGGAGCGGATCGTCGCGCTCAACAACGCGGCGAGCAAAACCTTCCCCACTTTCTCCTATCCGAACTACAAAGACCTTCGTGACCGGAACGATGTGTTTTCGGACCTCATCGCTTACCGCTTCTCGGCATTGAGCCTGAGCCACGACGGCGTCAACGAACGGCTGTGGGGCTACGTCGTGACGGGCAATTACTTTGAGGCTCTGGGGGTGAAGGCCGCGCTCGGACGCGTGATCTCGCCGGAAGACGACCGGTCGCCGGGCGCGCATCCGGTCGCCGTCCTGAGCTACAAGTGCTGGCGGCAGCGGTTCGGCGGCGAGCCAGGCGTCATCGGCCGGGAGGTGATCGTCAACGGCGGCGCCTACACCATCATCGGCGTGGCGGCGCAGGGTTTTTTCGGGACCGAGGTCATCTCGGCGCCGGAGCTGTGGTTCCCGATGGCGATGGCGGCGCAGATTGATGTCGGCGACAACTGGCTGGACAAGCGCGCGGTGGAGAACATCTTCGCGCAGGGGAGGCTCAAGCCGGGCGTGAGCGTCGCTCAGGCGCAAGCTGGGCTCAACGCGATTGCCGTGCAGCTCGAACGCGAGTTCCCGGAAGTCAACGAAGGCAGACGAGTCGCGATTTCGCCTCCCGGCTTGGTCGGCGGCGCGATGCGCGGCCCCGTGCTGGGGTTCTTAGCGCTATTGATGGTCGTGGTCGGACTGGTGCTGTTGCTGGCCTGCACGAACCTGGCGAACCTGTTGCTGGCGCGCGCGACCGAGCGCCGCCGCGAGATCGCGGTGCGGTTGGCGCTGGGCGCGGGCCGCTTCCGGCTAGTGCGGCAACTGTTGACCGAAAGCCTTCTGCTGGCCGCTGGCGGCGGGGTGTTGGGACTGTTGTTGGCTTCCTGGCTCGTTGATCTGGTGGTCGCGTTCAAGCCGCCGGTAGATGTGCCGTTCGCTATCGAGCTGCGTCTGGACTGGCGCGTGCTCGTTTTCACCGGCCTGGTCTCGTTCGCGACCGGCATATTGTTCGGCCTGTTGCCCGCGTTGCAGGCGACGAAGACCGATCTTGTGACGGCGTTGAAGGATGATACGGCGTTGGGCGGTTACCGGCGCTCGTGGCTGAAGGGCGGATTGATCGTTTTGCAGGTGGCGCTGTCGCTGGTGTTGTTGATCGGCGGCGGCCTGATGCTGCGCGGGTTGCAACGGGCGCAGGCGCTCAAGCTGGGCTTCGACCCACAAAACGCCGTCGAGGTTTCATTCGACCTGCGTTTGCAGGGCTACGAGGTCGCGCGGGGCAGGGAGTTCCAGAAGAGCCTGCTGGAGCGCGTGCGCGCGCTGCCCGGCGCGCGTTATGCCGGCCTGGCCGATATGGTTCCCGTTGATCTGCATTTCGGGCGAGGCTCGGTCTTCATCGAGGGGCAGCCGCCGCAGCGGCTCGCCATCGCGCCGCGGGTATTTACCAATCGCGTCAGCCCCGGCTACTTCGGCGCGATGAACGCGCGCCTCGTGCGCGGGCGCGAGTTCACCGAACAGGACAACGAGCAGGCGCCGCGCGTGGCTATTGTCAACGAAACCTTCGCGCGCACGTTCTGGCCGGGCGAAGACCCCATCGGCAAGCGGTTCAGTATGGGCGACCCTGAGGCGCCGAAGCTGCAGGTCATCGGCGTGGTCGGGGACGGCAAATACGCGGGGTTGAACGAAGACCCGAAGCCGTTCGTCGCCCGCGCGATGTTGCAGTCTTACTCCGGGGCGACGACGTTGGTCGTCCGCGCCACGGGCGACGCGCAGAAGCTGCTCGCCGCGGCGCACGGCGAGGCGCAACGGCTCGATCCGCGCCTGCCGATCACCAATGTCAGGACGCTGGCCGAGCGGATGAATCTGCCGCTATTGCCGGCGCGCGTCACAGCCGCGGTCCTGGGCGTCTTCGGGGCGCTGGCGCTTATCCTGGCGGCGATTGGCATCTACGGCGTGATGTCTTACGCCGTGGCGCAACGCACGCGCGAGATCGGCGTGCGGATGGCGCTGGGAGCCCAGCGGGCAGATGTTTTGCGGCTGGTGATCGGGCAGGGCTTATGGTTGTCGCTCGCGGGAGCGGCGCTCGGATTGGTCGCGGCTGCGGCGCTGGCCCGGTTGATGAAGAGTTTGCTGTTCGGCGTGAGCGCCTCCGACCCGCTGACGTTCATCGTGATTACGCCGCCGCTCATCTTTGTCGCGTTGCTGGCTTGCTGGATTCCGGCGAGGCGGGCGACGAAAGTGGATCCGATGGTTGCGCTGCGCAATGAATAACGCATCTCCCAACTTGTGTAGATACCAATGAGACAAGCTCGTGGCATCTGCAAGACAGTGTCCCGATGTTTGTTGGTTCGATTTAGGACCGGCTCTTTCACGAAAGGACAATGGTCAAAAATGATTTGGCGCGATTTCAAATATGCGTTGCGAATCCTCTGGCAGCGGCCCGTTTATGCGACAGTGGCGCTCTTGTCGCTGGCGCTCGGCATTGGCGCTTGCACGGCGATTTTCAGCGTCGTTGACGCGGTGTTATGGCGTTCGCTCCCTTTTCCGCGAGCGGAGCGGATCATCAGCGTTCGCGAGGTGGATGCGAAGGGCAGGCTGATGACATTCGCGGAGCCGAACTTCCTGGATTTGCGAGCGCGCAATAAGACGCTCGACGGCGCGGCGGAATACGCCGCATTTCCGGTCACGATCCTGGGCGGCGGCGAGCCGGTGCGCGCGCGTGGAGCGTACGTCTCGAAGGACTTCTTCAAAGTGTTGGGCGTCCGGCCCGAAATCGGGCGAGGCTTTCTCGCGGAAGAGTCCAAGGCCGGCGCCAATCCGGTTGCGGTAGTGAGCTACGGGTATTGGCGGCGGTTGCTCGGCGGACGAGCGGATTTGGCGGTGACACCGCTTCGCATCCGCGGCGTAAACTACACTGTTGTCGGCGTGATGCCGCGCGGGTTCAATTTCCCCAACGAGGTGGAAGTCTGGATGCCGCTCGAAGTGAACAGCCTGGCCTCGCCCTCACGAACGTCGCACGGGTGGCGCGTGATTGCGCGGTTGCGCGACGGCGTTTCGCCGCAGCAATCCCGCGCCGAGTTGAGCGCGATTGGCAAACAACTCAAACAGGAGCACGGCGCGGAGATTGATCTGGTTGACATGGCCGCAACGCCGTTGCAGGAGGCGATGGTCGGAGACGTCAGGAAGAGCTTGCTGGCGATGATGGCGGCGGTGGCGTTTTTGCTGCTTGTCGCGTGCGCCAACGTCGCCAATCTGGTCCTGGCCCAGGTGACGGCGCGACAACGCGAGTTCACCGTGCGCGCGGCTTTGGGCGCGACCCGTTGGCGCTTGGCGCGGCAGTTCGTCACTGAAAATCTGGCTCTGACGCTGACGGCCGGGGCCTTGGGCGCGCTGATCTCGTTCTGGGGCGTGGCGGCGCTGATCAGTCTGAATCAGGGGAAACTGCCTCGCGCCGATGAGATCAGTGTCAACGCCCGCGCCCTGATCTTTACCTTTGCCCTTTCCGCGTCGGTCGCGCTCGCGATCGGCTTGCTGCCGCTCGTTCGTTTCGGCGGTCGCGATCTGCACGATCGCTTGAAAGAGGGCGGGCGGGCGCAATCGGCGAGCGCCGCGAGCCAGCGGTTGCGCGGGTTGCTGGTGACGGCGCAGGTGGCCTTGACGCTGGTGCTGTTGGTCGGCGCGGGGCTGCTGGTCAAGAGCTTCCTCAAGCTCCTGCAGGTCGATCCCGGCTTCCGGGCCGAGAGCGCCGTGGCGATGGAGCTTACGCCGCCCGCGTTTGAAGGTGAAGACGCGGCGCAGCGCCGGGCCAGCTTTTATCAACAACTGATCGAACGCGCCGGCGCATTGCCCGGCGTTACGGCGATTGGCGGAGTGAATGGCTTGCCGATGGCGGGCGGAGGGCCCAACGGCCAGTTTCTGATTGATGACAATGAGGCGCTGAAAGGCTACGGCGAATTTCGCATTGCCAGTCCGGACTATTTCAATGCGATGGGCATTCGGCTCTTGCGCGGGCGGCTCTTCGATCAGACCGACGGCCCCAACACACAACAGGTCGCCTTGATCAACGAGACGCTGGCGCGCCGGCATTTTCCGAACGAAGACCCGCTCGACCGCACGATTCAATACGGCAACATGGACGGCGACAAACGGTTGTTGCGCATTGTCGGCGTCGTCAGCGACGTGCGTGAATTCGGACTGGACGCGAAGATCGAGACAACCGTTTACGTCCATTATCTGCAACGGCCATATCATGCCTACAACTTCGCCGTCGTGGCGCGCACGCAGGGAGAGCCGGAAGCGCTGATCCCGGCGCTGCGCAGTGTCGCCCAATCGCTCAATCGCGACGTGCCCGTCAACTTCCGCACGCTCGCGCAAATCTTCTCCTCCTCGCTCGATCAGCGCCGCTTCTCTCTATCTCTCTTCGGCGTCTTCGCCGTCGCGGCGCTGCTGTTGGCGGCGCTGGGCATCTACGGCGTGACCGCCTATGCCGTAACACAACGCGTCTCGGAGATCGGCGTTCGGATCGCGCTCGGAGCGCAAGTCAGGGATGTGTTGCGGTTGATCATCGGGCAGGGGATGAAGTTTGTGCTGATTGGAGTAACCATCGGTCTCGCGGGCGCCTTGGCGCTGACACGATTGATCGCCAATCTGCTTTTCGATGTGAGCGCGACCGATCCGCTCACATTCTTCGTCATCACCGCCTTGTTGATCGGAGTCGCGCTGCTGGCTGCGCTCATTCCAGCAAGGCGAGCGACGAAGGTGGATCCAATAGTTGCGCTGCGGTGCGAATAGGTTTCAGGTTTCAGGTTTCAGGTTTCAGGTTTGGATGGAAGCGCATGTTTAGAGAAGCGATCTTACTCAAATCTGACACCTGACACCTGACACCTGACACCTCTCCTCGGAGGAATTATGCAAACACTATGGCAAGACCTGCGCTACGGCGCGCGAATGTTATTGAAGAAACCCGGCTTCACATTAGTTGCGGTCCTTACGCTGGCGCTCGGCATCGGCGCGAACACGGCGATCTTCAGTATTACCGTCGAGCAGGCGCGCGTAGAGATGGAATCGGTCTCCCGTCAACTCGAGCGCGAGTATCCGCAGACCAACAGCAACTGGATCGCGACAGCGGTCAGGGTCGCCGATCTGCAGGTTGAAAACGTTCGTCCGGTCTTGCTGGTGTTGCTGGGCGCGGTCGGGTTCGTGTTGCTGATCGCCTGTGTGAATGTGGCGAACCTGATGCTGGTACGCGCGGCTGGGCGGGAAAGGGAAGTAGCCGTCCGGCTCGCGTTGGGCGCCGGGCGGTCGCGGATCGTCCGCCAACTGCTCACAGAGAGCGCTCTGATTGCCGCGTTGGGCGGGGCAGTGGGCTTGTTGATCGGAGCCTGGGGGATAGAGGGGCTGACAGCTCTGGTACCACCGGATCTCGCGCGGCTCGATCAGGTTCGGCTCAACGGAACCGTGCTCATGTTCACTCTGGGCGTATCGGCGTTGACCGGCTTGTTGTTCGGGCTGCTTCCGGCGCTGCGCGCCTCGCGGACCGATTTGAGCGCGGCGTTAAAAGAAGGCGGGCGGTCTGCAGCCGGCTCGTCTTGGGAGAGAGCGCGCAAGGGATTGTTGGTGGCCGAAGTCGGATTGGCGCTGGTCCTGCTCATCGGCGCGGGGCTGATGCTGCGCACCTTGTATCAGTTGACGCGAGTGGACCCCGGCTTCAACGCTGAGAACCTGCTGACGGTTCAATTCGCGCTGCCGGGAAGAACTTATAACATCGAGCGTCGCCTCGCGTTCTTCCGTGAATGCCGCGCGCGGATTGAAGCGCTGCCGGGTGTGAGTTCGGCGGCGTTCGCGATGTCGCTGCCGCTTGCCGGGTATAATTGGGGCAGTACCTTTCAGAGGGGCAAAGAGGATTACGGATCGCCTACCTCGCTGAATAGTTACCTTCGGAGGATGAGAATGACGAGAGGAGCTTGATGATCTCCTCATTGCCGGATTTTCTGGCCCAATCGAGAGCGCTTTCGCCGTTGTGATCCTTCGCATTGATGTTTGCGCCTCTCTTCAGGAGCAATTTGACGGCGGCGATCTGTTCAAAGATCACGGCATACATCAGCGGAACGCGTCCTTTATTGTCGGCGGCGTTGATGTCGCAGCCGCCATTGAGCAGCGTTTCGCCGATCAACTCCACGACCTTGTCGCGCCGGCGCAAGCGTAGTCTTGGATCTATCGTCCCGCGCGTTTCGATGGTTACCTCCACATCATTGCCGTGCCGCGATTCTAGTGACATCACCATCAGTCCATTGCGCCCCGCGTCATCGCGTGTATTCGGATCGGCTCCTTTTTCAATCAGGATTCTGACGGCGTTGTTTTCCTCTCTGATCATTTCCCTGTCAAGTCGTTTACCTGGAAGAACGCCCATCCCCTCCGAGGCCGCAGCCGCCCAATATGGCCATTGATGCCTCGCCGCAGCCAGTAACAAGGGACCGAATCGGGTTTGTTCGTTGATGTCCGCGCCGGCTACAAGAAGCGGTTCGATCGCCGCTGGGCAATTGGAGACGGCGACCGTCATTGGGGTTCGCCCGAGCGAATCCCGCGCGCGCGGATCGGCGCCGTTTTCGATGAGCAGACGCGCCACATCAGTCGAGCCGAAAGAGAGCGCAAGTATCAGAGGCGTCGAGATGACCTCTCGGTCGCCAACCGCGCCCATAGAAGCCCTCGGTCCGCTCGGCCTGATTGGGACATTGACATCCATCCCCTTCTCGACCAGATATCGCGCCAGCGCCGAGCTCCGAAAGAACCACCAGATCTCGAATTCAGCCTGGTCCGACCAGCGCGGGACGGGGACTCCTGAAACATGCGCCGCCTTGACGCTATATGCGTCGGCATACTTCGCCCGTTCGGCCATCCATGGAAACTTGGACAGATGAAATCCGATTATCAACACGATGATCGCGCAGGCCGGGGCATAGATCTTCCAATGCCAGCGCCAGCGGGCTTGCCAGTTTGCGGAATCCCGTTGAGCCGGATCCGGTTGAAGAAGAAGCGCGCATTGCTCCAGAGGAATGACGCCGAGCGCCTTCCGCGCGGCGAGGTAAAGGACGAACTGCTCGATCGCGCTTTTCAGACTCATATTGAAGGCGACAATCCCGATTATCAGCGCAATTGGCGGCCAGAAGAACAGCGTGTTACTCATATCGTGCAGAAACACATCACGAGTATTGATATTGAAATCTCTGAGACCTCGATCTAGCAGAAAGGCTGACGCCACTAGAATCTGCTGCGACACTGTCAGACCCAGAGCGAAAACAAGAACCCGTCTGAAAAGCGGGTACGCGGTCTGTCGTCGAACCGGCGCCATTAGCTGGGCCGATCGTCGTCTCGCTTCCTCGACACTCAGCTCTTCGCAGATCAGCGGCGGAACGATCAATGTGTGATCGAAGATCTTTGAAGCCCATTGCCCGGCGCCGGAAAGCCTCAGCGCCGGAAGATTGCGGAATGGACTGACGATTTCGACGAAGCTCGCTCGGGCGAGATCACGGCCGCGGTTCCGGACGCCGGCGACGATGGAAAGAAGTCCCGTCTCTGATTTTGTGGCGCCCTCCACTTGTTCAAGAAAAAGCGCGCAGGCGGCGGTGGTTGCGTTCTGCCCCCAGGTCGTGATTGCGGCTATAACCAGCCAAAGAAGACCAAACACCGCAACCGACATCACGGAGGACATTCCCGGAAGTTTCAGCGTGGCGAACAGCAACAGCAACGAGAAGAGCCAGCCTTTCCACTGCATTCGAAGAGCGATCTCGAAAAATTTCCATCTGTATTTGCGGCTGAGCGCATCGGCCCGCCGGCGAATCCATTCGGCGCCTTCAGAATGCAGTTGAAGCTGTGAGGCGAACGCCCCCGCGGTTGCAGGGCGCGCGTTCTTATCCTTGGCGAGCGCCTGCCGGACGACGGCGTCAACGCCCGCGGGAATATCCCGTCGTTTTTCTCTCAGCGGGACGGGATCGGCTTCGCGATGCTGAACGAGCAGCTCCGGCGCCGTCCCCGTAAACGGCGGATCTCCGGCCAGCATCTGGTAGGCGATCACTCCCAGACTGTAGACGTCCGAAGTCTTATCGAGTCGTTCTCCCCGGCACTGTTCAGGCGACATGTACTTCGGCGTTCCCATGACGGAGCCGCGCCGGCTCAGTTGCTGAGCGGTGTAGTTCAATCGCAAGGTCTCATCTTCTGTGATTGAAAATGGCGTGATCGAAAATGGCTGATGATGGATCGCCGGATCGCCGGGTTCCGGCTGCGGTTCAAGATCATCCAGCGCGATAATGTCCTGCAAGCGGGCAATGCCGAAATCAAGAATCTTGACATTGCTCCCGTTTGGGCCTGCGGGTTCGAGCCAGATGTTCTCAGGCTTCAGGTCGCGATGCAGGATGCCCAGGCGGTGCGCTTCATCCATTGCCGCGCAGGTCTGGCTGAGAATTCCAATCGTTTCATTGATCGGCATCAGTCGCCGGTCTTTCATCCGCTCATACATTATTTTGATGATGGAACAGTTATTTGTTCGGTTGACTGGCGTCGGTCGAGGGTTTTTCAACCGCTCGGCGAGCGTTTGGCCTTCGAGGTATTCCATCACCAGATAGGCCACGGTCTCGTCGCCCGCGCCAGTGATCCCGAAATCAGTGACATTGACGATGTTCGGATGGCGCAGCAACCCGATCGTCTTCGCCTCTCGCCGGAATCGCTCGATGAATTCACTATTGCCGGCCAGCTCCGGCGCAATGACTTTGACGGCTACGCGGCGGCCTGTGCCAACGTGAGTCGCGCGATAGACCGCGCCCATTCCGCCTCGGCCGCAAAGCTCTTCGATCTCGTACTTTCCATCGAGCAATCGGCCAATCATTCGATCCGGCCTGGAAGGAGCCTTTCCGGCGGGAGTCCGGAGCCCATCAATGATCTGTCGCTGCCATCCGCCGAATTGCCGGGAGAGACTCCTTCCAAGCGCCGGAGTTTCCAAAAAGCCATTGTTCTCCTCGTGCGCCGCGACGAGCGATTGGACTTCATGCTGGAGCGCGGGATCGTCTTGAATGGCGCGCGCAATGAACTCCGCGCGCTCTTCGTCGGCGCATTCCATCGCCTCGTGAAATATCTGGTTGACGCGTTCCCACTCTGTCTTCATAACCTGTCTTTACCGGCCTTGTCTGGCCTTCTCTGTAGAATGCTACCCGGATTGTTTTTCACTGTCGCCTCAAGATATGCTCGCGGCGCAAAATTCCTGTCGCCACAAATAGCGACAAACCGGCGCGATTCCGCCCAGAATTGAAAAAAAAAGATCTGTGCGAACGAGTCAGTACCGCGAGCGGTAGCGAGCGTGGCTTCCGCAAAAGACTTATTAATGGAACCACGCTCGCTACCGCTCGCGGTACTGACTCGTTCGCACAGATCAGGAAAAATCTCAGAGGGAATGCCAATGTCCGCAGATTCGACAGAGATCAACTTTCTACTCGACCAATACCGCAACGGGCAGACAGAAGGGTTCGAGAAGTTGATGGCGCTGGTCTACGACGATTTGCGCAAGCTCGCCGCCTGGCAGCTTCAGTCCGAACGGCCCGATCATACATTGCAGCCGACGGCGTTGGTTCACGAAGTCTATTTGAAGCTGGCCGCGCGGAATCCGGTCGAGTGGCAAAACAAAGCGCACTTCTTCGCGCTGGCCGCGCAAGTCATGCGACACATCCTGGTTGATTATGCGCGGACACAGCGGAGAGAGAAACGCGGCGGCGTCCAGACAAAGATCGCGTTGGAAGATGCGCTCAATCTCAGCTCTCCCTCCGAGCCTGAACTGATCGCGCTCGATGAAGCGCTGAACGCCCTGTCCGAGAAAGACCAGCGCAAAAGCCTGATCGTCGAATTGCGCTACTTTGGCGGCCTGAGCATCGAAGAGACCGCCGAAGCGCTGGGAGTTTCAACCACTACCATCCGGCGGGAATGGACAATGGCAAAAGCCTGGCTGCGTCGTGAAATGCGACAAAAATAAGAACCCGGTCAATTCTGGTTTCTTTGTCATCAGTGGCCATTGTCTGTAGCCAGGCGTCAATAAATAAAGCCAGTGACCGCTCTTGGGATTCAGCTTTCCCGAAACCGAACGGCGGGGAACGCGCCGCCCGTTTCCCTCTCAGCTCAACTTCATTCCAGACTACATTTAAAGAAGCGCCGGGCGCGGCACGGAAATTGGAAATGGGCGAGATAACCATAAGTCTGATACGAATAGGGCGCCGCTCTTTTAGGACGACAGAGAAAACGTCCCGGCGCATCAGAGGTTGAAAGTCATGGACGCTCAGTTGGCCGTTACGGAAGAGGAACTGCGAGAGATTCTCGAAGCTTCGTCCTTCGCCCGGATTTATGATTTCAGGCTCGATTTTGTGGCGTACGGCGAATGCCGGCTGCTAATGCCGTTTCAGGAAGCGTTGGAGCGTCCGGGCGGGATTGTCAGCGGTCCGGCGTTGATGGCGGCGGCGGACGTGGCGATGTGGCTGGCGATCATCACTCGGCTTGGCAAAGACGCGCTGACGGTAACGACGGAGATGACGACGGCGTTTCTCAGCTCGGCCAGGCGTGAAGATGTAATTTGCGCGGCCAAAGTCATGAGATTGGGGCGAAGCTGGATTTACGGCATCGCCGAGTGCCGCAATGACCAGGGAAAACTCATCGCGCATCACACCATCAATTACATTCGCAGAAACAAATAGAGGTGGAGGATCAATGCAAACATTACTTCAAGACCTGCGCTACGGCGCGCGAATGCTTCTGACATCTAACATTTATTCTTGATTGACAAGTATGTAGATAGAGAGTATGGTTAGCGCCGTCGGTTGCCAAAAGTACCTCACCAAATTTTATACAGCTCTCCTAATAACATGCGCCTAAGCATGTGCCTATCTGACAGCTATTGTTAAAAACAAGCGATGGCTGCAGATTTGGCCCTGTCAATTGCTCCTACGAATAAAGAGATCATTGTCAGCGCTCCTACCCATTTGAATGCCCTGTTTACTTGACCTACGCACACGACCTTCGTTTGCTCCCAATTGACATTTCCTTCCGGAAGCTCATTCAACTGTAACAGGTCTTTCGAGTAACACACGAAGGATCATTAACCAGTTGTTTGCGCGCTAGAAGACCGCATCGTCTCGGCAAGGGGCAAGAGCGGTTTAGTGTGTCTGTTTTCCGGTGAATGGTACAAACAACGTGAGAAGAGTGGAACTAACGGCAAATTCGAGAGAAGAGTGGAATTAACAGCAAATTCAAGGAGATTTTTTATGAGTAAGAGCAGGTACTGGCTGGCGTTGGCCAGCGGTTTCACGATCATTCTTTCAATTGGCGTCGGGGTGTCGATTGCGACCTATCGACATCAAGCGTCGGCTCAAGCGCCGGCTTTCAATTACGGCGAAGCGTTGCAGAAATCCCTCTTCTTCTACGAAGCGCAACAATCGGGGCGTAAACCATCCTGGAACCGCGTTACCTGGCGCGGTGATTCAGGATTGAACGATGGCGTGGACGTGGGCAAAGACCTGACCGGCGGTTGGTACGACGCCGGCGATCACGTCAAATTCGGATTCGCCATGGCCTCTTCGGCGACGATGCTGGCCTGGGGCGCCGTCGAATACCGCGACGCTTACGCCCGCAGCGGGCAACTCGATGAGCTACTCAACAACCTGCGTTTCGTCAACGACTATTTCATCAAAGCGCATACGGCGCCGAACGAGTTGTATGGGCAGATTGGCAATGGCGGGGTGGATCACGCCTGGTGGGGACCGGCCGAAGTAATGCAGATGGCGCGGCCGGCTTACAAGATCACAGCCACCTGCCCTGGTTCGGATCTGGCCGGCGAGACGGCGGCGGCCATGGCCGCGGCTTCAATCGTTTTTCGCCCAACCGACCCCACTTACGCCAACACGCTGCTCCAGCATGCGCGACAGCTCTATGAGTTCGCCGATACCTATCGCGGTCGTTATTCCTCCTGCATCACCGACGCCGCGGCTTTTTACAACTCCTGGAGTGGCTACAACGACGAACTGGTCTGGGGCGCAGCCTGGCTCTACCGCGCGACGAACGAGGCCGGGTATCTGGCCAGAGCCGAGGCTGCCTACGCCAACCTCGGAACAGAGCCGCAATCGCCGGTCAAGTCATATCGCTGGACGCATGCGTGGGATGATAAATCCTACGGCTGTTATGCGCTGCTGGCGAATTTGACCGGCAAGGAGCAATACCGGCAGGACGCCGAGCGATGGCTCGATTACTGGAGCGTCGGCGGGGGTTTTCGCACTCCTGGCGGCCTCGCTTACGTAGATGGGGCCGGGTGGGGCGCTTTGCGTTACGCGGCCAACACGGCTTTTATCGCTTTGATCTACGGCGACAAGTTGAGTGATGCGGTCAAACGCCAGCGCTACCATGACTTCGCCGTTAAGCAGATCAACTATTCGCTGGGCGACAACCCGCGCCGGAGCAGTTATATCGTCGGCTTCGGCGCCAATCCGCCGCGCAACGTACATCACCGCACCGCCCACGGCTCCTGGAGCGACAACATCAACGATCCGGTCGTCAGCCGCCACATCCTGTATGGCGCGCTGGTGGGCGGGCCGGGACTCGACGACAGTTATGCGGACAATCGCGGTGACTACACCAAGAATGAAGTCGCGACCGATTACAACTCCGGCTTCACCGGCGCGCTGGCGCGCCTTTACCTGGAATATGGCGGGACGCCGCTGGAGAACTTTCCTCCGACGGAATTTCCTGATGGCGACGAACTCCAGGCGCAGGCCAGCGTCAACGCTTCGGGCGCCAATTTCACCGAGATCAAGGCTTATGTGATCAATAAATCGGCCTGGCCCGCGCGCATGGGCGACCGGCTCTCGTTTCGTTACTTCTTCACGCTGGAGCCGGGGGTAACACCGGGGATGATCACCGTCAGCGCCAATTTCAGTCAGGGCGCCACGGTCTCGGCTCCACAGCCCGGGCCTGGAGGGACGTACTTTGTGAAGGTTGATTTCACAGGTACGAAGATCTATCCCGGCGGCCAGTCGGCCTATCGCAAGGAGGTGCAATTCCGTCTGGCAAGCTCCGGCGCATGGGATCCGAACAACGACTGGTCCTACCAGGGGATCGTGACTACACCAGGCGTCATGCCCATCAGAGCGCCGAACATCCCGCTCTACGACGGCAATATCAGAGTCTTCGGCGCGGAACCAAATGGAGCGCCGGCGCCGGCGCCAACCCCGACGCCAATGCCGACTCCGACTCCGGCGCCCACGCCGACGCCAATGCCGACTCCGAGGCCGACGGCGACTCCCACGCCGACGCCAATGCCAACTCCGACTCCGAGGCCGACTCCCACGCCGGCGCCGACTCCCACACCAGCTCCAACTCCCACACCGAGTCCGGCGCCAGGCGGTTGCGCCATCACTTACCAGGTGCGGAATCAATGGCCCGACGGTTTCATCGCCGAAGTGGTCATAACCAACAAGGGCGCGGCGCCGATCAACGGCTGGACCGTCGGGTGGACCTTCCCCGGCAATCAGCGGATCACCAATCTGTGGAATGGCGTGGTGACGCAGAGCGGGACCAGCGCGAGCGTGCGCAACGCGCACTGGAACGGGATGATCCCGGCTGGAGGCGCGGTCAGCTTCGGCTTCCAGGCCGGTTTTAGCGGGACGAACACCAATCCGAGCGCGCTGACGCTCAACGGAGGAACTTGTGGCGCGGCTGCGTCATCAGCTATGTCCCCAGCCCCACAGCGCGCTTCGCAAAGCTCCTCAACTACCCGCCCGGCTCGATAAACAATCGGGCGGTGAAGGGAATTGCCGGGGTGACGCAAGGCGCCGCCAGGTTGCGGTCTGTGCGGGCGCAATTTTGTGATCCGCACAGACTGCGCGCCGGCAGCTCGTGTTCAACCCATTCGATTAACAACAAGGAGAGTTCGATGAACGCACATGATCTGCCTTCGGTTTTTGACATGTTCTACGCAATGGGCGAAATACTTACCACAACGTGGCCAGGCCGCATCCTTCTCGGCGTCGCAATTGGTTCGGTGATTGCCAGGTTAACAAGACTCTGATTTCGGCGAGTGTGACGGTAGCCCGACCGTGAGGCTTGTCATTACCCAAATCTTTCGACCTGCTTAAAAGTGACGGGGGCTGGGCTAAAAAATCGCTGAAAGCCCTGTAAATAGCGGCTTTCCTGCAAAACCGAGGTAAAAATCACTGAAAAGACGGCCTGTCGAGAGATCGGCTCGCTCAAAATGGGCTTGTCTATTGGTTTTTTTACCGAAGCCGTTCACACTTTTAGGAATTTTCATTTTTAGCTTGAAGAACACCTCATAGCCTTTGTTTATGGGGCTGTGAGCGTTTCTGAAGCACTTGACCCCGTCACTTTTAAGGACCTGTGCAAGTAAGCAGTCAGGCGAAGATTTTGAGGTATTTTCATTTTCCATTTGCCATATTACGTTTGTCATTCGCCATTGCCGGAACTGCGCGAGACACGCAATGGCAAATGACAAACGTAATATGGCAAATGGAAAATGAAAGACGATTACACCTCAAAATTTTTCCGTCTGCGCTTAGTTTTACGGAGAACTGCTGAAGAAGGAAGCAAAAGGGGCAAAAAGAGCAAGAAAACAAATAGGCGCCTGATTCGACTCTTATCTTCCTTTCCCACATTTTCTTTTCTGAAAAGAAAATGTGGGAAAAGAAAATATAGGAAAGCAGTAAGGGGAGCGTCAGCGACCTGAGCTTCGATCAATGCTCGCTTGATCGAAGCTCAGGTCGCTGACGCTCCCCTTACTGCGCCGGATTCCCAGGATCGGAAAGGCAGAATCCCAAAACTGAACAATTAAAAAGCGGCGTTGTCGTCTGGCGCCCGGCTAACTGCAATCCGGTCAAGGCATTGTTTCGCGTCCATTGAGGCAAGGGGTGTGGCACGAGGTTTGGTACTCCCATACGAATCCAATCTTGATTCGACCGGAGGACGTGAATGCAAACACTGCTGCAAGACCTGCGCTACGGCGCGCGAACGTTGTTGAAGAAGCCCGGCTTTACGCTGATTGCGGTTGTCACATTGGCGCTCGGCATCGGCGCGAACACAGCGATTTTCAGTGTGGTTAATGCCGTGCTGCTCCGGCCGCTGCCATACGCCGAACCGGAACGGCTGGTGGCGCTCTGGGAAGGCAATAAACGACGACCGGAGAGCCGCAACTCGATCTCGTATCCGAACTTTTTCGACTGGCGCGCGCAGAGCCAATCGTTTGAGCGGATGGCGTCGTATTACACGAACAACATGGCGCTCACAGACATTGCCACGCCGGTCAATTTGCGCAGCGCCGTGGTCTCGCCGGATTTGTTCGCCGTGCTCGGCGTCAAGCCGCGGCTTGGCCGATGGTTTGTCGCGGAAGAAGAGAAGCCGGGAATCCGCGCCGCAGTCATCAACGACAATTTGTGGCAGCGCCAATTCGGCGGCGACCCGAACATCGTCGGGCGCGCGCTGACGCTCGACGGCAAGCAGTTCAACATCGTCGGCGTGATGCCGGCCGGGTTCCAATTCCCGATTGAAGCCAACCAGGTTGAGGTGTGGGTGACCTCCTCAATTGACGGCGAAAAGACCGATCCGAAAGAGCCGGCGCAGAACGAAAATCGCGGCTCGCATTTTCTGGAGGCGGTCGGACGGCTCAAACCGAACGTCACGCTCGAACACCACCTATCCGTCGTGGACGCCAGCGCGGATGTTCCGCGGCAAGACCAATCTCGACCTGAACTACCTCATCAAAGTCCCCCGCCAATCCGCGCTTTTCATCAAACACGGCATCGGTGAAGTGCAAGTCACCAATGTTTCCGGCGACATCGAAGCCACCGCGAGCATCGGCGAGATCAGGCTCAAATTGCCGGAAGAGCAGAGCTATGCGGTTGACGCGCGCGCCCGCATTGGTGATGTCTCGTCGGAATTCGGGCAGGCCACCCAACGGCAAGGGCTTTTCGCCGTCGGGGCAAAGCTGGCGGGCGAGCCAGCCGCTCCCACTCGACGGATCTTTGTGCGGATCGGCATCGGCGATATTCAAGTCACCAAACTGCGCGCGGAGAAAGCCAGCGAGTCGAATCAGTACCGCGAGCGGTAGCGAGCGTGGCTCCCGTAAATAGCCCTGCAGTGGGAGCCACGCTCGCTACCGCTCGCGGTACTGATCGGGATATTCGGTTTTGGGAAGAGCCAATCCCACAACCGAACAGCGCCCGCCTGTCCGATCAGGATGTCTAATGAGTGACTTCTTCTAAATTCTTTGCTTTCAATGCAGGCCGGATTGATTAAGGTCTTCGGTTAATCAGGTTGCTACGCGGCACGAGAATTGAGTTTTCGCTTCTGATAATCGTCGGCGCCATCAGGCGCCGCGTGATGTTGAGAGCGAATACGCCTTCTTTTTGTCGCGCAACACAAACCAACGACCGGACGGAGAATTTATGGAAAGTTTGCTGCAAGACCTGCGCTATGGCGCGCGAATGTTGATGAAGAAGCCTGGCTTCACGTTGATCGCGGTCATCACACTGGCGCTCGGCATCGGCGCGAACACGGCGATCTTCAGCGTCGTCAACGCCGTGCTGCTTCGCCCGCTGCGGTACTCTGACCCTAACCGGCTCGCGCAGGTCTGGCAGAACTTTCCGCAGTCGGGCGCGAATCAGGTTCCTATCTCGGCCCCGGAGTTCCTCGATTACAAGGATCAAAACCGCGTCTTCGAACGAATGGCCGCTTTCAGGCCTCAGGGATTTACTCTGACGAGTGGCGGCGAGCCTGAGCGTGTTTTGGGGCTCAGAGTCTCCGCTGACCTCTTTCCGTTGCTCGGCGTGGCGCCGGCTCTGGGCCGGGCTTTTCTTCCCGAAGAGGACCAGCTTGGCGGTCCGCGCGCCGTTCTCTTGAGCCACGGCTTTTGGCAGCGACGCTTTGGTTCTGACACCGCGCTCATCGGCAGGTCGCTCGCGCTCGACGGGGAGAGTTTCACTGTGGTTGGAGTCATGCCGCCCGGCTTCCAGTTTCCGCCGCAATCTCTCCAAAACGATCTATGGGCCAACGTCCCCTTCGACGCCAATGATCTGAACCGGCGTGGATGGCGCCCCCTCGGAGTGATTGCGCGGCTCAAATCCGGCGTCAGCGCGGATCAAGCGAACGCGGAGTTGAAAGCGACCGCCGCCAGGTTCCCGGTCTCCGGCCCAGCCCCTGGCGCTTATATGGTTCCTTTACAGGAGCAGGTTGTGGGAAGGGTTCGGCGCGCGCTGCTCGTTCTGTTCGGGGCCGTGAGTTTCGTGCTCCTCATCGCATGCGCCAATGTCGCCAATCTGTCGCTCTCACAGGCCGCGGCGCGCCAGAGGGAGATGGCTGTCCGCGCGGCGGTCGGAGCGAGCCGCGCGCGTTTGATCCGGCAGTTACTCGTCGAGAGTCTGCCGCTAGCGCTGCTCGGCGGCGGCGTGGGACTCCTGCTGGCAATGTGGATTGTCGATCTGCTCGTCTCCGCCAATCCCGCCAATATTCCCAGGACGAATGAGATCGGCATCGATCTCCGCGTACTCGGATTCACGCTGTCGGTATCGCTGTTGACAGGCGTGATCTTCGGCCTGGCGCCGGCCTGGCAGTTCTCGAAACTCGACCTCAACGAATCGCTCAAGGAAGGAGGCAGGGGGGCATCAGTGAGTTTTCGCCGCTTCAGCCTGCGCAGCCTCCTGCTGGTGTCCGAAGTCGCGTTGTCATTGGCGCTGTTGATCGGCGCCGGGCTGATGATCAACAGCTTCGCGCGCCTGCTGCGGGTCGATCCCGGCTTCGATCCTCGCGGCGTCCTGACGATGCAGATCGCCCTTCCTCAATCGAAATACTCTGAAATCCAACAACGAGCCTTCTTCTTCGAGCAGGCGCTGGAGAGGATCAGGAGCTTGCCCGGCGTTCAGTCCGCCGGTATGACCAGCGCTCTTCCTTTAACCGGGAACCCCGACTTCGGTTTTACTATCGAGGGGCGGACGCCGAGCGCGCCCGGAGACGTCCCTCAGACCAGGTGGCGCGCGATCAGCCCTGATTACCTGCGAACGATGGGCATCCTGCGGCGGCGGGGGCGCTATTTCACCGGGCAGGATCACGAAAAGGCCACTGGCGTAGCGATCATCAACGAGACCATGGCCCGTCGCTTCTGGCCTGATGGAGACCCGTTGGGCAAGAGAATCAAACTCGGCGGGCCTCAAAGACCATATCCGTGGATGGAGATCGTCGGAATTGTAGGAGACGTGAAGCATGACGGCCTCGATGCGCCGGTCAATCCGGAGATGTACATGCCGTATGCTCAGACGCCATTTTCGCAGATGCCTGCGGGCTTGCGCTTCCCGCCGATGACATTGGTGGCGCGCGGCGGTTCGGATCACGCCAGTCTGGCCGCCGCGGCGCGCGCCGAGATCAAGGCTCTGGACAAAGACCAACCGGTCGCCAACATCAGAACGCTCGATCAGCTTCTCGCCAACTCGATCTCGCAACAGCGTTTCTATCTGATGTTGCTCGCCTTCTTCGCCTCGATCTCTCTGATCCTGGCCGTGGTCGGGCTATACGGGGTCGTCTCCTATACCGTCAAGCAGCGCACGCATGAAATCGGTGTGCGGATGGCGTTCGGAGCGCGGGCCGGCGACGTTCTGAGACTCATCATCAAATTCGGGATGAAATTGACATTGATCGGCGTAGTGGTCGGATTGGCGGTCGCATTGGCGCTGACGCGCTTGATGAAGGCTCTCCTGTTCGACGTGAGCGCGACCGATCCGTTGACATTCATCGTGATCGCGCTGCTGCTAACCGGCGTCGCGCTGCTGGCTTGTTGGATTCCGGCGCGGCGGGCGGCGAAGGCGGATCCGATGGTCGCGCTGCGTGTGGAATGAGGATCGAGGAATGAAGATCGAGGATCGAAAATAGCGATCCTCGATCTTCAAGGAGGGAATGATGCAAACGTTATTGCAGGACCTGCGCTACGGCGCGCGAATGTTACTCAAGAAGCCCGGCTTCACGGTTGTGGCGGTCATCACGCTCAGCTTGGGCATCGGCGCGAACACGGCGATCTTCAGCCTCGTCAACACGGCGCTGCTGCGCCCATTGCCCGTTGAGCGGCCCGATCAATTGGTCTCGCTCAACAATGTCGCGTTGAACTTGCCGGCCATCTCCTATCCCAACTACCGCGATTTCCGTGATCGCAATAATTCGTTTAGCGGGATGATGCTTTACCGGTATAGGGCGCTCGGTTTGAGCGTCAATGGCGTGAACGAACGGGTCTGGGGCTATCTGGCGACGGGCAATTATTTTGACGTGTTGGGCGTGAAGCCCGCACTGGGGCGCTTTTTCACGCCTGACGATGATAAGTCGCCCGGCGGCCATCCGATTGCGGTGATCACTTATGATTGTTGGCAGAAACGGTTCGCGGGCGATGCGCAGGTCATTGGCAAAACCGTGGTTGTCAACGGGCGCAACTTCACGATCATCGGGGTCGCGCCGCAGGGCTTTTACGGTTCGGAGATCGGTTATCGACCGGAGATCTGGTTTCCGACAATGATGCAGGCGCAGATTGAAGGAAGCCGATCCATTCTGGAAGAGCGAGACAACCCCAGGTTCTTCTTACAAGGCCGCTTGAAACCCGGCGCCACGTCGCGGCAAGCCGAAGCCGAGCTGAACGCAATCGCCGCACAATTGGCGCGCGATTTCCCCAAAGAGGATGAAGGTATGGCCATCGCGCTCTCGCCGCCGGGGTTGATAGGATCGCGTTTTCGCGGCCCGGTTATCGGTTACTCCGGCGTGTTGATGGCCGTGGTCGGATTGGTATTGTTGCTTGCCTGCCTGAATCTGGCCAACCTTTTGCTGGCGCGCGTAACCGAGCGGCGCAAAGAGATTGCGGTGCGCCTGGCGATTGGAGCCAGCCGCCGGCGTCTTGTGCGGCAACTGCTTACGGAGAGCGTTTTGTTGTCGACTTTGGGCGGCGCGCTCGGTTTGTTGCTGGCCTACTGGCTGGTGGACGCGATGGTCGCGTTCAAACCGCCGATTGACATCCCCCTCCCGATCGAATTGCACATTGATGGACGAGTGTTGCTCTTCACGGCTGTAGTTTCAGCGCTGACGGGCGTGATCTTTGGCCTATTGCCCGCTCTGCAATCCACAAAGCCGGATCTCGCGCCCGCGTTGAAAGACGAAGCCTCGCTGGGCGGCTATCGCCGTTCGTGGCTGCGCAATGGCCTGGTCGTGTCGCAGGTTTCCTTGTCGCTGCTCTTATTGATCTGCGCCGGGCTGTCGCTGCGTGGGTTGCAACGGGCGCAAGCGCTCGATCCTGGTTTCACGCCGCAGAACGCGCTGGAAATTTCCTTCGATTTAAGCATGCAAGGGTACGATGGCCCGCGCGCCCGGGAATTCAATCTGCGATTGCTCGAACGCATGCGCGCGTTGCCTGGCGTGCAATACGCGGGGCTGACCAGTACCATGCCGCTGAGTCTGAACGCTGGCGCCAGCAGGATTTACGTCGAAGGACAACCGGAACAGCGCGGGGCGAATGTCCCATCGGCGATGAGGTCAAGCGCTTCGCCTGGATTCCTCTCGGCCATGGGCACGCGACTGTTGGAGGGGCGCGATTTTACTGAACAGGATGGCGAGTCAAACCGCGGGGTCGCGGTTGTAAACGAGACCTTTGCGCGCCGTTTCTGGCCAGGCCAATCGGCCCTGGGCAAACGGTTCAGCAACGCAGGCTCCGCCGGCCCATGGATAGAGGTCGTCGGCGTGATCCAGGACGGCAAATACCTCAGTCTGAGCGAAGAGGCCACGCCCTTCGTATACTTCAACCTGAGCCCCGCAGCGCGCAGAGATCTGACAATGGTTATACGCACAGCGGGCGAGCCGCAAAGCGCGATGGCGGCGATTCGCCGCGAATTTCAACAACTCGACGCCACGTTGCCGCTCTTCAACGTCCAGACTATGGTCGAGCACATGGCTGTGCCGCTCCTCCAAGCGCGTGTCGCCGCCACGCTTTTGGGCGGTTTCGGATTGCTGGCGCTGACGCTGGCGGCCATCGGCGTTTTTGGCGTGATGTCTTACGCCGTGACGCAGCGAGCGCGCGAGATCGGCATCCGGATAGCTCTCGGCGCGCAAGCCAGCGGAATTTTCAAACTCGTGGTCGGGCAAGGGCTGAAGCTCACTGCGCTGGGGCTGAGCATAGGCCTGGTCTGCGCATTCGCGGGCACACGGTTGATGAGCGATTTTCTCTACGGCGTGAGCGCGCTCGATGTCGTGACCTTTGCCGGAGTGCCGTTGCTGCTGGCGCTGGTCGCGTTGCTGGCCTGCTATCTCCCGGCGCGACGCGCGATGAAAGTTGATCCGATGGTGGCGCTCCGGAGTGAATGAGGGGAGTGGGGAATGGGGAGTGGGGAATGGGGAATTGGAATTTCGTTGAACGCGGCATCAGGGAGGCCCACTCCCCACTCCACCTCTGCAATCCGCAATCAAATTGAGTTTTAGTCAGCAGGTCGCTGAGGAGCGTCCAGTAACTTGCTCCCGGTTCGAGCAGCGTGGTGGATGGCTGATCCAGCAGATCGTTGATGATCTCCACCGCCTCTTCAATGGAGAATGGATGCGGAAAGGCGCGCGGATTTGTGCTGATGCGCAAGAAGGCCAGCATCGTGATCCACGAAAGGCCGAAAGGTTCAGGTTTGACGATTGTTTCTTCCAACCACCTGCGCGCCTCGGCGTGCTGCGGCGCCGAGGCGTTATAAGCGTAGAGCAGCAGGTTGACATCAACAAGAATCATAGACAGGGGAGTAGCCTGATGGCTTCAACGGTAGCCGGTGTTGTGGCTGTCAAGGAAGTTCTAACGCGATTTTAGCCAATCATAATGGAGGAGATATGCAGACACTCTGGCAGGACCTGCGCTACGGCGCGCGAATATTGTTGAAGAAGCCTGGCTTCACATTGATTGCCATTCTCACGCTGGCGCTCGGCATCGGCGCGAACACGGCGATCTTCAGCCTCGTCAA
>Ga0187894_10001561_pt1 | contig 29149 bp, 20 predicted proteins | sample GBC1701081metaG_FD_136650 | JGI IMG/M metagenome (GOLD analysis project Ga0187894, IMG submission 136650) | White microbial mat communities from a lava cave in the Kipuka Kanohina Cave System on the Island of Hawaii, USA - GBC170108-1 metaG ...
TAGTGCAGCTATGGGGAAATTAAACAGAGATTTTGAGCCGTTGAAAATGGCGACATAAAAATCAAACTGAAAAAGTATGTCGTTATCTTCGATAACTCCGATGCCGCGAATCATCAGTCTCACAATTAGCATTGTGGGCTACAAATATGAACGCCCTTTTCAACAGATGGTTGATGACCTAATCAATTACAGGTATTTTAAGCACTGAAAGTGCGTAACCCGATAGCTTGGGGCAACACCCCAAGAAATTTACAGAGATGATTTAACAAGCCCTGAAAGGGCGAAATAATCAACAAATCAAACAATATATGTCGCCCTTTCAGGGCTTGATTATTTAACTACAACTTGACCCGACGCGATGCATTGGGGACCATTCGGGGCTTTTAAGACAGTTTCTTACTCAACCACGAATGATTTCGGGTCAATCTTCTGGTTGAACTGAAATGTGCTGAAAACAAAATTCCATTCAAGTTCATTTGTTCCACCGGTTTTACCGTCAAGTGAGAGATAGAGTTTATAAGCATGTGGCAAAACTAAACCGCTCTCCTTTTTGAAATCGGAAAAATCTTCCGTCATTCTGTAACGTGACTCACGCTGACGGGCTGATGCGTTCGGGTCTGAATTTGCGCCCATCTGTGCAGAAATAACAAGTTCGTAAACAGTTCTTACGTGATGAAAAGTTTCGGCGTCAAAATATGCCTTGATTGTCATTGACGAACCTTTTTTCGGTAAAATATCAATTTCATAACACTCTTTGCCGTCAATCTTCTTTTTGCCGCTTCCGCTAATTTTTATATTTCGTGAATTTGGGTCTGTGAGAGGCCAAGACGTAGAAAGTGCGCCACCCAACAAACCATACTTGATAGACTCTTCATTACCTTTTAGGAAACTGCCTAATGTTGAATATACCCCGGGACGAATAAACGCCGCCATTACATTTTGTCCGTCGTAAGAAAGTCTGTCTAAAGGATAGTTAGGGCTACCGTCAAACTGCATCCCGACCAGATGCTTTATTCCGTCTGATGCCAGAACCGCTCTGCCTTGTACGGATTGTCCGCCCGAACGTGCGACAGAATGTGTAACCGTACCTGCAACAATTCGTCTTGTAATTGATGCACGTGTTTCCGCTTCGCCGATTGATTCCAGATGTTTTGCAATTATATCTTCTGTCTTTAATTTTTCCTGTGCAGTTACCGCAATACTCAGCGACGCGACTGCAACTGCAAATAATAAGCTCTTAAAAATAAGACGACCAAATACGATAGGTTGGGACTTCATTTTCTTTCTCCTCAAATTTTATTTTCTTCTGCGGGGAGACTACGATTCAAACTAAAACTTCTTCCGTTTCAAGCTTGGATTCTTTTACTGATTCGCCGTCAATGAACTGTCTTTGCCAGATTTCAAAATTGACCAAAGCCCATAAACGTTCGTCGTGATTCTCTTCGCCCGAATTGTGTCGTGCTACTATGCTACGCACAAAATCCGAATTGAACAAACCGCGACTTAATGAGCGTTCGCACAAAACATATTCATCAACAATGTGGCGATAATCTTTTCTAAACCACTGACCTACGGGAACGGGAAAGCCCATCTTCTTTCGGGTCAGAATCGGCTCAGGCAAAATTCCTTTCATACTTTCGCGCAAAATGTGTTTCGTAGTCCAGCCTTTGAGTTTCATTTTAGTTGGAAGTTTCGCCGTAAACTCAACAAGTTTGTGGTCAAGAAAAGGTACGCGACTTTCGATTGACGCCGCCATGCTCATCTGGTCTTGTTTCATTAACAACTCGTGCAAGTATGTCTTCGTGTCTGCGTAAAGCAAACGGTCAAGCAATTCTTTCGCGTCCGTATCCGCCAATAGTTTTTTAACTGTACTGTAAGGCTCGGACGTTCCCATCTTTTCTTTGGTTTCAGACGAGAAAAGTTTTTCCTGCATTACACGCGGAAATACCGCAAAGTTGTCGAAATAGATGTTTTCCATATCCGACGGCAAACACAAAAAGGTGCGCGTCAGTTTTTTTCTTGCAGTTGAACCGACGGGCAAACCTTCGACGCCGCTTTGTACTAATCCGCGTAGTGCTTTCGGCGTAAGGCTTTCATACTTTTTACCAAACGCTAGATTGTAAACAGTCTTTCGATAGCGTTCGTAACCCGCCAGCATCTCATCGCTTCCCTCGCCTGTTAATACAACCTTGACGTGCTGTTGTGCGAGTTTTGAAACGAAGTAAAGCGGCACGCTTGCAAGATGTGCAAGCGGTTCGTCTTCGTGCCATACCAGTTTCGGCAAAGTTTCAAAAAACTGTTCAGGCGTTACAAAAATTTCGTGATGGTCTGTTTTGTAGGCTTCGGAAACCATCCGCGCAAATTCCAATTCGTTTGCTTCACGTTCTTTGAACGCAACCGAAAAAGTCTTGATTGGTTCATCAACCATCTTAGACATCATCGCCGCAATCGCAGATGAATCAATCCCGCCCGACAGAAACATTCCGAGAGGAACATCAGCCATAAGGCGAAGCCGAACAGATGTCTTGAACAATTCGCGCCATTCTTCAACCAACTCTTTTTCGCTTCGCCCTTCGTGTTTCGGTTCGTAATTAACTTCCCAAAACTTTTCAATTCTTATTTCGCCGTTGTGCCAAGTTAGTGTGTGTCCGGGTAATAGTCTTTTTACGTCTTTGAAAAGCGTTTTTTCGCCGGATGTCGCATGATTCGCAAGTTGGTCCGGAAGTACCGAAAAATTTATTTCCGGCTTGACGGCTTTTGCTTCTAAAAGAGCCTTTATCTCGGAAGCAAAAAACAATGAACCATCTTCATCATGAACATAATAAAGCGGCTTTACGCCAAGTCGGTCACGAGCAATAAAAAGCTCTTTTTTCGTTTGATTCCAGATTGCAAACGCAAACATTCCGCGCAAGTAGTCAACACAACCTGCCCCGTGTTCCTCGTAAAGGTGAATGATTGTTTCCGTGTCGCAATGCGTGCGGTAACGATGCCCGCGTGCTTCTAATTCCTCGCGGTAATCCGCGTGATTATAAATCTCGCCGTTATAAACGATGTGAATCGAGTTGTCTTCGTTTGTCATAGGCTGATGTCCCGCCGAAACATCAACGATGCTCAAACGCCTGTGACCCAACCCGACGTTCTTATCAATGAACAGCCCGCCGTCATCGGGTCCGCGATGAAAAATAATGTCGCGCATCCTGACGAGCAAATCAGAGTCAACGCTTCGACCCGAACGATTTGAAAAGGCTATTCCGTTAATTCCACACATAAATTAGCTATCAGCTTTCGGCAGTCGGCTTTCAGCCTTTTGTTTCTATTACAAATTTTCCGTTTTCACGCTTTGCGTAAACAAACACGGAAGGATTTTTGAAGCTTACAAGATTTTGACCTCTGAATGTAAAACTTTTTCCGTCAATCAAAATCAGTTCTTCGAGTTCATTCTTATTGTCATATTGTATCCATGTAAACTTAAAATCACTGAAGACATCTTTCGTTTCAATCGCTTTCCCGCCTTTCAGAAAAAAATGTGCATTGCCTGTATTTGTAGATATTTCAAAGTAATGTTTTTTTTCAGAGTTGAGCAGTTGGAGATGCGGTCTTTTTTCTCTGCCCGAATACGGAAACATGAAATATACAAACTGCAATATCGGTTCAGGAACAAGACGAATTTGATTATTCAGATGAAAATATACAACCTCTGCATTTTCTCTTGAGCCATAGCAGGTTGAAACCCAGCCGTCATATTTGTCTAAAGTAACTATTGAACGCGGTGGATAACAAACAAATCCCACTCCTTCTTTTGTCTCACAAGCAAAAGATAGTAACTCTCTTTCATCAGAACTATCGTGTTTGCAGGTGAACGAAAATTCCGGTTTTACACCTGGGGCAAAATGAAAGTTCCATCTGTAATCATGCGTCTCATTTGTGCGGATTTCATCGCAGACAATCCAATAATTGTTTTTCAGAAACAGTATATTGCGATTGTGAGCAACAGGCTTATATCCGTCATGTTCGCCCGCGAAAAAATCAAAACGCTTGTGGTTTATCCAACTTAATGTTTTACAGTTCGCTGTTCTTTTCCATGAAAAAGCATCTTCAGGAGTCGAAGAAGATTGGCGGTCAACAACCAAACAATTATGTGCCGCAGTAGAACGAAACCAATTGCGCGTTTCAATATCAGAAGCGTAAACAAAAGTTCCCGGGTCAACAAGCATTGTCTTTCCCTTTGCTACAAGTTCAAACGAAAGCGCGTCCGCGTGTGCGTGACCGCAATTTAAGAAACCGTGTTCGCCGCAATCAATCAACATCCAATTCGATTCTTTCGTCCAACTGTCACGCATTACATAATAACCGCCGTCAAGAAAAGCAATTGAAGTATCTTTTGGCGATTCAGCATTTAAGTTTTCAAATTCATTTAATCCAGATGAGCCTGTTAAAAATAAAACTTCTTCGGTCGCTGTTTCAGCCACAAATTTATAATCGCCTCTTTTGAAAACAGACGCGCCTACAGCCAGAGTCGAGCGAAAATCGTTTCGCGGTCTTTCATCTAAAAATAAAAGCCGCCCGCCATCGTCATCACCGAAAAAAGGTGTCGTTCCGTCGGGTCGGGTAATGTGCATTAAATGATTCAAAGATGCTTGGAGTTTTGTTCTCAATTTATCGGATACGTCCAAACCGTTAGCCTCTGACAACAACAAAACGTGAAGATAAAAATCTGTTGTGTATCGCTGATAATAACTCGCCCGTTCGACATAAACACCGTCGTTTAAGATGTGACGGTCAAGTTCCGCGTGTAAAACTTTGCTTCCGGTTTTCAACCATTGCTTTGCCCTTTTGAATTCCGGCAACAACAAACCCAGATAAAAAAGTCCTAATGCTTCGCCCGTCAAATGTGTGTTCGGGCTTGAATAAATCGAAAGATAGTTTTCAAGATGTCGCGCATGAAGATAAAGAAATTTCACTGCGCGGTGAAAGGTGTCTTCTTTCAAACGCGGCGAATCTTTAAAAAAATAGAACGCCCAAAGCCAAGAAATCGAGCGAAAACCTATCTCAAGACTGCTCATCCAATTCATGCCAAACTTTGGCTTGTTCTGCGCCATCCATCCTTCAATCAACTCGATAAATCTTTCGGCATATTTTTCTTCGCCCGTCTGCCAATACGCACGACCGAGCGTTATAAAATGCTGACAACGATTGAGTTCCCAAACTATTTTCTTGTCGCTTCTGTCAGTTGAATCAACTTCAATGACTTCGCTCCAATGTGGTAGTGGCATTTTGGTTTTCGTTATGGGCTCAAACAGCCAATCAACAGGTTCGCCAAAAAACAAATCTTCAAACCCCAGTAAATCAAAACGACCGCCGCATATTTTGTCCGCCCGTTCGATTAAAAGCTTACTGTTAAAACTTGAATATAAAATCTCTTTTGTTTTTTCTTCATCCTGAAACGCCTTGAAAAATTTCGGCGCACTGCGCGTGCGAAAATGTTCAAGCGTGATTTTTTGATTTAGAAGTCGTGCAAATTCAGCGTCCGACGGCAGACGCGAATCTTTGGATAAGCCGTTCTTTTCAGCCAAAGCAGAGGCTTTCTGTTTTACACGAACGCGAATCTCGTTAATGCTTCTTCCCTTTAGTTTTTTTAGTTTATTAAGCACTTCGCGTTTTTACCGTGAGTGTAAAAGCCTTTCGTAGAGTTTTTCGGTTTTCTCCAACTGCGCGGCGCATGAAAATTCCGTAATGACTCTTTCCCTTCCTTTTGCTCCAAACACACGCGCTTTTATGCCGTCTTGCAGTAAAAAAATAATGTGCATCGCCATCGCTTCATCATCACCTACGGCAACAACAAAACCTGTTTCGCCGTCGCTGATTGCTTCACTTGCGCCGCCTGCGTCTGTCGCTACGACAGGACACGACGCAACCATATATTCGATTATCGAATTTGAAAAACCTTCGTTTGCAGAACTTAAAACGCAAACATCCGAAACAGACAAAAGTTCTGCGACTCGCGCACAACGACCAAGAAAAAAAGTCACTTTTTCAATCCCGATTTCACACGCTAAAGTTTTCAATTCATCCGTTAATTCCCCTTCACCCGCAATCACAAAACAGGAATTCGGAAAAGCCGAATGAACACGTTTTGCCGAACGCAAAAACGTAGGAATGTCTTTAACCGGATGGCGAAGATTTGCAACTATCGTAACAAATCGCTTCTCGTTTTCCGCAGGCAAGCCAAATGACGACAAAGTTTCTTCGCGTGAAAATGTTTCTTTCGGCGTTAATCTTTCAACGTCAATTCCGTTATGAATAACAACTATTTTCTTCTCGTTTACGCCGTTTGTTACCAAGTATTTTTTTACGGCTTCGGCGTTTGCGACAATTGTGTTTGCACGTCCGAAAGCGCGGTGTTCGACAAAGTTTTGTGAGGACGTTCTGAACCCTGCCGTCTCTCTTTTCGCGGCAATACGAACGGGCGTTCTCGCAATCGTGGCAGCAAACATTCCAAAAACATTTGTGTAAAAATCGTGTGTTTGAACTATCTTGATTTCATTCTCTCGCAGAAGTTTTGCAAACGCACGAAGTTGCTTGAAAAATGTCCGGTTGTAAAAACTATCAAGCCGAAATTCCGGCACATCAACAAAACCTAAGCGTTCAATCTCGTTCATTAAAACGCCTTCACGATTCAAACAGGCTACATTCAAATTACATCGCCCGCTTTCATGCAATAATCGAACAAGTTGAACAGCCTGACGTTCCGAACCACCTTGATGAAACGACCCGATTAGGTGAAGAACATTCGGTTTCATATAACTGCAAAGGCTTCGAGCAAAGTAGCAAAAGCGGCGACCTGTGATGTTTTCTTCAGAACAAAATCACCTGCCTTTTTCATGATTGATTTGAATCGGTAATTACGAAACTTTCCGGGCGAGCCTTCCTTGCCTTCTACTGCCGCGATAACCATATTGCAAGCCTCGCGTGCCGTTGCAAAATGCACTTTGTAATCACCCGTTCGTTCACCGTTTTCAATAACTTCATTGAAAAATCTAACTGCACGTTCGCCCATCATTGAATCGGTATCGTAAGCAAAAAAACCGTGACAATAAAGCTTGATAAAAATCCAATCTTCTTTTCCTTCGACTCTTATATTTGCACTACACCATCGTTCAAACCGCGCTAAATCCATCTGTTGATTTTCGGCTAGAACTCCATCGTCAATACGCGGTGCGGGAATGCTGCGTGTCTTTTCAGTCCAATTAAAAACAAGCGGTCCCGTAAAGATAAATGGAAACCGAATATCGCCTTGTCCTACTTTCAAATTGTTCCCCGAACGATGCGGGATTGCGTCGTCAAACGAATTTTCGCATTCGTAAATCGCATTCAAAACCGGAACCTGAGTTTTGTCCGGCGCAGTCGGCAATGTCATATCCGCATAACATCCCGTTTCAGCCAAAATACGCATCTCGTTATCAACACCGCAGTATGCCCCGCCCGCAGAGTTTGCAAGCGCAAGGTTGCCGTGAACGAAAGCGTAAACAGGATGACTAACTGCATCCACACGCGAAAGAAGTTTATGTTCTTCGGCAAACATATCACGCATTTCAATTAACATGCGCCTTAAATTTTCGGCGGTATCGCGCTCCTTTATACCGTGATGCAGATGTATTTCCACCTCGCCCAAATCTTCATTTTGCATTTCGGACAAGATGTCCAAAACCTCGCGGTAATATTGTTCAATAGGGAAAAAATAGGTATGGCGAAATGAATGTCCTTCGCTGTCTTTCAGAACGTCGGCAACCGCTTTTGCTTTTACACGCCAAGCTTTTACTTTTTCAATTTGCGTTTTCAAATCTGCAAAACCTTTATCTTGCCAGCTTGGTTCAAAATGATTTGCGACAATGAAAACCAAGTTTTGCGGACGCTTATCATTACTGTTTCGACTCAGTATTTCACGCAGACGCCAAAACGGATAACGGGTCAGCCAAGGCAGTGACCATCTTAGTTTTGTTAACGTTGTCGGATGATTTTCATTCATTATTTTCTAATTTACCCTTGCTCTTAGTTTATTTCGCCACAGTTCAAATCCGCTTGTTGATTGTGCAAAATGAATCATGTCAAATTCTGCGTCTAATCGTTTCAGTGCAAACCGATTCACACCGTTTTCATTAAACCCTTGCACGGTTGTTACAGCCGATTCATACCCCGTGCGCTCAACCGTTTGTAAAACCCTTTCGTTAAAATTGCCGTTCGGATAACAGAAAATTTTAACTTCGCGCCCGAGCTTATCCGATAAATAATCACGCGATTCTTTTAACTCATATTTCAATCTTTCATCTGTCACATTTGTCAAAATCGGATGCGAGACTGTATGCGATTCAACGCTGAAATTGTTCTTATCCATCTCGCGTGCCTGCTCCCAATTCAAAGGTGCAAACTCATCGGGCGGTGTTGCGGGAATTTCTAAATTCAATTCGCGGGCAATTCTTTCTATGTTCTTTTCTTTTTCGTCATCACTCATTTTTTTAAGTCTGTTGTTGATGCGCGTAGCAGATGTATAGCGCGAATTTTCACCGTTTAGTTTCAACTCCAGAACTTCGTCTTTAATCTTTACTCTTAATTCTTCTTCTCTCGGACGCGACATAACAAAGCGCATTTTATCCGTCCAAATCCAACTTTTTTTATCCAGAAAATCCGTGACTACAAAAATCGTTGCGGGAACACCCTGCTCTTTCAAAACCGGAAATGCTATTTCGTAAGAATCCGCGTATCCGTCATCAATTGTTATCGCCACACAACCTTGCGGCAACTGCGAACCAGTCTTCAATTGATTGGCTAGTGATGTTAGCGAAACTATGTTGTAGTGCTTTTTCAGATAACGAATCTGCTCCCGGAACAATTGGCGCGAGGTGAAATATGTTTTTTCGTTTTCGCTGAAACGATGATATGTGAGTATCAGAGCCTTGTGCCGGTTCGCAAAACGAAACGGCGCGAAAAAACCCGACCCAGCCATAAATTTTAATAAAGTTTTTTTCAATCTCTTTCCGATTATTCCCTACTCTGTAATTATCAATTTCATTGGCTTTTACTTTTTACTTAGGTTACGCAGTAAACGCCTCAACTCGTCTTTTTCTTTTTTTGTCGGAAGGCGGTAACGCTTTCCTTTGCTTGTGTTTTGCGGTTGTCTTTGTGCTTTATTTTCAGCAATCAGGCGAACGGCTTCCGTAACAATTTGCGCCGAAGGTTCTTTCAAATTTCTGCTGTATTCGGAGATAAAATTTTCAAATTTCGCGCCGTGTTTGAAATCGTAAACCAGTGGCAGACGGTTTTGAATAATTATGTCGCCCGTATCAACCTTTGCCGCAACATAATGAACCGTTAAACCAATCTCTTTTTCGCCATTAAAGAGTTCCCAAAAAATCGCAGGACCACCGCGATAAATCGGCGCAAACCCTTGATGAAGATTGATTGAACCCAAACGCGGAATGGCAAATACAGTCTCTTTCACAATGTTCGTTCCATAAATGATTCCCAAATCTGCATTCGCCGTTTTCATCAACCGAATAGATTCTTCCGCATGATAGTTGCCGACGAAATAAAGAGGAACGCCAAAACTCTGCGCCGTTTCGCTGAATTTGCTTTGACCGTTTTTTGCCTCTTTGACTTCTTCATTACTGTTGCGATTAAAAACTGTTCGCGCAAATTTCTTAGCGGTTGAAACGTAACCGTCATAACGAATCGAACGCTTTATCTTCTCTTTCAGACTTCTTTTCAGAACAACATCCGTTTCAACAAATACACCGACAACGATGACATTTTCAAGCGCGAGCAGTTTTTCCAGAACGAGTTCAGCCCCGCCGTGAGTCAACAAAATCACACGTAGTTTTTTATCTGTTTTATTGTTTGCATTGTCACTCATAAATATCTAGCCTGCTAAAACAGACTGTTCTTACTGCTTCTGCTTACTGCTTCTGCCTACTGAATTAACCGTCAACAAAGTTTCTCTGCCACAATTCAAGCATCAACAACATCCACAACTGCCAGGCGTTATCGCGTCTTCCGCGCTCGTGTTCTTCAAGCAAAGTTTCGACATATTTCGGTTCAAATAAACCGCGCCCCTGTGTGCGCTGTTCGGTTAAAGTTTCCCGCATTCTCTCGCGCAGTTGTTTGTTTATCCATTCTTGCAAAGGAACGCCGAAGCCTTGTTTCGGGCGGTCCAGGATTTCATCTGGTACAAACGAACGAACTGCACGTTTGAAAATGTATTTTGTCTCAAAACCTTTAAGTTTTAAGTCGGCTGGAATGCGCGTCACAAAATCAATAAGCTTTTGGTCTAAAAGAGGCACACGCGCTTCCAAAGAAACTGCCATACTCATCCTGTCAACTTTTGTCAGAATGTCGCCGGGCAGATATGTTTTGCTGTCCAGGTAAAGAAGCGGGTCAACCGGGTTTCCCGTATTGATTTTTTCCGCGAATGAACGAAAGAGTTTATGCCCTGTGTTGAATCCGTTTCCGTTTAAGTTCGTTTTCATTTTTTCCGTGAAAAGCGAACTCTTTTTCAGTTCGGTGAAATGCGAAATGCTGTCAATGTAACGGTCTATTGGTTCAAGTGAAATATTCCGTAAATAATTTTTTCCCTTGAAGCCATATGGCAAAGATTCGCTTAAAGGTTTCATCAATCTTTCACGCACAAAACGCGGCATATTTTCAAAACCGCTTTTCTTCTTGTCGCTGACATATCGCGTGTATCCTGCGAATAATTCATCGCCGCCGTCACCCGAAAGAACAACCGTTACATATTCGCGTGCAAGTTTTGAAACCATGTATGTCGGCAGCGCACTCATGTCGGCGAAAGGTTCGTCAAAATGCCAGACGAGTTCATCAACCATTTCGCAGATGTCCGGTGTAACGATAAATTCATGATGGTCTGTGCCAAAATGTTTCGCGGTGATTCGCGCGTACTTCAGTTCGTTGTAAGTGTCTTCGTTAAAGCCGATTGAAAAAGTCTTTACGGGCTGATTCATGTTTCGCGCCATGTAACCGACAACCGCGCTTGAATCAACTCCGCCCGAAAGAAACGCACCCAGAGGAACTTCGGAAACCAGACGTATGCGAACGGCTTCGTCAATCAACGAACGCAGTTCTTCCAAGTAATCTTCTTCTTTGCGTGCTTCCGTTTTTTCAAAACTAAAATCCCAAAACTGTTTGGTTGTTATTTTATTGTTTTGAAACGTGAGCGTGTGTCCGGGCGCAAGTTTGTGGACATTTTTGAATATACAAAACGGGTCGGGAACATAACCAAATGATAGATAAGCTGAAAGCGATTCGTAATTGATTTCGCGCACAAATTCGGGATGAAGGATCAAAGATTTTAATTCCGAACCAAAAAGAAACGCACCCGATTTTGTCTGTGTGTAATAAAGAGGTTTTTTCCCGACTCTGTCGCGTGCAATGAAAAGCTTTTGATTTGGTTCGTCCCAAATCGCAAACGCAAACATTCCGCGCAAATGATTCGGACAATCTTCACCGTATTCTTCGTAAGCATGGATGATTGTCTCTGTATCAGAATTTGTCTTGAATTTATGACCGCGTGATTCAAGCTCTTTTTTCAGGCTTTGGTAATCGTAAATCTCGCCGTTAAAGACAATCGCAATCGTGCCGTCTTCGTTAAAGATTGGTTGATGCCCCCCCGCCAAATCAATAATGGAAAGACGGCGCATTCCAATCGCTGCACGCCCTTTTACCAGAGTTCCTTGGTCATCGGGTCCGCGATGAGCTATCACGCGGCACATTTCATCCAGCAATGCCTCGCGCTCATCAACCGACGCGTCTTTGTCATTAGTTATGAATCCTGCAATTCCACACATAAAGTTTAAGCTGGGAGCGCAGACATCTTGTCTGCCAACGAGCGCGACGAGCGCGAGTAATACTTTAATCAATAATCAATCAACATTATCAACCTTCGTTCGCGCTACGCTTCGCTTCGTTTTGTTTTGCGCTCATTGCGGGCAAGGATGCCCGCGTTCCCGGTAATTTTGATTTAACCATTTCCTTCTCATCTTCGGTTGGTATCTTTAATCCAAGAAAAGCCGCCAGATATGTTAGACCGAAAACCGCACTTCCAATCGAAAGCAAAATCAAAGCTTTCATTTCAAACGGTAATAAAAGTTTTCGCACAAGGAATGTCGCTGACGCCGCGAAAATCACAGCTAAAGCAATCTTTCCGACATCTTTCAGATAAACAACATCGCGTTTTTCGACGCCGACAATTTTGCCCGCTTTGAAAACAGCTATGATGTTTTCGATAACGTAAACGCCAATAACAATCGCAACAACGAGACGCAAATCTCCGCTTTTTACAGCGAACCACAAACCGCCCAAAAGTATAAAAAAGAAGACAAGACGCATCTTTGTAATAAAACGTCCTAATTCCTGATAAGCGCGGCTGATTGAATCAAGAGGAACAATTGAAAAAGGCAAGAGCGTTAAGTTGATAAGAAAAACCGGAACGCTTGCAGAAAATTTTATTGTAAAAAGCCCTACGATAAATTCGTATCCCATTACCATCAAAACGGCGTAGAGCGGGAAGAAGAAAATCGCCAGCCGTCGCATCGCACTTGCCGTAAGGCGTATAATCTCTCGCCTGTCATCAACACTCTGCAAATAGCTCACACGCGGAATCATTACGGACGCAACAGATTCAGTGAGAATACCCGTGAGCGGAAGTTGAAAGACTCCTATTGAGTAAATCGCAAAACTAATCTGTCCGAAATGATGCGACACAAAATAGTTGTGCATATCCGTCTGAACAGTCCATAACAAACCCGACACGCCATATGGCAAAGCGTAAAGCACTTGTTTTTTCAGCATCGAAAAATCGAACGAATGCCAGAAACCTGTAAAGCGCGAGTGCAAATAAACAAGCAGAATAATTGTCTGCAAAATGCCCTGAACCAAAGCTGCATAAAGAAGTGCGCGAACTGTTCCGAAACCTGCCGCCGCGCCTATCAGCAAAAACGATTTTGTAAACTGCGCGATGATAATAAAAATGGTCGCTTGTCTGGTTTCCTGGTTTGCAATCGCAATCAATTCCAAGAATGAAGAGAACAACCAGAAAAAGGCTACTGTACCGATTAATGGTGCGAGGGCTATGATTTGCCCGCGCATTTCTGGCGATTTGGTGGCGACTTCACCGCTGATTAAAAGCTGTGCGAGAGTTTCAGGAAAGAAGACCAGAATGCAGAGCGCGACTCCGCCCATAATGAAGTTAAAGAGCAAGATGTTAAAGATAACAGCACAACGTTTTTCCGCTTCACGCGGCAAAAAATAATAGGCTGTCATCCCGAAACCAAGCGGCAAAATTGCAATCGCTGTTGCAACAACCAGAAAGGATTGTTTGTAAAGCCCGAACTCGGATTGACTGAGGCGTCTTACAAGAAGTAACGGCAAGACAAAATTAAACGCAAACGCCAAAAGCTTGGCGAACAATATCCAAGCGGCGCGATGCATTAATGAGCCTTGTTGTACGTTACTTTCAGTCATCAATACTTATCGGTCTTTTTAACTTTTAACTTTTAACTTTTACGCTCACTTTCTTATCTTCAAATAAATTTTGCGTGTCATATTCGGCATAAAACGTAACCCGAATAGTGTAGCTTTAAGTTTCCAATTGATTTCAAATTTGCTTGCCAATTTGAAATCTGCCATTGCTGATTTGTAATCGCCCTTAAATAATTTCTGTTTGCCGTTTTCGAGATTTTTGCTTGCGTTGAGTTTTTCTTTTGTTCTTTTCAAAGCCGCGTTTTCTTTTTCGTTCAAACCGCCTGACGCTTCGATTTTATCCAAAGCCTTCAAAGCTCCGTCATAAAGTTTCGCATTGTCAGACGAAAGACTGTTTTCACGATAACGATAGCGAAGTAAAGGCTGTCGTTGGTATTTGATTTGTGCGCCGCGTTTTGCGAGTCGCATCCAAAATTCGTAATCTTCCGAACGCAGTCCGTGCGCTTCATCAAATAAACCGCCTTCAATCAATGTCTGTTTTTTTGCGACGACACCTGATGTGATTATGTTGCAACGAAGCGCAAGAAGGCTTTCCAGATTAACCTCGCCCTTTGAAGGCGAAAAATCCGTAAACCTTTTCCCTTCCATAGCAGGGTCGCCAAACAATAGAGCATCCGCGTAAACAAGGTCACATTCAATGTTCGCTCTCATAAAACCGACTTGTTCCGATAAAAAATTCGGCAACCATAAATCATCGCTATCAACAAAACCCACATATTCACCACGCGCTTTTTTGATTCCGCAATTTCGTGCCGCCGCCGGACCTGCGTTCTCTTGTTTTATGTAAATGATTTTGTCTTTGTAAGGCGATATAACTTCTTCAAGTTTTTCTGTATCCGGTGAACCGTCATTTACAATAATCAGTTCGTAATCTTTGAACTCTTGCGCGAAGATTGAATCTACAGTTTCGCAAATGAAATCGGCGCAGTTGTAAGCAGGGATTATTACACTGACAACCGGCAAAGATACATCGGGCGAATTATCACCCGATGTTTGTAAAATGCTTTTTTCGCCAATTATCACACTCATCATTTAATAAACTTGTCTGCTTTCCGATGTCCCTTGTTCGCTTTTTTCTGATTTTGGACTTTGGACTTTGGACTTTGGACTAAAAATATACCCGTACAAAACCCAGAAGGGTAGTTCATGCCTGAACGCTTCGTTCGGATTAAAACGCAAAAACGCGCTCAACATTTTTAATACGCCGCGTGCGGCTTCGCCGTACAAGTATCGCGGGACACCAAACAAACGCGGCAAAGGTTTCGGCGGAATCAGTTTATCCATCACCGCACGTGAAGTTCCCCAACCGTAACACCAGACGCGATGATATTTTTTCGTCAATCTGCTTGCAGGAACAAAATGATAAATCAAAAGTTGTGGGTCATGTATTCCCTTCTTTTCAGCATTCAAAAGACGATGATGTATTTCGTCGTCGTCGCACGTCAGCAAACCTTTTTCTGTTCTTCCCAAGTCCTCATTGTAAAAACCGATTTCATGAAAAACAGAAAGTTTTATGACGGAGTTTCCACCCGAAAGAACTCCGTCGAAATCTTTTCCGAAGGTTAATTCTTTTTCGCCGCAGTCAATCTTTCCGATAACTCCGTTGTAGCCCGTCGGCGGCAGCCAATCGGGCGGTTCTTTTTCAAAATTCGGCAGACAACGCCCGCTGATGAAATCAATACTGTCTGAGCGTTCCATGAAAATTCTTTCGACTTCCATGAACCAATGTTTTGCTACTTCTTCATCATCATCAATCGTTCCCAACAAATCTGCGTCGGCGTTTTTTATTCCGGCGTTCAGTGCTTTTGTGCGACCCTGACGCGGTTCAAAGATATAGTGCAAATTAATTTCGTTTTTTGCCTGAAACTCTTCGACGATTTTTTTTGTGTGGTCTTTTGAATTGTTATCAACGACAGTGACGCGCACGCTCATCTTTTGCGGTTTATCCGCCGCAACCATACTTTGCAATGTCTTTCGCAACATCTCTGCGCGATTATATGTCGGAATGATTACTTCGAGTTTCATTTCGTTTTGAAGATTCTAAGCAGTGTTAGCAGTGGCGTTAGATTTTTTCTCGTTTGAAGATGTCTCTCTAATCGGCTCCCATCGTGCAAAGCGTTCGCCTCGCAAGGTTTTGAAAAGCGCAACAACAGAGGCTAAGTTTGTGAGAATAAAATATTGCGGCAGTGAAAGAAATCTTGAACGAACACCGACGCGTTCCAACAAAGAAGATATAAAAGCTACTGCATAGAAAAGGATTTGTCCGAGTAACAAAATATCAAACCAGAACGAATAAAAAGAGAGAATAGCTGTCGAAGCAAAAATCCCCAGCAACATAAACGGCACAAAGTAACGAAAGAGTTTGTGCGAGATTAGCTCAATTGCGTAAAATCCGCTCTTGAAAGGATTCATCATCGAACGACTTCGCCACAAATCAACAAATGTTTGCCCTATTACACGGACACGCATTTTCATTTCTTTTTCCGCATTACGATTTGTTTCCTCTGTGCAAACAGCGTTCGGCTCATAAACTGTTCTTAAACCTTGCTCCATTACTTTTGTCACAATTAGAAAATCACTGCACGCTTCTGCATACATAGGAACATAAGCAGAACGACGAAGTGCGTACAAACATCCGGAAGCCCCTATCAAAGAACAGACACGGCTTTCGTGTGTTTTCAGAAAAGTTTCATATCCCCAATAAGAACGCGCACCGCTTCCGACGCCCGTGTTTGCGGGGTCAACGTAAATCAGTTTACCTGCCACGCAACCAACACTTTCGTCTGCAAAACCCGGCATCATTTCGCTCAACACATTTTTTTCGTACATGGTCGTAGCATCGGAAAAAAGAATGATGTCGTGTTGCGCCAGACTTACGGCTGTATTCTGGGCGCAGGTTTTTCCTAATCTTTCAGGCTGGCGATAGAGTTTAACGCCTTTCGGTTCAAACTCTTTTACAATCTCGTCCGTTTTGTCCGAAGAACAATCTGAGGCAATCAGAATTTCCAATTTGTCTTTCGGATAATCAAGTTCAAGCGTGTTTTCAATCTTTTCTCTTATCGCTCTCTCTTCGTTGTAAGCGGTGATAATTATTGTGACAGTTGGTTTGTAATCGGCATTCTTTTTAACGTGACGCGGAAACAAAAGGCTCAGCAGATACACAAGTACAGGGTAGCCAACGTAAGCATAAATCAACGCCGCCACGCTCAAACAAAACAAAATTTCCGCACCAAGCTTTAACGCCATTCAGTTCAATAAACGATTAATTGAAACTAAAGTTAAATTTTCGATTTTTATTAAACGGCTTCGACAAGTTTATCGGCATCTGTCGAAGTCGGATTCGCTACGGATGAATCGGTTTTTTTTCCTGCTCTTCCTGAGCTAAAGAGTAAATTCTGCGAAAACCTATTGCATATGCAACAATGTAGTAAGCAAACCATTGGTACGCAACAGATACGAAAAAGCTTCCTGCCATATAGCCTATCAAACTTGCCTGTAAACCAATAGCCAGATAGTGATATTTTGACGATTCGGGCAAACCAAAAGTCTTATGTTCAATTTCACGCAGTCGTTTTAAGGGTTTGACCAAAAATGTGATGTATGCCGCCAATGCTATCACACCCATCTCGGTCGAAACCTGTGTATAAGCATTATGTGTCACCAAATTTCTTGACGAGATGATATTGAAATTGCCCATCCCTATTCCCCAAGGATTACGCAATGTCACCAAGATTGACTGCATTAAGAGGTCTTTGCGCTGATTTGATGAACCGACGCCATCAAGTCCGGGAATAAAGATTGAAAGGATGCGAAGCCCGTAATTTCCGGGAGCAAGCACAACAAACACCAACAAAAACAACGCACTCAAACCCATTACCAAGAATCTTCTGTTACGCGAGAGTTTCCACATCATAACCGTCATGGCAACTAACAATCCGAGAAAACCGCCGCGCGAGAATGTTACGGTGTTTGCCGCTACCAGAATCAAAAAGCTGATACCGTAGATAGCCCTCTTGAGAATGTTATCCGCGCTCAGGAATAAAGCGACAGAGAGCGGCGTCATTGTTACAAGGTGAAGTGCCATATCGTTGGGATTACCAAACATTCCGCCGATACTCCCCTCGACACGGTAGCCTTCAATTGCGAAATTTCCCGCCCGATAATCTTCTAACGCATTAAGACCAAGCCACACACCGACAGCAAGCGAAAGCCATATTATCCCCTTCAAACGTGTCTCGGTTCTGAGAACATTTACCATTACGATAAACATCAAAACGGCTTTTATAAAAACGTCGTTGAATGTCTCCCATGCCCACGCAGAGTCTTCTGCAATCGGAATGGTGAGAAGCCCGCACAGAGTCATTATTAATATACAGGTGACTTCAGCGGGACGCGCCGTTAGATTTCCTTCCAGAGTAAGTTGAGTCGGAAAAAAGACAACTAAAGTTAAAAGCGCACTGACCAAAGCCATTGAGCTTAAACTTGATAAAGCGGGAATAAGTTCGTAAGGGCGAAAATAGAGAATGAACGTAAACAGAAACAATCCCGCATAACTCAGAGAATGCCCGTTTTTTGCCAGCCACCTTTCATTATTCAAAACAGGTTGGGGACTCTTTATAATTTTTGATTTCTTTTGAGCTGCTTTTGCTTTTAGTTGATTTGATTTTTCTTTTGCGGGTGTCGTCGTCCGATTGGAAAACTCTTTTTGAGGTAGAGTCTGTTTTTCCGTATCTGTGTCGTGATGTTCTGAAATTTTAGATGAACGCGGAAATGACGTTGGCGAGAAAGAATCTTCGTTTTCCCACCACTCTTGCGGCTTGCGTTTTCCTTTTGTTACAGAATAGCCGAAGGCATCGTTGCTTGACTGGGACATTTCTTGCGCTCTTTTCTCGCAACCACACTCTTTTTCTCAGATTGCCGGTTCTTTGGCGAAAGTCTAAATTCCAATACCTTTGTTCGCAAGTTATAAGTAAACGACAAATAGGAACTTAATTTTATAAGAGCAGAAAAATAAAAAATATCAATCAAGCCTTACGAAACAAAAGTGGTTTTAATTTTAGACAACAACGCTTTCTTCGGCATTCATTTCTACCAAAGATTTTACGCGCAAACGCAAAGACTGTTCAAAACGACGTGCCTCTTCGACTTCTCCAAAGTCCAGAGCGCGAAGTTCTTGTTCAATTCTGCGCCGGTAATCTGAAACCAAAGAATCCGACACGCCCAAAACCGAAGCGACCTCTAACTGCGTTCCTTGTTCGGGGCTAAGATAACACAACCACAGCACTCCGAGCATTCGATTGTACTGCTTTGTTTTTCCGCGAACAGTGGCGTGTAATCCTCTTAAAAACTGGTCAACGAATTCGCCCGCAATTTTTTCGGCTTCTCTTCTAAGCAAACTTTGCTCCGGATTGTCGCGTCCGTCTGCCGGCTCAAAAGAATTCTTATCGTCTTCGCCGTCATCACCACCGTCAAGCGGAACGAGATAAATATCCATCACAGGAAGACGCGACATCACAAGGCTACGAAGTTCGCGCACTTCGACGGGTGAATCTACGGCTTCAAGAACACAGATAATTAAATCTTCTAAATCCGAATTACTGATAATGACTTGCGAATCGCCCGTGCAACCCACAAGGCGCGTGTCGCGTTGTCTGACAGGCACAATCTGAACACGCTGTTCTAAATCATGCATCTCCCGCCGTGATTTATCATCCGCCCATTCGCTCAGACCATAAACTCTTTCTGCCAGACGGCGATGCAGTTCTTCACCATTCAGATTATCAAAGCGACGAAAGTTTGAGCTTGTTTGAATCAGTGTAGAGATGCGACGCGCAAGACGATATGATTCAGGGTGACGTTTGCGTAACTCTGCCGTTAAAAGGTTTGTCAGCTCAATTTGTCCGATTTCGTTTTCAATCTCGTCATCTTTCATTTCGGCGTCGAGATAATGTTGAAAACGATTTTTGCTCAAAAGGACTACAAAAAGTTCCTGCGTTAAATCGGTGTAAGCATTGTGTGAGCCCTCTTCGACCAATAACCCGGCACTCTTTGATGCACGCACCAGCGGGTGAAAACAAACTATCCGGTGCAAATCGCTCCATAATTTATTTACATCTGAATTACGCAAATTATCGCCCCAGCACGCATAACGTGTCGAACGATTATTACCCGATTGACGCGAGCGTGATTGTTCCTGATTTGTGTTTATGGGAGAACCTGCCGAATCGGTAAGATTCGTTTTCGCCGCCCTTTGGTTTCTATTTGTCGAAGTTTGTTGCTGAAAAGACATAAACTTTGTTACGGGAACTTGAGATTAGCCATAATGCAGGATTTAATTTTCGCAAGAAGCATTAACGAATCACGCAGTGTGAGACCGCTCGCAACGCTATTTGTCTCTACTTTTCTTTGACGATTGCTGACTCCCACTTGTAAACAATCCGACAGGGCAAAGTAATAGAAAACAAAGTTTTCAAAGCGAAAACTTTAGCAGTTAACCTGCTTCCCTTTTTCTCTAATGGAGATTTGCTGGATTCCGCACCTGTCGAGACCGCATTTAGGAAAGTAGTGCGGTCAACCAGAAGGGGTTGTTAAGAATCACCTTAACAACGATTGGCATACTAACAATAAATTATGAAAAGAGCAAGAATTTTTCTCAGATAGTCGGAACATCTGATGGCTTTTAAAAACTTTTGTTTAAAAGAAATAAAGTTTTGGAAGGGTTTGGCTATTAAAGCTTTAATCAAAACAAGCAAAGAAGTAAAAGGTTTTTAAGATTTTATTGTCTAAAGAACGTCCTCTTGCCCTTGTCCCCGACGTTATTATCTTTAGAATAACTTCTTTGATTGGGTTTAGTGTTTATGAGAAGGGTCTGTTCACCATTAACTTTTACGAAACAAGCTGCGTGTCCATCGGCTGAAACTTTGCTTTCATACAAAGCAGATTGCCTTAATTTAGAGCAAAAGTTTTACGTCATAGCACACCTTAACAAATGCGATTTTTGCCGTGCAGAACTTCATTTTTTAACCCATCAGGAGATTGTCGAAACAAGTTGTACGCAAATGTCTGAAATGCCCCAACACTTACGACAATTGGCAGAGGCGTTATTAAACGGAAGCTATCTTCGCAATAATGATTTTTTTTCGGATGAGGTTTATGAAAGCGAAAGTGTAAGTTGATATACACTTGGCTTTCAAGTTTCATGTCTCTGCGCCGCCGTAAAGTTCGTTTATCAAATTCCCGTATTTAGCATCAATAACAGCACGTTTGACTTTTAATGTTGGCGTCAATTCGCCACCATCTATCGTCAATTCTTCCGAAAGTAAAGCAATCTTTTTTACACGCTCATAATCCGAAAGATTTTTGGTCAGGTTCGTACAGTCGCGTTGGACGATTTTAATTGCAATGGGATCGCGGCTGATTTCTGCGCGTGACGCCGGCGGCACAGCACCGTTCTCTTTCATCTCTCGTTTCAAAGCGTCCCAATCGGGGACAATCAGAGCCGCTATGGTCTTTCTTCCTGACCCGACAACCACAATCTGATTTACAAACCCGCTCTCTTTCAAAAGGCTTTCGATTTGTTGCGGAGCTACATATTTGCCGTTTGAGAGTTTGAACAAATCCTTCTTGCGGTCTGTTATGTAGAAGTGTCCTTGTTCGTCAACACGCCCCACGTCACCTGTCATAAACCATCCGTCATCTGTGAAAACCGTGGCAGTCATATCAGGCTTTTTGTAATATCCCTTCATTACATTCGGACCCCGAACGAGAATCTCGCCATCTTCTGCTATCTTCATTTCAATTCCGGGAAACGGAAGCCCGATTGAGCCGACTTTGTTATTGTCCGGGCGATTTGCACAGGTAATGCAAGTTTCTGTCATACCGAAGCCTTGTAAGATGGGAATGCCCGCAGCTATAAAAGCATAAGATAGAGCCGGTGCGAGTGGTGCGCCGCCTGACACAAAGTAGCGAAGCCGTCCGCCAACGCCTTCACGCCATTTTGAAAAGACAAGTTTGCTTGCGATTGATTGTTTCATTTCAAGAATAGGAGAAACAAACTCGCCTTTATCTTTTAGTTCGGCATATTTCGGACCCACATCCATCGCCCATATAAAAACTTTTCTTTTCCAGCCTTCTGCCGACAGACCTTTGCGGACGATTTTGTGATAGACCTTCTCAAAAAGGCGCGGCACAGCTGTCATTATTGTCGGGCGAACTTCTTTCAAATGGTCTGCGAGTTGGTCAACCGAAGCCGAGTAATAAACGGAAACCCCCGTACAACAGAAAACATAAAAAACGGTTCGCTCAAAAATATGCGAGAGCGGAAGAACGGAAAGCGATATATCGGTGTGAAAAATCGGCAATGTTTTTGCAATTAAACAGACGTTTGAAACAAAGTTATTATGTGTGAGCATTACGCCTTTCGGTTCGCCCGTCGTTCCTGATGTATAAAGAATCGTTGCCACTTGGTCGCTCTTAACTTCTGCTAATAATTTTTCATATGCATGAGGTTCATGATTGTCCAACTCTGCCCCGCTCTTTTCTAAATCTTCCAGAGTGATTGCCTGTTCAATATCAGGTCTTGAGTCCCTGTCGAAAAAGACAAGCATATCCAGAGATTCTACGCCTTCTATTCCGGGCATTGTGTGTTTGAAGATTCTTCGCCCTGAAACAAAAAGAACTTTTGCTTCAGAATCCTGAAGTATGTAATTAATCTGTTCGACGGATTGCGTTGTATAAATCGGAACATTAACCGCGCCCACACTTAAAATAGCCAAATCCGTGATAGACCATTCGGGGCGGTTCTCGGAAATTATGGCAACACGGTCGCCTGTTTTAATTCCAAGTTGAGACAAACCCAACGCGACATGGCGCACACGCTGTAAAAATATTTCGCCGGAAATATGCTCCCAATTATCGCCGCGTTTGTGATTAAGAGTATCTGTCTTCGCATACTTCTTCATCGCGGCAATAACCATTGCCGGAACAGTTGAAGGTTTCTCATCCGTTTCGGTTTCAATCTCTTCGTTCATCCGAATATCGTTTAACGGATTTTGCGTTTGTTCGATTCGCGGGCTTACAGTTGCCATAATTTTACGCCTCAAAACTAGCTTTCCAATAACTCAACTTCGCCTTCGGATTTTCTTTTGAACTCGGACACACTCGCTCTGCGGCGGCGATGATGCTGGCGATATGCGTTCAGGTTTTCGACGCGGTTTCCGATTGTAGCCAATGCCGCCAGAGTTAAAAAGAGCAAAGCCACTGCCGTCGTGTGTAAAGTAAAATCAAAAAGGCTGTGAACCAATACGGCAAAACACCCTGTCAGACTTCCTGCAACCACGCCCTTTCTAAAAGTATCTTTTGTTTTTCGCCTCTGCCAACTCTGATAAAAGAGCGAAGCAATAAAGAATATTCCTATAATCGCGCCGATAATTCCCGTGTCCGCCAAGACCTGAAGATAATCGTTGTGAGCTTGTTCTGCGCGTGTTGCTCCGTTTCGCACGTCAAACTGTGCATAGCCGATTCCATATGCACCAAGCCCCCAACCGAAAACGGGGCGTGCAGCTATCATCTTCAAAGTTGTCTGCCATATTTCAGTTCGGCTGGGCGTCGGGTCATTCGCCTGTGTTTGTTCCGTCAGACGTGTCAGGGAAGTGTCGCTTCCGATTGAAGCAATACCGATAAATAAAACTATTACGAAAGCAAAGGCTAAACCGACGCGCAACAAAATGGCTCTACTGTCTGCTTTCACTTCTCTTCCTTTTTCGTCTTGCCTGAAACTCGTAAGCGCAATCAAAAAAGCCAGAGATGCTATGAAGCTGATAAGTCCCCCGCGTGATTGGCTCATCAAAAGTGAAACTCCCATTAAACCAATTGCCGTGAAAAACAACAGACGTTTGTCCTTATCAATCGCACCTGTAAAGAGCAAACCTAAAGATAACCCAAGCGTCATCTCCATATAAGCGGCGAAGTTGTGACGGTTTACGAAAGGTCCAAACGGTGCGCCGAGACGTGCATCAAGCAATCCGTAAATTTTGTCGTGGCTTATAAGAGATTGAATTATTCCTATAAATGCCAGAGCAAAGCCGAAGATAATGATTGTGTAAACAATGATTCGCATTCGTTTCGGCGTATCAATAAAAGCGAGTGACGCCGAAAAGTAAACCAACATTGACAATATAAATACCACAGTGGTTTTTGTTGCATTCGGGTCAAACGAGAGTGATTTTATGCTGCTTGCGACTCCGCCCGTTTCATTAGCAGTTCCGAAAGGCAAAAGTTGAATAACCCCTATTAAAATCAAACCAACGAGGGCGAGTTGAATGGGATTTTTACTGAAGCGAAATACGCCGCTTTGCCATGCGTCAATCGTCCAGCACAAGACAATCACAGCCGCCCCCGCATGAAAGACCGCTAAAGCCCAGCTATGCACTGTGCCATAAGCCAATGCAGTAAAAGGAAGGGTAAAACATAGCAAGAAAAAGATAACACTGCTCGCCTGTGTGCGTTCGAGTTCAACGGGAGGGAGTTGGTTTTGGTTCTCCGTTGTTCCCGGCTTTTCCTTTTCCTGTATCGTTTCTTTTTTCGGCTGTGCCGATACGTTGTAGGTTGAAGTTGTCATACCAAACTGTGCCAAAAATCGGACATGCAGGGTCACACCCGTCTCTGTTTGTTCGCACAAGCGCGCCGTCCAGGTTTGAAGGCACATCAAATTCAATCGTCATCATCTGCCAATCAGTTGTTTCGATTGGAATTGGTTTTGGCTCACCAAGCGGTGTCGCTCCATCAGGAGTCGTAACCTCTATTTTCAATTGTCCGCCTGTTTTCAAATCCTTTGTGCGAACGGCAAATTCAAGACGATAACGGCTATTAGGTTCAACAGCCACTGTCTGCCAAACATTTGTGAAAGTGTATGCTGAATATCCGTTGAAAGTTATTCGCAAACTCCGCCCGCCTTCTTGTTTCACATTCGGGTCAATTGTTATTTCCGTTTGTTGCGCCTGGTTAACGCGCCAACCAAATGAAACAGGGTCATTGCCGGAAATACCGCTTTCAAAACTCTGGTTTGCAAATTTGCCGACATCGCCCGTATTTTCGGGTTTTATCTCCTTTGCTATTTCGAGGGCGGCACGAAAGCTTTTGGCAATAAACAAAGATCGAAACAGGTCGTTTGCAGATTCTTTTTGCACATCTTCTTTATCCTGCTTGCTCAAACTCTTCCACAAACGAAGCGCATCGTCCGACTTTTCCTTGCTTGCCAGAAACACTGCAAGCGCGGCGCGAGTTTGCCCCTTGCTGCCCAAAGTCTTTTCCATTTCAGCTATGTTGCCGTCATAAGCATACCAAGCCGTTACACAAATCTGTGGTAATAACGCTGTGTTTGCTTCACCGGCTTTTTTCAGTTCGACAAAAGCTTCGTCACGGCGATTCGCACGAAACAGAAGATTGCCAAGATACCATCGGGGATAAGCATAAGCGGGTGCGAGTTCGACAGCCCGACGCAAAGCTTTTTCGCCACCTTCACGGTCGCCGGACTGTTCGCGTGCGCGTCCTAGCGCAAGCCAGTAGCGATAATCGTAAGGCGATAATCTGACTGCTTCTTCGTATTGTTTGACAGCTTCGGGCAGACGTTCGGGCGCGAGCGTGTCACGTTCCATATTTCCCAAAACAAAATGTGCCAGAGGGTCATTCGGCGCAAAACTTACGGCACTAACCGCGCTTTCATAACCGCCTTGGTCAACAGGCGGAGCAAATTCTGCCATTGTGTTGCCCAAATACCAGCGAACCGAATAAACCGTAATGACTATGGTAAAAATTACAGGCAACAACAAAAGCGCACGCCACAACGGCGCACGCACATCCACCAAAATAAGTTGTTCTTTTGGGGTTTGTGACACGACAAGACGAAAACTATTTCATTAAGCCATATAAAGCAAGTCTGGCGGGTCTTAGAGCCTGGCGGGTCTTAGAGTCTTTAAGACCAATTGACTCAAAGACCCTAAGACCCGCCAGGCTCTAAGAGTAAAACTCGCCTATCTTATCAACAACATATAACTGTTGTTCTGCCGTCAATTCAGGGTAAATGGGCAATGCCAACGTCTCTTTCGCCGCAAGTTCAGCTTGCGGTAAATCACCCTTTTTGTAGCCCAGAAATGCAAAGCATTCCTGCAAATGTAAAGGTACGGGATAATAAATGTCCGTTCCGATACCTTTCTCTGCTAAAAACTCTTTTAATTCATCACGTCTGTCACCACGAATCACATATTGATTGTAAATGTGGCGCACGTTTTCTCTTGATGAAGGAAGACCGATAACCGCGCTTAATCCCATTTCATTGAAAAAATCGTTGTAGCGTTCTGCGTTTCTGATTCTTCCGTTTGACCAAAAATCAAGGTGCGGTAATTTCACTCTCAAAACAACGGCTTGCAGAGCATCAAGACGGCTGTTCAAGCCAACAACATGATGATAATAACGCCGCTCTGCGCCGTGAACACGAAGGATACTCAATTTATAAGCGAGTTCTTCGTCATCGGTTGTCATCATTCCGCCGTCGCCTGCGCCGCCTAAATTCTTTGATGGATAAAAGCTGAAACAACCAATCGTACTCATCGAACCTGCACGACGTTTGTTATCTTCCGCACCGATTGCCTGTGCCGCGTCTTCAACCAACGGGATGCTGTAATGTTTACTTATCGCAATCAGCGCATCCATATCAGCGCATTGCCCGTAAAGATGAACAGGCATTATTGCCTTTGTTTTTTCCGTAATAACGCTTTCGATTTGCGAAACGTCCATGTTGTAAGTCTCATGGTCAATGTCAACAAAGACGGCTTTCGCTCCAAGTCTTGTTATCGCGCTTACGGTTGCGAAAAAGCTGTACGGTGTGGTGATAACTTCATCACCCTCTTGAACACCGAGAGCCATCAACGCCAGCAACAGGGCGTCGGATCCCGAAGCGCAGCCGACTGCAAATTTCGTTTGTGAATACGCGGCGACTTCTTCTTCTAAGGCTTTTACTTCCGGTCCCAGAACAAAGTATTGCGAATCAAAAACACGTTCGACAGCCGCCAGCATCTCTTCACGCAAAGGCGCGTATTGAGCTTTCAAATCTAATAATGGAATATTCATGCTTAATTTTTGCTTGGATAATTTTATTTTCCGAAAACTTACTCAACTTTATAAAGTCTGTAAACTCCTACTTCTGCCTCGACCTTCATATTTGCAAAGAAGGCTTCGTTCAGATTCGGAACTGAACCACGCTCTTGCGGTCCGATGATGACGTAATCAATCTTGTTTCGTTTCAAAATTTCTCTCGCATCAAAGTTTCCCGAAAATATTTGATTAATGTCTTTCTCACGCGGGCGGTAATCAATTCCATGAGACCATACGTGACCTACATAGCCCAAAAACAAACGCCTTCCTGTCAAAAATGCAATCGAATTATATGTCGGTGCCGTCAGTATCAAAGCACGCGGGGGCGTCACCTGTTTTACTTTCTCTGCAAATAAAACACCATCACGGTCATATTCCTGCATATCAATCTGCGATGAAGCAATTCTCCAAACATCGAGCACGCCCGCAAATGTCAGAGAAAGCAGAAACACAATCATCCCAACCCGCCCGTAAATGTTCACACGCCATAAACGCGCCAATAAGATTGCGACAAGCGGAATCGAAGCGACGTACCAATGAATCAAAACTTTTATGTTGTCCCAAACCCAAGGTGCAAGTTTCAAAACATTCGGACCGATAAACAAAAAGATAAACGGAAAGTAAAAGAGCATCCAGCGTTTCGAGATTAGATAATCTTTGCCGCGCCAACACAAAGCTGCGAGCAAAAGCGGTATGAAAACACCTGTGTTCTTTATCCAAAAAATTACGAAATTTGTTTCGCCTTTATCCCAACCCAGACTTATCTCAACAAAGCTTTTCGCTTCGGCGGATGCCCCGCGCGTCACCCAAAACAGTTGTGGCGCGGCAAGAGCAAATGCCACAACAAAAAACATTGCCCATGCTTTCCAATCTTTCAGGCAGAACAAGGCAAGCACACCGGCAACACAAATAACAGCCGCAAATGTGTGCGCGTGAATCAGCGGAAGCAAGCCTGTCAACACTCCGGCTGAAATCAAAAGCAATTGCGGATTTGTTGATTGCTGATTTCGGATTGCCGATTGCCCATTTTCTTTTTCTTCACTTTTGCCTTTTGACTTTTGCCTTTTGACCTTTGATTTCTCTTTTTCTTTCTCTTCAATTCCGAAATCCGCATCCCGCAATCCGAAATCATTAAAGGCTTTCCACAAAATCGTGAAGATAATGATTGAGAGTGGCAAACCGAGCAGGATGCTTCGCTGCGTAACAAAAAGCGTGGTCAGAGAATTACCCCAGCGATATGAGGTTTCCGGAATTATTGTGTAATCGTGCTTCAAATCCCAGAGTAGTGAAAATAAACCTTGCTCTGTGTTCATATCTTGGCGAAATAACATCAACCAACCAAGCCCGCCGCTGAACAAAAGCAAGACGGGCGTTATAACAGAAGCAAGTCTGTCTTTTGTTAATCGCCAGGCGTAATAGTGAAGAACGCCGACAAGAGCCATTGTAAGAAACATATTCTGTAACCAGATGGCATCTTGAATTTCTGCACCGAGACCTACAAAAACGGCGGCAATAAAATCCGAGATAAAAGGATAGGTGAAACGTGTGCCGGAATATGCCAGATGTTCGGGCGGAAAATTTTGTCCAAAAGCGAAACTGTTTATAACCCCCAAATGAAAAGGCAAATCTCCAAGATTGTTTGACGCCCCTGTGAAAATACCTTCGTTTTTTACAACCATTGCGCGGTTGTAAAAGAACCAAAGAAGAATTGCGGTAAAAAAATAAAATGAAAAATAGGCTACGTCTGAAAGTGTCGGTTTAGCCAACACACGATTCAAACTTTTCTTTGTCTTTTTCCAATCGCTTTGAAAACCCGTTTTGTACTCTTTGAGAATAAATAAAGAAGACATGAGAATTATTGTTGTGACAATAATCGTTATGAGGTTTAGCCCGACAACTGAGGCAATCCAAAACCCTAAAATTCCGAACAGGCTCTGACCTATTATCACCCCCGAACAAAAACGCGCCGGCAAAGGAGCATCTTCGTCGTAAAGATATGTCAACAACATCCCGCACAACGAAATGAGAACAATCAAAATAAAAGCAATGAACATAAAACGGTTGTAAATTTATTTGTTGATAAAATCGAAGAAGTTTTATCACAGGATGGTTATTGAACACAGCGGCGGTTTTGATATTGAATGTCAATCAAGTATAGGAATCTTACTTTTTTCCATTAGCCCAACCGTTCACGGTTGGGAACTGATGGTCTAATCCAATTTTCAGCCCCGTTTACGGGGCGAAAGATGGCTAATGGTCTTTGAAAAATGAATACCGTAATCCGAAATGGATTTTAGCCAACGTAGTTGGCGATAGCGTGTAGCCCGAGAGCGCAAGCTGTGGGGATTTGTCCGATTAAATATTTGAGCTATCGTAGATAGCGACAGAATCCGGCGCGACAATCGCATCTCTGTCGCCCGCTGACGCGGGCTTCTGATTGATGCTTGACCGA
>Ga0187894_10001562_pt1 | contig 29131 bp, 24 predicted proteins | sample GBC1701081metaG_FD_136650 | JGI IMG/M metagenome (GOLD analysis project Ga0187894, IMG submission 136650) | White microbial mat communities from a lava cave in the Kipuka Kanohina Cave System on the Island of Hawaii, USA - GBC170108-1 metaG ...
CCTCCTGGCTGGCCAGGTGACGGGGCTTCAGGGGCATCACCACGTTGCACCCGACGATACCCCGAACAGCGGATCCTCGGATCACGGCGAAGCCGGCCACTCGGTGTCATCCCTCCGAGCTCTGAACGATGCGCCCAGGCTCACCGGGTTGCTCGCGTGCGTCAACGACACGTGCTGCTCCGTCCCCGTGGCACTCGCAATCCTTGCCTACGGGCCACTCTCTCCCCGCACGGTGCCCCGGGCCTCACTGGGCGCCAGCCCCCCCACGGCGGGTCCAGTCCCGAGACCCGATGGGTCAAGAGCGCTCCACCCCCGGTGCGCCCGGGCGGGACGGACCAGGCTCCGCGGCCGCTCGCCGCCAGAACAGGTCCCGGAGCCTGTCCTGTCCCATCACTCCCTCCAGCTCCTTGAACGCGAAGAACGGAACGAACGCGCCAAAGATCACGACACACCGGGCGAGCAACTCGAACCGGCCCTTGCTGGCGAACTCGGCGAGACCTTCCGCCACACCCTTGCCGTGGAGCAGCGCGCCCCCCGCGTGCTCCAGGACGCTGAACACCCCCACCAGCACGCTGAAGACCAGTGTCCGGTAGAGCGTGGGCACGAGCAACGGTGTGCGCTCGAGCCCCCGACCCAGGCGCATCATGTCGCCGATCATGATGACCTTCGCCAGGACAGCCGCCTCGACCAGGGGCATCCAGTAGTTCGAGTACGCGATGGAGTACTCGGCCAAGATCAGACGGCGATACCAGGTGAACGCGACCAGGAAGAACGCGAGGTACACGAAATTGAGGAGGTACTCGACGGTCTCGCGGACGATCACCGACTTCCAGCCGCTCACGTGCGTCGTCCTGCTCGTTCACTCTCGGAGGCCTCTTCCATCGTCGCGCCGGTCTGCAAGCCGTTGTGAATGTGCTGCCGCGTGCCGGGAGCGTACATGTGTGTGTACGAGGCGTCGAACGCGATGCTCAGCAGCTCGACCACGATTGCCCCTTCCTTTCCAGAGTCAGAGCCCAGCCCCTATGGGGACTGGGCTCGGCCGGACTTTGCTATGCGCCTACTCCCCCGCGTGGGCGACCGGATGTCCGTCCGATCCGCTCGCCTGTGCCGTGTAGATCCTTCCGTTGGTCGTCGTGTAGCGGATGAAGCCCTGCTGGCCGCCTTCGCGGTTCGGCGGCAGACCGAGGTTGAGAAGGGTCTCTTCCGTGGACTTGTACCAGACTCCGATCTTCAGGATCCGGCGGGCCTCTTCGGGGGTCGCGATCTTGCGCCCCAGCTCCTTGGCCATCCGCACCTGCTTCTCGATCATCTGGACCGTCGTCAGCTTCTTCCCCTTGGTCGCGTCCCAGAGGTTCTCCTCGATGCCAGCTCGGGTGTGCTGGCCGAGCGCGATGCAGAAGGCCGCGAGGGGGTGGGACAAGCGCATGATCGTCTGATAGGTGAAGACGGAGCCGTGGGGCGTCCGGCGGATCAGTTCCATCCAGTCGAAGGGGTTGACGCCCGTCACGCCGCCGCCCACCATGCTGAAGAACCCATTCACCGGTCCCATGTACAACCCACGGCGAATCAGGCGTTCGACGATTTCGAGTTGGTGGACGTGGGCGAGGGCGAAGTACGGCTGAATCTCGTGCTGCCTCAGCCGCTTGAGGTGCTCGATGTAGAAGTCCGGCAGGGCGTCCGCCGCCATGTTGGAGAAGGCCCACATCGCCTTGGGATTCGCCAGGCGGGGCGGCCAGTCGTCGATCGTGGTCAGCGAGGTGACGTCCCACTGGCTCGAGCCGATGGCGACCGTCACCTGATCCGGCTTCGGATCGATCTCGGCCAGCATGTGGCGGGTGTCGTAGCCCTGCCACTGCGCCTTCGAGTTGTCGTCCGGCGGAGCGAACGAAATCGACCCGCCGATCTGCAGGATCATCTTCGGCACGGCCTGGCGCAACCGCCCGATCTGATCGTTGTACTCCTTGAAGTTTTTCGAGATATGGCCGGTCTTGGGATCGCGCACGTGGATGTGCAGCATGGTGGCGCCGGCGTTGTAGCAGTCCACGGCTTTCTGAACCTGCGCCTCCCAGCTGACATCGATGTCTTCAGGGTAGTCCTCCGGCAGCCACACTGGCCCATAGGGCGCTGCGGTGATGATCAACGGGGACTGATTCTCGGGGAGTAATGAATCGTCTGTGAAATACATACTCTTTCTCCTTTCGCGTTGGGTTGAAAATTGGCTTCACCTGCCTCCATCAGTGCGTCAATCAGTCGTTGATCTTCTGAACCCGCGGCGGCACCCACGAGCCGTTGAGCACCGACGGTGACTTTTCCTTCGGCCAGTACATGCGCATCATCGGGATGAACTCGCCCTTGGGCGCCGGCAGCCAGTTGGCTTCCTTGTCCTTGCCGGGCGATGCGTTCTGGAAGTAGAGGGTCAGCGATCCGTCCGGGTTGTACTTGAGGTTGTTGCGCGGACTCACGGTGAACTTGTTCAGCGGATTCGGCACGAACCACCAGCCCTGGTCGATCTCATACATCGTGATCGACCAGAACGCATTGACCGGCGGAACCTGACCCTTGACGAAGGTCAGCGTGTACTTGTTTGCGCCGGTGAGCGTCTCGCCCTTGGCATCGACGGTCGTGTACGGATAGACCGCGTCGTCCTGCAGGTTGGCGGGCCAGCCGAAGGCGGCGACGACGGCGCGCTTCATGTAGTCCGTGCCGTACTGCCCGAGGCCCTTGGTCATCAGCCAGCCGTTCTTCTCGGTCCCGAGGCTCTTCTGATTAGCGCTGATCTTCTTGAGCGCGGCGTCGGGCAGGTCCTTCAATGCTGCTTGCACGGCGGGATCGAGCTTGGCGAGTTCGAACGGCTTGCAGGGCTCGATACCAATCGTGGCCATGCGGGCGAGCATCGGGCCATCCGCCTGATATGCGGGCGCAGCCTCGCACATGCGCTTGCTGAGCCAGTTGAAATACCCTTCGGTCCCCATCGCCAGGATGACCGCCTGCGGCTTGTCGGTCATCGAGATGCCGGGGTTCGCGTCGACCGGCGGCGCCTTCGGCGTGTAAGGCTTGCCCAACGCTGCCAGCGGCGTGATCTTGTACTGCGCCTGCAGGGCGTTGGCGGCCTTGTAGTCTGCGTCCGTGCCATCGGCATAGGTCCGGCCGAGGATGACCATGTAGCGTGTCGCGGACTGGATGTGCTGCATGCCCTTGGGTACCTCACCCTTCCAGCCAGGCCCCGTGATCAGGAAGTTGGCAGCTTTCGGGCCTGTCGTCCGCGTTCCTGGGCTGGCGAATATGGTCATCCACAGGTCGACCATCGGAAACAGGAAGTAGCGCTTGCCCATGTCCGGATGGCTGAACACCTGCGGCTCCGCCAGGTCGAGCCAGGCGACCGAGTACAGCGTGTCGGCGTTCGGGGCCGACACACCGCGGTAGTCGGCCGGCGGATAACGCCTGACGTTGGCGAACTGGTTGAGCGGTGCCCTCAACTCCTCCACCGCCGGGATGTTCGACATCTGGATTCGCGTCACGTCGGTCGTGGCGAGCGAGTAGCCGTAGACGTAGGCGTCGGTCGCGATCTCGACCGCCTGCTGTTGTGAGACGGAATCCTGCGCAGGGGAGCTTGGTGGGTTACTCGCCAAGGTTAGCGCTGCCACAAGGTATGCGAAACTGACTCGACACAACTTCATGGGTGTATTCTCCTTTCCGTAAGTGCAAAACATGAATTTGCCCGATCGCTTGGCACCCACTCAGGCCCGAACGGAGCCGGGTTGATAATCAGATGTGATAATCAGGGGCGCCACTACGTGTCTTCTACGAGATGTTCTTGCTCGTTCTTTCACCTCCTTTCAGGGAGAGTGCGCTCCGCGTCCCAACAAGTCCTGTGCACAAGTGCACCTGACGACTTGCACCGCCCGGCCACCGCCGCTTCAGCGCGCAGCGGTAAACAGCAGAAGGAAGGCCACTGTCAACAGACCGATCGCAAGCAAAGCATCAAACAGTCCCATGACGGTTCCTCGTTTCTGGAATGGTCGTTACACTTTAGTAGATCCACGGTGGGCGAGTTCCAGGGAGGCGATCGCCATCGATCCCCAGGCCGTTGCCGTAGCGGGCATTGCGCTCCAGTGGACCGTCCTGCTCCGCCGCCTCGGGCTGCTCCTGCCAGAAGCTGGGTGAGGGTTGCGCGCGCGAGAAGAGCGAAGCCAGCGAAGGGAGTGAGGGGGAAGAAAGCACCTGTTGTAGGTCCTCCATAGAGAAAAAGAGCACGGTTCCCTCCCGCTCGGCAGCCAGGGCATAAGGTGGCGTCAGCAGGGTGCTGAGAGCCACTCCAGCCAGGAGAGCTTTCCGGCATTTCGTGCACCAGGTTTGACTCAGTGTCGTCATGGTCTTTCTCCTTACCTATTGGTTACCAGCGGGTTACCGGGAAGTTACCGGCGGGTTATTTCTCAATCCTTTCCTGTCCCTAACTCAAAGGCGGCGAGTTCCGCGGCCATAGAGACTTGCTGAGCTCGCTCGTTTCTCTTATGTTTCTTCCTCCTCGACCTCGAGGCTAAGGACCGTCTGTATGAGAAACGCTATGAGTTCCTCCTGCGAATGAAAATCTGTCGCTCGCATAGATACTACGTGCTCGACGCGACCACTGAGCTCTCCTTGCTCCATCTTGGCGTCCGAGTACAACTGCACGACAAAAGCGCGATTGGTCGGCAAAGAAGGAAGAGAGCTTGCTTGCATACGTGTGCCTCGTCTGGGGTAGCGTTTGTCGTTCAGCACTGTAGGGAGAAAGATGGTTCAGGGACAGACGCATATCGTTACGAATTGCGTTCATTGCGTTCATGATCGTTAAATCTGAGTGAGACAAGGGCAAGAATGGAACACAAAGAAGAGGTGATCGCTTTCGGCTCGTTTCGTCTGCTGCCGGTCCAGGGACAATTGTGGAAGGACGAAGAACGCCTCGAGGTCCGGCTCAGGCCCCTGGCTGTGCTCGCGCATCTCGCGCAGCACCCAGAACGAGTGGTGTCGATCGAGGAACTGCGGAAGGCGGTCTGGGGCAGCACCTATGTGAGTCGGACGGCGATCCGGGTGTGCATCCGGGATCTTCGCAAGGCGTTAGGCGATGAGATGGCCACCCCTCACTACATCGAGACTGTCGGCCGTCAGGGCTATCGCTTCATTGGCTATCGCTTCAGTCCCTCTCTCGTCCCTCCTTCACCAGTTTCAAGTTCCAGGTTTCAAGTTCTAAGTTCAAAAACCGAACCAACCTCTAGCCCTCAATCCTCAACCCCTCACTTTGTTGGACGCGAACGAGAGTTGACGCAGTTGCAGCAGTGGTTTGCGCACGCGCAGCAGGGGCAGCGGCAATTGGTCTTCGTCAGTGGCGATCCAGGAGCTGGCAAAACGACCGTGGTCAGTCAGTTTCTGGCGGAGATCGCGCAGATGAGCCCTGTATGGATTGGACACGGGCAATGTGTCGGGCAGTACGGGCCAGGAGAAGCCTACTTGCCCCTTCTTGAAGCTTTGGTGCGCCTGAGCCGTGAGGTAGGAGTTGGACAGCTTAAAGCCGTGCTCCTGCGGCACGCTCCGATGTGGCTAGCTCAGTTGCCCTCGCTCACAGAAAGTGCGGAGCGTTGGGAATTGCAACGGCAAATAGCCGGAGCAACCCAGGAGCGCATGCTGCGGGAGCTCTGTGAAGCGCTGGAGGTATTGACCGCAGAGCGGTCGCTCGTCTTGTTCCTCGAGGATCTGCAGTGGAGTGATACGGCCACGCTAGCCTGGCTGGCTGCGGTCACCCGACGACTAGAATCGGCGCGATTATTGGTGATCGGGACGTACCGACCGACGGAGGTGATCGTGCATAGCCACCCCCTCCGTGGATTGGTGCAAGAGGGACTAGCGCACCGGTTGGCTAGGGAATTGCGGCTTGAGCACTTAACCGTGGCTGAGGTCACAGAGTACATTCACCATCGGTTAGCACACAGCCCGGTCGCTGCTGAACTTGGTCCCTACTTGTACCGGCGCACGAGAGGCAATCCCCTGTTCTTAGTGACCAGCCTGGAGTCCCTTATCCAGCAAGGGGTGGTGGGCCAGGAAGGTGACCAGTGGGTGGCGCACGGGGACCTCGCGACCTTTGCCGCAACGGTGCCGGAGGATTTGCAGCACCTGATCACCAAACAACTTGAGGCCTTGGACGCTGAAGACCAGCAGATCCTCGCGGTGGCCAGTGTCAGTGGAGAGACCTTTTCAGCGGCTGAGGTGGCGGCAGGTTGTCAACAGGAGTTGGAAGCCGTCGAGGTTCGGTGCGAGCAGTTAGCCCAGCGCGGGCAGTTCATTGCCGAAGCGGGGATAGCTGAGTGGCCCGACGGAACCATCACGCCAAGGTATGATTTTCGCCATGCGCTCTATCGACAGGTGGTCTATACGCGGCTTGGCAGTGGACAGAAAGTCCGGCTCCACCGACTCATTGGTGAGCGGAGAGAAGCAAGCTATGGGGAGCAGGTGAAGGAGATCGCCAGCGAGTTGGCGCTGCATTTCGAGCAGGGCCGGGACTACGGACGCGCGGTGCGCTATCGCCAGCTTGCCGCCGAGCAGGCATTACGCCGCAGTGGACAGCGAGAAGCTCTCATACACTGCGAAAAAGGGCTCGACCTGCTGTCACACCTCTCAGCCACACCGGAATGCGCACGGCAGGAACTTGCGCTGCGGGTGCCACTGGTAGCGGCGCAGAGTACGATATACGGTCTTGCAGCGGAGGAGTTGGGCCAGAACCTTGAGCGCGCGCGGATGCTCTGCCAGGAGTTAGACGAGACGGTGGATTTGATCCCAATTATCATTGGCCTAGGCCGTCTTTATCTGTGGCGAGCCGATAGAACTGCGGCCGAGGAAATTGCGGAGCAAGAGGGCCGCTTCCTTGAGCACGTCAATGACCCGGCTCTGGCCCTCCAGCTCCATATCCCCTTAGGGTCGATCGAATTCAATCGCGGGGCGCTTCATCATGCCCATGAGCATTTCAAGCGGGCTGTGACCCTCTTCGATCCTGAGAAGCACGACTCACTGTTCCTCTCTTTCGGTGGTGACCCCCTGGCCGTCGCTCTCAGTAATTCCAGTTGGAGTGCCTGGCTGTCGGGCTGGCCAGACCAAGCACGAACTAAGATAGAGAAGGGACTCGCACGGGCGGAGGAGGTCTCGCATCCCTTTACTTTGGTCTACACCCTGATTCTCGCGGCGATGGCGAGACTGTTACTGCGAGAGCCCGACGAGGCCTGGCGGCTCGCCCACCGCAGTGTCACCTTAGCGCGCGAGCAGGGCTTCTCGCTGTTCCCAGCGCTAGGGGCCGTGGTACAGAACTGCGCCGAATTGCAACGCGGCAAGCTTCAGGCAAGACTGGCGACGATGAAGGAATCGTTCGCTGCGTATCGTACCACCGGCGCCCGGCTCTTTCTGCCGTTCTTTCTCGCGTTTCTTGCCGAGGAAGACTTGCAGGTGGGGAGTATACAGGATGGCTTACAGGTTGTGACAGAGGCGCTACAATTGACCGAGACGAATCTCGATCGCTTCTGGGAAGCGGAACTGTATCGGCTCAAGGGAGAATTAGTCTTACAGTCCGGAGTCCGGAGTCAAAACAAGTCGAGACGAGTCCAAAGTCCGAGGTCCGGAGTCACTAACCCCCAACCCCCAACCCCTAGCCCCCATTCCGAAGCTGAAGCGTGTTTTCAGCAGGCGATCGAGGTCGCGCGCAGCCAAGGGGCAAAGTCGCTGGAGTTGCGGGCAGCGATGAGCCTGGCACGACTATGGCAGCAGCAAGGCAAGCAGCAAGCGGCACGTAACACGTTGTCCGAGATTTTCGGCTGGTTCACTGAAGGGTTCGATACGAAAGATTTACAGGAAGCCAGGGCACTATTGAAAGAGTTCGCTTGAAGCAGAGAGAAGTCAGATTTTTACACCTCATACCACGTTGCGCTCGAAATATGAATGTCATACCCCACGCAGAGGCGGGCATCCAGGGGTGGGGTTTGGGGACGAGGTGGAGTCTGGCGGCATTACGGCAGCATATCGACGCGGATTCGGAATGCCGCCCGGAATTGCTCGCTCGGCTTAACCAACTGCAACCCGCGGCCGCTGGTGAGCGCGCTCGTCGGCGCGGTCATTGGTTCGAGCGCGACATAGTCCTTGCCCTTTGGCGCGAAGACTTGTGCGTACCGGTAGCCCGAAAGAAAATCTATGGAGATCCGACGACCGCCTCCCATGATAGAGAACGACGCCCGCTCCTCCGGCAGCGCAAAGCCGTCGTCGAAGTTGAGTTCGCCGAGCTGTGTGTCGAACCCGCTAAAGGGTTCTTCCATGCCGGTCGGGATGCCGCGTTGGTCGAGTGCGAGTGTCCGCATTGCCGGTAGTTCCAGTCGCCACTGTGCGCGGGGAAGATCTGGCAGTCCGAAATACGGGTGAAAGCCGAAGCTCACCGGCACCGATCCTTCAGAGCCAGCGGCCAGCGTCGTCTCCAGGGTAAGGCCATCGGGGCGCAGCGTCGCCGCCATTTCGAGCCGGTGACGGAACGGGAAGATCGCGAGGAGTTCACTACGGTCCCATTTGAGCCAGGCCACGAGGCCATCCGGCCTCGCTTCGCTGAGTTCCCAGGCAAGTAAAGGCCACGGCACGCCGTGCATCGGCAGCCCGTGCCCGTCGAGGTGAAGAAGTGGCGACGACAGATCGAGTTGCACCTCTCGTCCTGCGGCGCGATAGTGGGCAGCCGCAAGGCGGTTCGCCCATGGGTGGAGGAGGGGAATCCCGGCGGTGCTCCCCTTCGCCGCGGCAGTCTCGAGATCTTCCACACGCCTGAGAATCTCCACGCCTCGATGACGAAGCGAAGCGCCGAGCATCCCGTGGCCGGGCAGGAAGACAGCTTCAAGGTCACCTGCGGTGAGGGTGCGAGCAGACGGGTCTTTCAGCAGATCTCGCGAGCCGGAATTGGACGTTGTCATTTACCTCTTACCGAGCTGTTCTTTCGCCGCTGCCACCACTTGGTCTGGCTCGAACCCGAAGTGCCGCTGCAACTCCTTGAGCGGCGCCGACGCCCCGAACGTCTTCATGCCGATAACACGTCCTGACGTACCAACGTATCGCTCCCATCCCAAGGTCGAAGCCTGCTCCACGGCGACGCGGGCCTTCACCTCGGGCGGCAGCACACTGTTCCGGTATTCCTGCGGCTGATGGTCGAAGATGTCCCAGGACGGCATTGAAACTACGCGGGAGCGGATGCCTTCAGTTACGAGCTTCTCGTGGGCCTCCACGGCGAGGCTGAGCTCACTACCGGTGGCAATAAGGATAACCTCGGGGTTCCCTCCCGGGGCGTCGGCGAACACATAGGCTCCACGCGCGACACCGGCAGCCGGCGCGTACTTACTCCTATCTAAGGTTGGCAAGGGTTGGCGCGACAGTGCCAGCACCGCCGGCTGGTGGCGCAACCGCAAGACGTAGCGGTAGGCTTCGACGACCTCGTTGGCGTCGCCGGGCCGCAATGTCACTAGCCCGGGGATGGCGCGCAATGACAGCAATTGCTCTACCGGCTGGTGGGTCGGGCCGTCCTCGCCGTCACCCATGGCATCGTGTGTGAAGACGAGGATGGTAGGCAACTCCATCAAGGCCGAGAGACGAATGGCGGGTCGCGCGTAGTCACTGAAGATGAAGAAGGTCGCGCCGAAGGCGCGGAGTTTTGAGAGCGAGAGCCCGTTCACGATCGCCGCCATCGCGTGCTCGCGGATGCCGAAATGAAAGTTCTTCCCGCCCGGGTTGTCGGCCTCGAAGTCTCCTGCCCCCTCGTAGGTGAGAGTGGTTTTGTTCGACGACCCGAGATCGGCCGAGCCCCCAAGGAACCAGGGGATGTTCTGCGCGAGCACGTTGAGCACCTTGCCCGAGGCGTCACGACCGGCCACGCCTTTCGGGTCGGCTGGGAAGACAGGGAGGTTGCGGTCCCACCCGGCCGGGAGTTCACGCCGTTGCATCAGGTCGATCTCGGTCGCGAGTTCAGGGTACTTGGCCCGATAAGCGGCAAAGAGATCCGTCCACTGGCGGTGCGCCTGCGCGCCGCGCGCGCCAACGCCGGACGCGAAGTGCTCGTAGACGCCATCGGGTACGAGAAACTTCGCGTCCTCGGGCCAGCCGTAACTACGCTTGGTGAGCCGAACTTCCTCGTCGCCGAGTGGCTCGCCATGGGCCGCGGCCGTATCCTGCTTGTGTGGGGAGCCATAGCCGATGTGACTGTCCAGGATGATGAAGGTGGGACGGCCTTTGGTCTGCCGGAAAACGTCGAGGGCGTGCTCAATGCGGTCGATGTCATTGGCATCGCCGACCCGCAAGACGTTCCACCCGTACGCCAGGAATCGGGCCGCGACGTCCTCCGTGAAAGTGATCCGCGTGTTCCCCTCGATAGTGATGTGGTTGTTGTCGTAAACCCAACAGAGATTATCCAAGCCCAGGTGGCCGGCCAGTGATGCCGCTTCCGACGCCACACCCTCCATCAAGCAACCGTCCCCGCAAACGGCATAGATGTGGTAGTCAAAGACCTCAAATCCTGGCCGGTTGTAGCGGCTAGCGAGCCATTTTTGGGCGATGCCCATACCTACGCTCGTGGCGATTCCCTGCCCGAGTGGACCGGTGGTGGTCTCGACCCCCGAGACCCAGTGGTACTCAGGGTGGCCCGGCGCCTTGCTGTCGAGCTGGCGAAAGTGGCGGATGTCGTCGAGCGAAACTGAGGGTTGCCCCAGCCTCTCGTAATCGGCATTCACTGCCTGTGTCTTGGTGAGGTGGAGCATGGACCAGAGCAGCATCGAGGCATGGCCGTTCGAGAGGACGAAGCGGTCGCGGTTGGGCCAGATCGGGTCTTGCGGGTCGAAGTGCATGACCCGGTTCCAGATGGTGTAGACCAGCGGTGCGAGCGCCATCGGCGTGCCCGGGTGTCCGGACTTGGCCTGCTGCACCGCGTCGATTGAGAGGGTACGGATGGTGTTGATCGCCAGCTGAACAATCTTGTCGTCTGTCATGGATTTCTCCTATCGGCCTGTCTTATTTTTTTCCACTTCTAACGAAGCCACTTTGCCCAGGCGGCGTAAGTGTCGCTCGGCCTGGCTGAACTCGGCCGTCAAAAACGTCCGGACGAGGTCCCAAGCGACAGCCGGCCCCACCGTCCGGCCGCCCATACAAAGAATGTTCAGGTGATCGTCCTCGACCCCTTGTTGTGCTGAGAAGTGGTCGTGAATCAGCGCCGCGCGGACGCCGGCAACCTTGTTGGCACAGACCGATGCGCCCACGCCACTGCCGCAAATCGCCACGCCACGATCCACCTTGTTCGCGACCACCGCCCGCGCGAGTGGGACCACATAGTCGGGATAATCGTCACCCTCGCTCAAGTGATGGGCGCCGAAATCGACGACCTCATGCCCTGCTGCACGCAGCTGAGTAACCAACTCCTCTTTCAAGCTGAATCCACCGTGATCGGTGGCAATGCCTACGCGCATAGTCTTCCCTTCAGCGCGGTGCTAATTCTTCTGCCGCCGCGCGGTCGGCGAGCACCAAAGCCTGGTCTTGACGCACTCGCCCGGCTGGAATCGAGAGATCGCCGTCTCGTAGGCGCGCGAGCATCTCTACCTTCTCACTTCCGGTGACGACCCACAGAATGAGCCGGGAGCGATTGAGCGCCGGATACGTCAACGTCATCCGCCGCCTCCCCTGATAGGCTCCGGTGAGCGCAACGTCTCTATCTGTGACATTGAGGACCGGGTCCCCGGGCACCAGAGAGGCGGTGTGACCGTCGGGCCCGAGGCCCAGGTGAGCGAGGTCGAGCACCGGCGGTGAGCCGGCGATTTTCTGAAGAATCAAGACATACTGCTTCGCTGCTGCTTCCAAGTCGGATGATTCCACCGGCATGGCATAGATCTGCTCAGGGCGTAGTGGCGCGTGCGCCAGCAAGCTTTCGCGCAAATGGGTAAGGTTGCGGTCGGGGTGACCGGCAGGAGCTACGCGTTCGTCTACCTGCACCACGTGGACTCCCTCCCAGGGAAGTTGTTCGCCTGCCAGAGCGCGGAGCATCTGCCACGGAGTATGGCCGCCGCTGACGGCCATGATGAAGCGGCCGCGCGCGGCCACGGCCGCCCGCGCCTCGGCGGCGATGATTGCGGCAGCCTTTTGCGCGACCGCCTCGCTATCGGCAAGTATGTCAATCTTCATGAGAGTTTCTCCAATCCGACATTTGTACGCCTAACATCACACTCCCTGCTCCCTACGTTCAACGAGTAGGGGGCTGTGCTCAGGGGCGGCGGCGGTTACAGATTCCTCCGCTTCTTCTATCGCCGACATAGTCGGCGCCCGTAAGGTCGGCAACTGGACAAGGTCTTTCGAGAAAATCAGGTCGAGCATCCAGTCCAGCGCGACCCGCACTTTCTTTTGCAGGCCGGGAAGTTTGCCCAGGTAGATGCAGCGCCAGAGCCACCAAGCGATGATCCCGGAGAACTGTACGCCAGAAATCTCGGCTACGCCGGTGCGCCGTCCAATGGTGGCGAGCAGGCCGAGGGTTTTGAATTTGAATGGCTGCGGAGCTTGGCCACGCAGGGCCGCCACGATATTGTTGGCCAGCACGGCGGCCTGGCGGATGGCGTGCTGTGCGGTGGGTGGATAGAACTTGCCCGGATTGAGTGGGTCAGGTACGAGCGCGCAATCACCTAACGCCCATACGCCGGGCCAGTCCGGCACCTGAAGACAATCGTTCGCCAAGATGCGGCCCCGCTGCTTGGCGCACGGCAGACCGGACAACAGCGGTGGCGGCGTGATGCCCGCGGTCCAGATGAGCATGCGGGTGGCGATCTTCGTGCCGTCGTCCAGGGCCACTTCCTTCCCGTCATAGCCGGTAACTTTGGTCTTCAGGCGAAGCTCTACCCCGCGCTTCTCAAGCTTCTTCTGGGCGTAGAGTCCGAGACTTTTGCCCAACTCCGGCAGGATGTGGTCACCGGGATCCACCACCACGATTCGGAGCATGTCTTTTTTCAAGTTGGGATAGAACTTGATTACTTCGCGCAGGAGGTCGTTGACCGCGCCGGCAGTTTCCACGCCGGCGAAACCGCTGCCCGCCACGACCACGGTCAGCGTTGTCCTGCGCTCAACTTCATCCGATTGATTGTCTGCGAACCCGAGCGCATCAATGACACGGTTGCGCACGAGGATAGCGTCACCCAGCGTCTTCATCGTCAGGGCATGCTCTTCGAGGCCGGGGGTGCGGTAGAAGTTCGTCACCGCGCCAACCGCCAACACTAACTGGTCGTAGCCCCACTCGTGTGCGTGTGGCATGCCAACGTGCCTGATGCGCACCTGCTTCTTGACGAGATCGATCACCTCGATGTCGGCGACCGCCACACGAGTGTGCCGCAGCATCTTCCGCAGCGGCTGGACGATATCGGTGTCCGCCACGTCGCCCCCGGCCACTTCGTGGAGCATCGGCGTGAACAGCACGAAATTCTCCCGGGACACGAGCATGATTTCGACGTCCGCCGCGCCGGCCAGCCGCTTCTCGAGGTGCCGTGCGGTGTAGGCACCGGCGAAACCGCCGCCGAGAATCATAATGCGCCTCTTCGCGGTGGCCTTTGGCACAACCGCATCGGTGTCGGCAAATGCGTTAATCTGCACGGCTACTCCTAAGCTGTTACCGTCGGATTCTGCCAGCCTCCGGGGGGCGAGACTTTCTGATCGACCTCACTCGGCCCCCAAGTGCCAGGCGCGTATTCGTAGACCGGGGTGCCGGCCTTCAGCACCGGGTCAACGATGCGCCACGCCTCTTCGACATAATCCTCGCGAGCGAATAGGGTAGCATCTCCCGCCATCGCGTCTCCTAACACCCGTTCGTACGCATCCATGTCGTTCGGTCCGGCGTGCTGGCTCGCCAGCAATTCCACCGGCTCGCCGATCGCCTTCTCTTCCGGGTCCATGACCGTCAAGCCGAACGCCATGGTATTGTCGGGGCTGATGCGGAAGCGGAAGTAATTCGGCGCGGGATGACAGGTCGGAAAAACGACAGGCGGGCGGCGCAAGCGCACTGCCACCTCGGTACAAGTCACGGGGAGTGATTTGCCGGCGCGGATGTAGAACGGGACACCCTGCCATCGCCACGAATTCACGTCGAGCCGCAGCGCGGCAAAAGTTTCCACCTTGGAGTCGGGCGCTACGCCCTTCTCGTTGCGGTAGCCACGGAACTGGCCGCGCACCAGGTCCTTGGCCGCGATCGGCGGAATCGCCTTCAGGACTTTGACCTTTTCATCCCGGGTCGATTCGCTGTCGGTTCTGACCGGTGGCTCCATCGCCAGGTTGACCAGCACCTGGAACAAATGATTCTGCATGACGTCGCGGACGGTCCCGGTCTGGTCGTAGAATGCGCCGCGACCCTGGACCCCGAAGTCTTCGGCCATAGTGATCTGTACGCTCTCGATATGCTCACGGTTCCAGAATGACTCCAAGAATGCGTTGGCGAAGCGGAAGAAGACCAGATTATGCACCGGCCGCTTCCCGAGGTAATGGTCGATGCGAAAGATCGCTGTCTCGTCGAAGGTGCCGAGCAGAATCCGGTTGAGTTCCTGCGCCGAGGTGAGATCATGACCGAAGGGTTTTTCAATGATGACGCGGGCGCCGTTGGTGCAGTTTGCCTGAGCCAGTTGTTCCACGACGAGTTCGAATAGCGCCGGCGGGATGGCGAGATAATGCGCTGGCCGCTGTGCGGAACCGAGTTCTTTGCGGATGGCCTGAAAGGTCGCCGGGTCTTTATAGTCACCGTCGACATAGCGCAGCAAGCCGCACAGTTTATCAAAAGCCGTGGGATCGACTCCGCCGTGTTTCTCCAGGCTGTCGCGTGCCCGCGCCTTGAGTTGGTCGAGGTTCCAATCGTTCTTGGCCACGCCGATGACCGGCACGTTGAGGTGGCCGCGTTTCAACATCGCCTGCAGCGAGGGGAAGATTTTCTTGTAGGCCAGGTCGCCTGTGGCACCGAAGAAGACCAACGCATCCGAATGGGGAATGGTCATAGCCTCCTCCTCATTTCGTGGATTTTTCCAGGTGTCCGCCGAACTCGTAGCGCATGGCCGAGAGCAGCTTATCGGCGAAATCCGCCTCGCCCCGCGAACTGAAACGCTCATAGAGAGCCGCACTCAAGACGTGAGCCGGCACCGCCTCGTCGATAGCCGCCTTGATCGTCCACCGACCCTCACCCGAGTCCGAAACTCGGCCGGCAAATCCCGAGAGAGTGGGATCTTTCAGCAGGGCAGTTGCCGAGAGGTCCAGCAGCCACGAGGCGATCACGCTGCCGCGCCGCCACACTTCGGTAATGTCAGACAGATTGAGGTCGTATTGGTAGTGCTCGGGATCGCGCAGTGGCGTTGTCTCGGCGTCGACCACGTGTTCTTTTTTGCCGGCATTGGCGGCGCGCAACACGCCCAGCCCCTCAGCGTAGGCGGCCATGATGCCGTACTCGATGCCGTTGTGCACCATCTTAACGAAATGGCCGGCGCCGTTGGGTCCGCAATGTAGGTAGCCCTGCTCAGCGGTACCGCCGATCTTTTCACGCCCTGGCGTGCGCGGTATATCCCCTGCGCCGGGAGCCAGCGTGGCAAAGATGGGATCAAGGCGCTTGACTACCTCCTGTTCGCCACCAATCATCATGCAGTACCCACGCTCTAATCCCCAGACTCCACCGCTGGTTCCTACATCCACGTAATGGATTCCCTTGGGCGCGAGTTCCTTGGCGCGCCGGATATCGTCTATGTAGTAGGAATTGCCGCCGTCGATGAGGATGTCCCCTGCCTCCAACTGGGGGAGAAGGTCGGCGATGGTTTTATCCACGGCAGCTGCCGGCACCATTAACCACACTGCGCGTGGCTTGGTGAGCTTCTTCACAAAATCCGCGAGTGAGGAGGACCCAACGGCTTTTTCCTCTACCAACTCTTGTACTGTTTTTGGCGACATGTCGAAGACCACGCACTGATGGCCCCCCTTAAGCAGCCGTCGCACCATGTTCGCGCCCATCCGACCGAGTCCGATCATTCCGAGTTGCATATGTGCTCCTTCTACAGGACAGATTGCTTATCGAGTTGTGGTTAGTTCACCGTCTCAATCCCCCAACTACTGTGATGTTCCCTTCATATTGCGGTAGCGACGGATCAGGTTGTTAGTCGAACTATCATGGTTGAGCGTGGGTTCTGTCTTGTTCTCGAGTTCCGGGATGATGCGTTGGGCCAACACCTTGCCCAGTTCGACGCCCCACTGGTCAAAAGAGTCGATGTTCCAGATCGTGCCTTGAGTAAAGACCGAGTGCTCATAGAGGGCGACGAGCTTCCCCAGGGTTGCTGGAGTGAGCCGCTCGGCGAGAATCGTATTCGACGGACGGTTGCCCTCGAACACCCGGTGAGGAACGAGCCCATCCGGCATACCTTCGGCTTTGACTTGCTCGGGAGTCTTACCGAACGCCAGCGCTTCGGTCTGGGCGAAGACGTTGGCCAGGAGCATATCGTGGTGGCGACCAAGTGGGTTGAGTGACTTGCCGAAGGCGATGAAGTCACACGGGATGATCCTGGTCCCCTGATGGATCAACTGATAGAAGGAATGCTGCCCGTTAGTGCCCGGCTCGCCCCAGTAGATGGGACCAGTCTGATAGTCAACCTCGACCCCAGCGAGCGTCACATGCTTGCCGTTGCTCTCCATGGTTAACTGCTGGAGATAGGCCGGGAAGCGTTTGAGATACTGTTCGTACGGCAGGACCGCCACGGTCTGGGCACCGAAGAAGTCGTTGTACCAGACGGCCAGGAGGCCCATGAGCACTGGCAGGTTGCGTTCGAACGGCGCGGTACGAAAGTGCTCGTCCATCTGGTGGAAACCATCCAACAGAGCGCGAAAATTATCCGGGCCGATGGCCAGCATAGTCGAGAGGCCGATGGCCGAATCCATGGAGTAGCGACCGCCGACCCAGTCCCAGAATCCGAACATATTGGCCGTGTCGATACCGAACTTCGCCACTTCCGCCGCATTGGTCGAGACCGCGACAAAATGTTTGGCCACGGCTTTACTGTCGCCGCCGAGGCCCTTAAGCGACCAGTCCCGCGCGCTGTGGGCGTTAGTCATCGTCTCCAGCGTGGTGAAGGTTTTTGAGGAGATGATGAACAGTGTCTCCGCCGGGTCGAGGTCGCGGGTCGCTTCCACGAAATCGGTGCCATCGACATTGGAAACGAAGCGACATGTCATGGCGCGGTCGCTGTAATACTTGAGCGCTTCGTAGGCCATCACCGGCCCGAGGTCAGAGCCGCCGATGCCGATGTTGATGACGTTGCGCATGCGTTTGCCGGTGTGACCTTGCCACGCGCCGCTACGGACGCGGTTGGAGAAGTCGGCCATCTTGTCGAGCACGGCATGGACTTGGGGCATGACATCCACGCCGTCAACGACGATCGAGGTTCCTTTCGGCGCGCGCAGGGCGACGTGCAGCACGGCGCGGTTTTCGGTGATATTGATTTTCTCCCCTCTGAACATGGCGTCGATGCGTGCGCGCAGACCGGCTTCTTCTGCCAATCGCAAGAGGAGCTGGAGGGTGTCGTCGCTGATACGATTCTTGGAGTAGTCCAGATAGAGACCTACCGCCTCGACCGCCAGCCGCTCGCCGCGCCGGGGGTCGTCGGCGAAGAGCTTGCGCAAGTGCACATCGCGGACTTTCTCGTAGTGGGCCGCGAGCACCTTCCACGCCGGACGTTGGGTGAGGGATACTCTGTCTGTAGTCATATTCGTATTCGTCCTCCTTCCATCTGTCTGTTCATGAAGATCGCGAACGGGCTTTCATGCGAAGGGGGCGTCGCTGGCCATCGCTTTTCTCCCACAAGCGAAACCCACCACGGAACGCATTGGCATTATCGCCTGCCCGGCAACCTTCGGGTAGCTCTTTCAGGTGTTTGACATTGCCCCCTCCTAAGACCACGTCATCAGGTTCGAGGGCAGCGACCAAACGCTTCACCACATCCGCGACGTAGAGCCGCCATTGCTTTTTGCCCCGCTTTTCCAGTCCTCGCAGACCGACATAATCCTCGTAGGTTCCCTTCTTGTAGGGCAGATGGCCGAGTTCCATGGGCTCGATGATACCATTGGCAATCATGGCGGAGCCGAGACCGGTTCCCAAACCGAGAAAGAGCATCTTCCCGCGTCTATAGCTACCTAGGGCTTGCATGGCGGCATCATTGATAATTTTGACCGGGCGTCCGAATGCGGCCGCGAAGTTGAACCCTACCCACCCCGGCCCGAGGTTGTGCGGTTCCGCAAGCGGCCGATTCTGCAACACCGGTCCCGGATAGCCAATGGCTACGACGTCGTACTGCCAATCTTTGGCCAGCTTTCGGACCCCAGCAACCATCTGCCTGGCCGTCAGCGTCGGGCCGGACGGGAACTCTCGATGTTCCTTTTGCCCGCTGACAAGAATCTTGACGTGAGTTCCGCCTACATCAACCGCCAGCACGTTCATGAAAAGCCCTCTCGTGTCTAAATCAAATCACGCGGCATTTGTACCCTTGCCAACGTGACTCCTCATGTCACCCTGGCCTGTCGAAGGACTCAGGGTAACAACCTCATGCCTCAATCTTTTGCGGTCTGATTTAACTGGCTTTTTTGAGGGTGGCGCTCTTAGAGGCGATCACCTCCATCAGTTCATTCCACGATTTTACGAACGACTTTGCCCCTTCATCCTGGAGCTGCGCAGCCAGGGCGTCGATGTCGATACCAGCCTTGGCGAACTGAGTTAACACCGCTTCGCAATCGCCGCCATCAGCAGGCATGACTGGGCCGACCTCGCCGTGATCGGCCAGAGCTTTCAAGGTGCCTTCGGGCATGGTGTTCACGGTAAAAGGCGCGGCGAGGGCCTTCACGTACAGGACGTCGGAGGCTTTGGGGTCTTTGGTTCCCGTGCTGGCCAACAACAGTCGTTGCGGGCGGGCGCCGGCGTTGAAGGCACGCTGCCAGCGCGGCGAGTTCAGTAGGTCGCGGTACGCTTTGTAGGTGCGTTTGGCGATAGCGATGCCGAGCCGGTTGTGGAGTGCGTCAGGCACCTTGCCCATGACCGCGACGTCCCAACGACTGATGAACACCGAGGCGACGGAGCCGACGTCGGGCGTGAGTCCGGCATCGATACGCCGCTCAATGCCGCGCAGGTACGCCTCGGCGGCGGCTACGTAGTGCTCGCGAGAGAATAAGAGGGTGACGTTGATCGGCACACCGGCAAAGATTGCCTCTTCGATAGCGGGCAAACCCTCCTTAGTGCCAGGAATCTTAATGAAGAGGTTGGAACGTCCCGCCCGGGCGTACAGATCTTTAGCCTCGGTGAGAGTAGTTTTGGTGTCATACGCCAGTAAAGGGGAGACTTCCAGCGAAACTCGACCATCCACGCCACAGGTCCGATCGTAAATCGGTTGGAACAGATCAGCAGCACGGGTCAGGTCCTCCAGTGCCAGCTCGAAGAACAAGTCCTCCCCGGATTTGCCCTCCTTGAGCTTTTGGCTAATCGTGGCGTCGTAGGCCGTACTGTTCTTGATCGCCTGGTCGAAGATCGTCGGGTTCGAGGTGAGCCCTGTCACCGACAGTTCGTCGATGTAACGCTTGAGGGTGCCGCTGTTCAGTAGGTCGCGCGTGATGTTGTCGAGCCAGAGACTCTGGCCCAGGTTGTGGAGCATTTGCGTTGCTTTCATCGTGTCACCTCCTCGGGATTATTAAATGGTTAAGTGATTGATGAGGAATCGCTGCCAGTCAAAGGGCATTGTTCACGATTTCTTGGGCCTCGTTCACAATCGCTTGCAGGTGAGCCTGATCCTTGAAGCTCTCCGCGTAGATCTTGTAGATGTTTTCCGTGCCAGACGGCCGGGCTGCGAACCAACCGCTCGCGGCCACGACTTTCAGGCCGCCGATTGGCGCCCCGTTGCCCGGGGCATGAGTAAGCTTGGCACTGATCGGCTCGCCGGCGAGCTGGTCTGCTGTGACCGCCTCGGGCGACAGTTTTTCTAGCCTCACTTTCTGTTCCGGGGTCGCTGGCGCGTCAATGCGCGTATAGTACGGTGTGCCGAACTCCGCCGTCAACTCGCGATAGTGTTCACCTGGATCTTTTCCCGTGCGGGCGGCGATCTCGGCTGCCAGCAGATTCATGATGAGGCCGTCTTTGTCAGTCGTCCACACCGTGCCGTCATGCCGCAGAAAGCTCGCTCCGGCGCTCTCCTCGCCGCCGAAGCAACACGAACCATCGAAGAGTCCCGGCACGAACCATTTGAAGCCGACTGGCACTTCACGCAGCTGACGACCTAGTTTGTTCACTACCCGATCGATCATGCTGCTGCTCACCAGCGTCTTGCCGACCGTGACATGAGCGGGCCAGTGTGGCCGGTGCGTGAGCAGGTAACCAATAGTGACGGCCAGATAGTGATTCGGGTTCATCAACCCCGCCGAAGGCGTCACGATCCCATGCCGGTCCGAGTCCGGATCATTCGCAAAGGCGATACGGTACTGATCCTTGAGCCCGACGAGTCGGGCCATCGCATAGGGGCTAGAGCAGTCCATGCGGATCTTGCCGTCGTGATCGACCGTCATAAAGGAGAAGGTCGGATCGATCGTCGGATTCACGACCGCGATATCTAGGTGGTAGACCGAGTTGATCGGTTCCCAATAGGGCTTGGCCGCGCCGCCGAGCGGGTCCACGCCCAGCTTAAGACCAGCGGCGCGGACCGCGTCCATGTCGATGATATTACGCAAGTCGTTGACGTAAGGCAGGACGAAGTCTTCCTGATGCGTGGTGTTTGCCTTGATGGCTGTAGCAAATGGCACGCGCTTCACGCCAACGTTGCCTCCGCGCAACCGTTCGTTGGCGTGGTCTTGGACCCACCGTGTCACGTCGGTGTCGGCCGGGCCACCGTTAGGCGGATTGTACTTGAAGCCGCCATCCTCTGGCGGATTATGTGATGGTGTGACGACAATGCCGTCGGCGAGGTGCTGCTTACGGCCACGATTGTAGACGAGGATCGCCCGTGAGATGACCGGCGTTGGTGTCACGCCGTCGTCTTGCTGAATAATGGTCTCCACCTGGTTGGCCGCCAAGACCTCAAGCGCCGTGTGCTGGGCGGGCCCGGACAGCGCGTGTGTGTCTTTGCCCAGGTAGAGTGGACCGTCAGTACCCTGACTGCGCCGATAGTCACAAATGGCCTGAGTGATGGCCAGGATATGAGCTTCGTTAAACGAACTTCGTAACGATGAGCCGCGATGTCCGCTGGTGCCGAAGCTGACCAACTGGGTGGGGTCTTTCACGTCGGGCCGGCGTTCATAATACTCTCGTTCGAGCTGAGCAAGATCGACCAACAGCTCCCTTGGGGCCGGCTTGCCTGCCAAAGGCGAAATCGCCATGGGTCCCAATCCTTTCTCTGACTAGTGAGTGTTACTTTACGCTACTGGGTACGGCTTGGCATCCCGGGTACCGGCTGTGGATATAGCGGTGTGTTCACTGAAGGATTCTCCGGAGTCGTCTACATTCAAACAAGATACCCTTGCGCGTGCCCTCTTTCGAGTCCGTATGTAATTGTAACCCACAATAGTATTCTGTCAGTGGGAAGTTGTTAATCAATAGATATGTGCCACATTGTGCACAGGAACAGGATCATGACTACGATTCACTAACCCAGCACGTTCCGTGTACTTGTACTGAGCGCAGGAGCAGGATACTCCTTCGGCAATAATTATGAAATTCGGCCTTTTCTATCAGCTCCCATGTGCGCCCGAGCAAAATGAAATGACCCGCTATCACGAGACGATCGAGCAGATCGTGTACGCCGATGAGTTAGGTTTCGACACCGCATAGCTGGCTGAACTCCACTTCAATCGCCCATTTTCGATTATGCCCGCGCCCTTGGTCGGCGCGCAGTGCACGCCCTACCACTACCGTGCTTCGAGCGCCTCGTCGATCAGGTCTTGGAACGAAGCGAAAGGCTGTGCACCGGAAATAGGACGACTATTGATAAAGAACGCGGGAGTGCCACTGACTCCTGCTTGCGCTCCTTCAGCTGTGTCTTTGGTCACGGCGGCGGCATATTTCCCACTATCTAGACAGGTATTGAACTGGGTAGGATCCATCTTAAGGTCGGCGGCAAATTTTTTCAGATTGGGAACGCCAAGGGCATCATTATTAGCAAACAGGACGTCGTGATATTCCCAGTACTTTCCTTGTTCGCCGGCACAGCGTGAGGCTTCAGCCGCCTTCCGTGCATTGGGATGAATGTTATCGAGCGGAAAATCCTTAAACACAATTTTGACTTGGTCTTTATAGGTTTCGCGAACTTTGACGAGTTCGGGCTGAACCCGAGCGCAGAAGGGACATTGAAAGTCGGAGAACTCGACGATAGTGACCGGCGCAGTAGTAGAGCCGCGCACCGGCGCGCCATCAAGAGCAACATTCAGTGGGGGAGGGGTGATGAGAATCTTGACTCCTGCCGCCTTACGCAGGCTACGCACGAAGGTCTGCTGTCGTTGCTGCAACTTTTGATTCTGCAATTGGGAAGCAATTTGCGATTTGATCTCCGCGAGTGGCTTGTTCCCCACCCGTGCTTTGTTGGCGTTGTACCATTGCTCGACTTCTGCGTCAGTTGTGGCTGATACCTTGGCGTTGACTTCTTGCTGAAGGAGTTGTTCGCGAGAGAGCCCGCGTTTTTTTGCTTCTTGTTCAAGGAGCTGGTCGGTAATGAAGCTGTCGAGCGCCTGCTTGCGGGCTAAGTAGATCTGGTTATTCATGCTCCGCGCTAGCTGGCCATTATTGGCGCTAGTAAGATCTGCTTCGGTAATGTTCCGACCATTGATGACTGCGAGCGCACTTTTGTTCTCTTCTGCCGGCAGTGACTGTGGGCTAGCCAGCAACAGGACCAGCAGCAACAGTCCCCCTTGTGAGTGTCTCCCCCATCTGAGCGTATTCATCAAGACTCCTTGTCGGTGAGATTGTAACCTTCCTAGCATAGGCAAAAAGATTCACTCGCTCAACCCGATAGTGCGGACTTTTGTGATGAGATAGGTTATCCTTAGTGGCCGAAAGCGCTTGTTATGGTATTAGAGAAGGACCGAAACCTGCTCCGAAGCAACCTCCAAAGAATCTCTGCTGTAACGTTTCCCGTCAAGGTGGACGGTTATTATCTGAGAGTGCGTGTGGGAAGTGTACGAGGGTGGTGCGATCAGGTAATAATGATTTGTTCCTCGATCCGACACTACCTGTACGACTAGACGGCACGACCAGGAAGTCCTTGGCCATCATCTCCGTAGTGAAGTGGGGGGCCCATGGTGATGAACAGGCTTACGCAGATGGTTAAACATCCATTCGCCATTACTATTGGCGTTGCGCTGGTTACTCTTTGGCTTTGGTGGGCACTGCTGGCTGAGCAACGAACGCAAGTCGAGCGAATGATCAAACGAGAGTCCAGCAATGTGCGAAACGAAATTATCGCACGGATGCAAGCCCGTATCCTGGCGCTGACACGGATGGCGAGACGTTGGGAAGAGGAGGGACGTCCAATAAAAAAAGACTGGGAAGCCGAAGCGGAACTCAACTTCAGCCATTTCCCCGGGTACGCGGCCATTGCTTGGATAGATCCGTGGTTCATCACTCGTTGGGTTATTCCCTCGCTAGGAGATGAGGCTGCCAAGGAAGTCGATCAAGCGTTTCGCGAGCGGCGACGTGAACTCGTCGAAGCTGTACGTTCTGAGCGCGAGGTGGTGATGACTCGCTCGGTGAATTTGATGTCGGGTACGAAGGGGTTTCTCATTTACGTTCCTATCTTTCGCGCGGGCGACTTCGATGGGGTGGTTGCGGGTGTTTTTAGTTTTCAAGAACTGTTAAACGCGATCCTGCACGAAAATCTGGCGCCGGAATATGCGGTGGCGGTGTTTGAGAATGGAGAAGAGATCTATAAGCATACCGAAGCGAATAGAAAATATGAGCTTGCCTGGGGGCAAGAAACTCTGCTCGATCTTTATGGAGTAAATTGGCGCGTGCGGATTTGGCCACGCCGTAAGCCACTGGCCGGTGCCCGCTCTCTCCTGCCTGGCGTGGTGCTTGCTGGAGGACTGGCGTTGGCGGTGCTGCTTGGGGTTGCCGTCCAGCTTGCCCAAACAGCACGGTCGCGCGCGAAAGAGGTGGAAACGGCCAATCGTCTCAAATCTGATCTGATTGCGACGATGTCCCACGAACTGCGGACACCGGTGAACCTCATTATGGGGTACACCGAACTGCTCTTGCAGGAAAATTTCGGTCACCTCGCTGATGAGCAAGAGGAACCATTACGGCGGGTCGAAAAGAGTGCGCGCAATTTACGCGACGTGATCACTGCCATGCTCGACGTCTGTAAAATGGAAGCCGCGCAGATGCCAATGGATATCCGTCCGGTGCATCTGTCAGAACTGATTGAGGAAATTGAAGCAGAAACCTCAGACCTGCGTGAAAAGCCAGGGGTCCGTTACCTGCGACGGGTACCAACCGTGCTCCCGCCGGTGTACTCAGACCGAACCAAGCTCAAGGTGGTGTTCAAAAATCTCCTCAACAACGCGCTGAAGTTCACGGAAAAAGGACGCATTACGATAGATGCCTACCTCCGTAATGAGGGAGTTATCGTTACTATCGCGGACACTGGCATTGGGATTGAACCCGACGTCCTGCCGGAGATCTTCGATATGTTCCGTCAGGGTGACAGTTCAATGACCCGTCGCTATGGAGGAATGGGGCTTGGCCTGTATGTCACCCGCAGGCTCCTCGAACTGATGGATGGGAGGATCGAGGTCGAGAGTAAGGTTGGACGGGGTTCGACGTTTCGCGTGTGGGTTCCCCTGAAGTTGTCCGACCATCGTTGGCATGAAAAACCTCCTATTGATATTGAGACAAAAAAAGAGATGACGCTCGGAAGAGGAGAATACGTATGAAATTGCGAGATCGAGTCGCGCTCATTACCGGCGGCGCGCAAGGGATAGGACGCGCGATTGCCCTGCGCTTTGCTGAGGAGGGGGCGCAGCTTGCGATTGCCGATCTGCAGGAAGAAAAAGTCGCCGCGGTAGCCAAAGAAATTCAAGCCAGAGGCCATAGAGCGTTCGCTCTCAAGATGGACGTGACCAAAGAAGCCGACGTTCAGAAAGGTGTGGCTCGTACGGTCGCAGAGTTCGGGCGGCTCAACATCCTGGTCAATAATGCGGGTATGGAGATCGTCAGCAAGCTTGAAGAGATGAACGAAGAGCAATGGGACCGTATCTACGCGGTGAACGTCAAAGGTGTATTCCTTGGTTGTAAGTATGCCATACCGGAGCTGCGGAAAGCTGGGGGCGGTGCCATCATCAATCTTGCTTCTGGAGCCGCGCTGATCGGTGTTTCACATCTTTCGGCGTATTGCGGGACCAAAGGGGCGGTGAAAATGATTACCGCCGCGCTGGCGCAAGAGCTGAAACCCGATAAGATCCGGGTGAACTGCCTGTGTCCGGCCGTGATTGATACCGAAATGGGAAGGCGTGCGATTGATATGTGGGTGCAGTCGGGAGTACCGGTTGAAGGGCTCCTGGCTCGTCAGGGGGGACGCTACGGCAAGCCTGAAGAAGTTGCGGCTGAAGCGCTCTTCCTCGCCTCTGACGACGCGTCTTTTCTCACCGGCCACGCGTTGCCGGTTGACGGGGGCGCGTTCTCTGAGTGATTGGTCGTGTAGTGCCGTGTCCAGTTTAAAAGTGTGCCTAGGCCAAAGGTGTAAATCCCCCCGCGCGTTGCACTTCCCCTCTTTGACAAAGGGGGGGTGAGGGGATTTGTGCATCGGGCCAATGTCTAGCGACGTACAGTTTTAGCGTAGACACGGCAGTAGGGCATGCCCAGCGCGCCACTCCACACGGATTGACCAGCGCGTGCTACGCGCCGTCTTCGACTAACTCACCCGCCCCTCATAATTTTCTTCAATCGCTTTCACCGTACGATAGGCGAACTCGGTATACGGCACCGGAATGCCGAGGCGCTGCCCTTCGTGATAGACATAGCCAACGGTCTCTTCGATCTCCGTCTGTTTGCCGGCGAGTACATCTTGCAACATCGAGGGAATAATGTGCGTGCGGCCGCTCGCCGTCACTTGCCGCCCGACTTCGAGCAGTTTTCGTACCGCTTCGTCAAATGGGGCGTCACGCATGATCTTCATATTGAACAAGCTCCAGGCTGAATGCTCGGATAATGCTACTCCTCTTGCCTGAGCCACCGCCGCAACTTCCCGAAACATCCGCACAGAAAGTGCAGCTAACTGCGGGCTCGACCAGACGCGATGCACCGGCAGACGGGTGATTGCCGCCAATGGGGCAAAAGGATTCTGGAAGGCTTGCTTGGTCCATTCAATCGAGATGATGTCTTCTGCGAGCGCGGCTTTCAGACCGGAATGGACAAACGCGTCAACAATCTGGCTGACCCGTTCGGATTGGTGGCCGTCTAGTTCGCCAAAGAACGTGATGCCATCGAGGGTATACTCAACTTCACCGTCGCGTACGAGGGTCGCGCCAATCATCGTCGTCGCGCCGACAACTTTGCCCCGACCAAAGGCTCTAGCGATCTGTTCATTCTTGACCACACCGTTCTGCAATGAAGCCACACCTTTGATGTTGAGGTGGGCAACTCCAGCGAGCGCACGCTCCATATCTTTGGTTTTTACCGTGATGATCAGCAGGTCTGCTTCAGATACACTGCGGGCGTCAGCCAAAGCCGGCACTTGCACATGAAAGTCGGCCAAGCCACGAATATGCAATCCTGCTCGTTGCACGGCTGCGGCGTGGCTCGGACGGGCTAACATAATTACCTCATGCCCGGCTCGTGTCAGATATCCGGCAACTACCGACCCAACTCCTCCGGCGCCGAGAACAACAACACGCATATATCCTCCTATAGTGTAAGGCAGGATTATTTCGCGCGAAGTGTGACGTTGTCAATCAAACGCACGAAACTCTTCGGGGATCCTTAAAGCCTAGGGATGGAGACCCGATGGTGATATGGTGGTAGGGATGACTTGAGGAGTATGTATGAGACAAAAGATTCTGTTCGGTATCGTCTTCAGTATTTTAACCTTGGCGCTAGAGAGCGGTCTATCATCGGTCCTGGCTTTTACCTCGTCTAATGTTCGAAGCCTCACGGGTATCGCCTCACTCAGTGTTTTGGTTGAGGATCTCAACTCGGCCATACGAAACACGGGATTACGCAAAGAACAGTTACAAGCGATTGCCGAGCAAGAACTGAGAAAAAATGGCATTACCGTCCGCTCATCAGCAGATTCCGGCAAGGGAGCGCTCCTCTATGTTCGCCTCAGCTCGGTTATTGGCGGAGAGGCGAAAGACGCTCCCATTAGTTTTTACCTCGCAGTGCAAGTCAAACAACTTGCCGTCCTCTCCAATGGAGTGCGTGTCGCTAAGCTCACTGTGGCAGAGCCAGGAGTCACGCCTCTTCTGGTGACAACGTGGGAGAACGGTACCATGGCGATGGTGGGTCGCTCTGATCTATTTTTCTACGTCCAGCATACCCTGGTGAATCTGATTGGCGAACTGATCCGCGATCAACAAGAGGCAAACGGATTAAAGCCCAGCAATTAAGCAACAAAAGGGCTTGGTGCGTCATAGGAGCGCAGCTTGCTGTGCTCCTCCAGTCAGCTTTCCAAGGCATTTGGTAACACAACTCGGTACACTCGTGCCAAGTGAATCAAGACTCCTTCGCCATTTTTGAGCTGCGTGAGTTCTTCTGCCTTCACTCTGCGCCCGACGGCGCGACTGAGGGTCTCCGCCTTCGTCGCGTTTTCGCGGAGAACCAACACCGTGTCATAGCGACCGAAGATCAACGCGTCTGGGGTGGGAAGGACCTCCACTACCGTTGCCCCGGCATTGACTAAGAAGACAACTGTTTGCTCCCAGTCCGGCGACTCGCGCACGTTATCGAGGAGAAGGAGAGGCGGAGGGTCGGTGTGGCTGGCTAAACTTTGGCTTACCATGCTCAATGCGACCTGGGCGAGTTCGGGAGAGACCTCCCCCGAAAGGGGAAGCTGCGTATAGCGAGCGCGCTGGCGGAGTAAGAGACGGAACTGCATTTCGGTTTGCTGAGAGCGGCGCGCGTCGAAACACAGGATCTTCCCGCTCTGACGGACGTGCCGCAGCGCGACCCCTAACAAGAGGGCGGTCTTGTCGTTTGCCTCGCCTCCAAGCACTGCTACCCGACCTGGCAAGGCGGGGAGGGGGATTGCTTGCCGAGGGATTCCAGCTGGGACTTTTTTTGCCGCCATATCTCAACGAGAATAATCTCTGCATGTGGAAAAGAAAATCGCTCTACTTGAGCGTGTGACCAAAGTCTTCTAAGGAAGAATTATGACAACCGCAAATTCCTCCTCCAAAAACCGAACCTGGCTCATCGTTAGTTTCCTGGTACTGGCGGCAGCGGTCATTTTTTTCTTACGCACTCCGTCCAATAATGTGCAGGATTTACTCCGCCGAGAAGGCATGCCTGCGGCGCGCCAAGGTATTGCGCTCTCACAAGAAGGGCGGAAACTCTTACCCCCGGACGAACAGCGAGAGATGGATGCAATTTACATCGACGCACTCAATACCCTATCCGCGGGAGAGCGCCAGCGCTTTTTGGCAGTCGCGCAAAGAGGAGCGGCGGCGACTGATGATGAGATCGCCGAAAGCGCTGAACTCTTACAGAAAGCACTCGGGGCGCTGTCACAAGCGCAGAAAACTCGCCTGTGGGAACTGGTAGAGAAATCGGTCAAACTTGCTCAACAGAAAGCCTCGGCCGCACCGAAACCACAGTAGGGGCCTTTGTGACAACACTTACATCCCTACCGGCGGAGGTAGTGAATGAAAAGGATGGCTCCGTCCTCGTCTTGATTGCGGCGGGAGAATTCTTGATGGGGCATGAGGCTGGATTTCCGGCTGAACGGCCAGTCCATCGTGTGTCCCTCGATGGCTTCTATCTCAGTCAGCGTCCTGTCACTAACGCCCAGTACGAACTGTTTGTGAGAGAGACTGGCCATCGTGTGCCATACCTCGATGACCCGCGTGCCCAACTCGACAACTGGGATCAACAAACGAAAATCTATCC
>Ga0187894_10001563_pt1 | contig 29130 bp, 25 predicted proteins | sample GBC1701081metaG_FD_136650 | JGI IMG/M metagenome (GOLD analysis project Ga0187894, IMG submission 136650) | White microbial mat communities from a lava cave in the Kipuka Kanohina Cave System on the Island of Hawaii, USA - GBC170108-1 metaG ...
CGTCTGCACGTGTGTGACGCCGATCTCCTGGAGTCGGCGATAGCCGTCGAGATGGAACGCGTCGAGCGCGGTGCCGAGCACTTGGAACGGCTCGCCGGCGCGCGGGGAATCGGCGCGCAGCTCGCGCAGCTCGGCGACGATCTGCCGGAGCTCGTCGGTCTTGTGCATGTCCGAGATCCAGCCGTCACACACGCGCGCGGCGCGGCGCAGCGCGGGCTTCGAGATTCCGCCGCTCCAGATCGGGATCGGCACGGGCGGCACCGGGCTCATCTCGAGGCGCGGGAACGAGAAGAATTCGCCGCGGTGCGAGGTCCAGCCGCCGCGCCAGACTTTGCGCAAGATCTCGATCATCTCGTCCATGCGCGCGCCGCGGCGCTCGAACGGCGCGCCTGCGGCGTCGAACTCGTCTTTCATCCAGCCCGCGCCGACGCCGAGGTTCACGCGCCCGCCCGAGAGCACCGCGGCGGTCGCGATCTGCTTCGCGGCGAGCAGCGGATTGCGCATCGCGAGCACGTAGACGCTCGTGACGAAGCGCAGCCGCGTCGTGACGGCCGCGAGGTGCGCCGCGGTGACCCACGGATCCGGCCACGACGTGAACGGCTGCCAGCGCGGCTCGCCGTTCGGCGTGTACGGATACGGCGTGAGGATCTTCTCGGGATGGACAACGTGGTCCGACAGCGCGATCGCGTCGAAGCCCGCCTCCTCCGCCGCGCGTGCGAGCGGCACGTATTGCACCGGATTGGTGAACGCGATCGACATCACCCACTTCATCGCGAGCTCTCCCGTACGAGCTGCGGACGGTGGTCGCGAGCGCGAGCGGACGCAAGCGCGCCCGATCAGCCGTGATGCGGCGTCGCGGGGTCAGACCCTGCAAACTTGCGAACTTGGGCGGTAGCGCCGCCGCGCTGATCCGCTGCATGCTGCCGGCTTCGCGCACGGAGGCCTCGCATGCTGAAGCTCGAGCCGTGGCTCGACGGGTTCGCGTTCCTCGAGGGGCCGCGTTGGCACGAGGGGCGGCTCTGGTTCTCGGACATGCACGCGCGGCGCGTGTACGCCGCGAGCGAAGCCGGCGTGGTCGAGGCGATCGCGCGCGTGCCCGAGTGCCCGTCGGGCCTCGGCTGGCTGCCCGACGGCCGGCTGCTCGTCGTCTCGATGGAGGACCGCAAGCTGCTGCCGCGCGAGCCGGGCGGCGCGCTCGTGCCACACGCCGATCTGTCCGCCGTCGCGACGTTCCATTGCAACGACATGGTCGTCGACGCGCGCGGCCGCGCGTACGTGGGCAACTTCGGCTTCGACCTCCACGTGCAAGAGAAGCCGCGCCGCGCGTCGCTCGCGCTCGTGCAGCCGAACGGCTCGGTCTCCGAGGCGGCCCGCGACCTGCAGTTCCCGAATGGCGCGGTGATCACGCCCGACGGAAGCACGCTGATCGTCGGCGAATCGTTCGGACAGCGACTCAGCGCGTTTTCGATCGACGCCGCCAGCGGAGCGCTTTCGCAGCGCCGCGTCTGGGCGCAGCTGGCGGGCGCAGTGCCCGACGGCATCAGCCTCGACGCGGACGGCGCGATCTGGGTCGCGTCGCCGATGACGCGCGAGGTCGTGCGCGTGCACGAAGGCGGGCGCGTCTCGCAGCGCATCTCGAGCGGCGAGCGGATGGCGATCGCGTGCATGCTCGGCGGCGCGGACCGCCGCACGCTGTTCGTGCTGACCTCGACCAGCATCGTTCCCGACGAGTGCCGCCGCGCGCGCGGCGCACGCATCGAGCGCGTGCGCGTCGAGACGCCCGGCGCCGGGCTGCCCTAGCCTCGCCCGCCACCCGAGTTCGCAAGTTTGCAGGGTCTGACCCTCGGTGAAGGAGCCTCGATGAAGATCGACGCCGGCTTGATGACCGCGGAGCTCTCGCAGGTCCCTGAGAACGCGCGGCGGCTCGAGGCGCAGGGCTACGACGGGATCGTCAGCGCGGAGACCGCGCACGATCCGTTCTTCCCGCTGCTGCTCGCCGCGGAGCACACGACGCGCGTCGACCTGATGACCTCGATCGCGGTCGCGTTCGCGCGCAGCCCGATGACGCTCGCGAACATCGGCCACGACCTGAACGCGTACGCGAAGGGGCGCTTCATCCTCGGGCTCGGCTCGCAGATCGCGCCGCACATCACGAAGCGGTTCAGCATGCCGTGGTCGCACCCAGCGCCGCGCATGCGCGAGCTGATCCTCGCGATGCGCGCGATCTGGAAGTGCTGGTACGAGGGTGAGAAGCTGAATTTCCGCGGCGACTTCTATCAGCACACGCTGATGACGCCGATGTTCACGCCGACGAACACGAAGTTCGGCGCGCCGAAGGTGTTTCTCGCCGCGGTCGGTCCGCTGATGACCGAGGTCGCCGGCGAGGCCGCCGACGGGATGATCATCCACGCGTTCACGACCGCGAAGTACGTCGCGGAGGAGACGCTTCCGGCGATCGAGCGCGGGCTCGCGAAGGCGGGCAAGAAGCGCAGCGACTTCCAGCTCGCGTACCCGGTGTTCGTCGTCACCGGCAGCGACGAGAAGAGCTGGGTGCAGTCGCGCACCGCCGTCACCCAGCAGATCGCGTTCTACGGCTCGACGCCCGCCTACCGGCCGGTGCTCGAAAAGCACGGCTGGGGCGAGCTCCAGAGCGAGCTGAACGCGATGAGCAAGCGCGGCGAGTGGGACGAGATGGGCCGCCGCATCTCGGACGACATCCTCGAGGAGTTCGCCGTCGTGGGCTCGCCGAACGAGATCCCGCGTAAGCTGAAGCAGCGTTACGGAAAGCACGTCGACCGCGTGCTCGCGACGTTCGCGTTCGCGAGCGACGACGCGCGCCGCTCCGCGCTCGAAGAGCTGCGCGCGAAATGAGCCTCCCGCAGTACGAGACGCTCGAGCTCGCGCCGGAGCCGGGCGGAATTCTGCGCGTCTGGCTGAACCGACCGGACAAGCGCAACGCGCTGAATACGACTGCACTCGACGAGCTGGCCGATTGTTACGGGCGCTTACAGCGCGAGTGGGAGACGCGCGTGGTCGTGCTCGCCGGCCGCGGACTCTCGTTCTGCGCCGGCGCCGACCGCAAGGATCCGCCCGCGTCGGCGCGCACGCGCCGCTCGTCTGGCGCGAGCGAGCGCGAGCGGCGCTGGGCCGCGCAGATCGGGCGCCGCGCGTGCGCCGCGATCGCGGATTGCGAGGCGATCACGATCGCGCGCGTGCACGGCCACGCGGTCGGTGGCGGCCTCGCGCTCGCGCTCTGCTGCGACTTCCGGATCGCCGCGAGCGACACCGTGTTCCACGTGCCCGAGGTCGATCTCGGCATCCCGTTGTTATGGGGCGCGACGCCGAAGCTGATCTACGAGGTCGGCGCCGCACGCGCGCGGGAGATCATTCTCGCGTGCGATCGCTTCGACGGCGCCGCGGCCGAGCGCTGGAACGTCGTGCACAAGAGCGTGCCCGCGGCGGCGCTCGACGACGAGGTCGACGCGCTCGCGAAGCGGATGGCCGCGAAGCCGGAGATCGCGGTGCACATGGCGAAGACGCAGCTGCGCGGCTACGCGCGCCTCGCCGCGCTCGGCGACGCGACCGAGGCCGACGCAGACCTGATGCTCGGTGCCTCGCGCGTCGGCGTCGCGCGCGACTCGTTCAGGATTCCGGAGTAGGCGGCGCGGGCCCCGCGGTCTTCTCGAGCTCCTCGAAGCTCGCGACGATCGCGTCGGCGAATGCGCCGAGCTCCGGCACGAGCTGCGGATCCGCGATGCAGCCGAAGCTCAGCTCCCCGGCGTAGCTCGCGAGCGCGACGCCGAGCCCGAAGCCGTCGATCAGATTCACCGCCGGGACGAGCGCGTGGAGCCGCGCGCCGAGCACGCGCACCGGCTCGGCGGGGCCGGGGATGTTCGTGACGACGAGGTTGAACGGGCGCGCCTGCATCACCGCCCGCGAGACGGCGCCCATCAGCGCGCTGGTGGTCCACTCCGCGAAGTCGCCGAGCAGATCGAGCGCGGCGACCTGCTCGGACGCCTTCGCGCGCACGCTCGCCTCGCGCACCAGCGCGTGGCGCGCCCGCGCGTCCGCGACGCCGACGTGGAGCTCGATCATGCACAGCGAGACGCGGTTGCCCGCTTCGGAGTCGCCGCCGCTGCGCCGGTTGACCGGAACGCACGCGCGCAGCACCACGCCCTCGAGCGCGCCCGCTCCCAGCAGCATCGACCGCAGCGCGCCGGCGACGCACGCGAGCGCGAGCTCGTTCAACGTGCCGCCGAGCGCCGCTCGCAGTGCGGCAACGCGCTCCATCGACAGCGAACGCCACTCGAAGCAGCGCTCTGGGCCGAGCGCCGCGTCGAACGACGTGCGCGGCGCCGGCGACAGCGCGGCGACGACGGTCTCCGCGAGCGTGCTGGCGCGCGTCACCGTGCGCGCAGCGAGATCCTCCAGGTCCTCGCGGCTCTCGAGCAGCTGCGGCACCCGCTCCAGTGCGCGCAGCCACTGCTCCGCGCGCCGCCCCACTTCGCGCCGCAGCAGCTCGTCCCGCGTCGGCGCGGGCCGCGGCTGCCAGCTCGGCGCCGGCGAGACGTCGGGCGCATCGTTCGCCAGCAGCGCGGCGAACCACGCGAAGCCCGTGATGCCGTCGGCCATGCTGTGATGCAGCTTCGCGAGCAGCGCGCAGCGCCCGCGCGGGAGCCCCTCGATCCACCACATCTCCCAGAGCGGACGCGTGCGATCGAGCGGCTCCGCGAGCAGCCGCGCGACGGTTCGCTTCAGCTCCCGCTCGCCGCCCGGCTTCGGCAGCGCGGTGTGCAGCACGTGCAGCGCGGGATCGAAGCGCTCGTCGTCGACCCAGTGCGGGTGATGATCGATCGGGGCGAACGCGAGCCGCTGCCGCAGGCGCGGCACGAGGTGAAGGCGGCCCCCGATGCGCGCGCGCAGCGCCGCGACGTCGAGCGCGCCCGCCTCGTCTTGCAGCGGCTTCGCGTCGAGCCAGCACAGCATCGCGACGTGCTGCGGTGCGTGCGGCGTCTCGAGATCGAGGAACAAGCGATCGCGCGCCGACAACCGATCCGCGAAGGCTTCCATGCCGAGCAAGATACGCGCCGCGAAAGATCGCGACGCGAGCGTCGTCGAAAATCTCGCAGTTTTTTCGTGAGCGGCGTCTCAGAAGAGTGCGCCCTGCTCCGCCGCTTCGAGCAAGCGCGCGTCGTCGTTGCGCACGTCGTTGACGCGCGCGGAGACGCGGCGCGGGACGAGCTGCGTGCCGCGCGCGACCGGCAGCGCCGCGAGCACCTCACGCACGTCGCGCGCTGCGGGCGAGAGCCACGCGTCGTACCCGCTCGGGTCGACGACGATCGGCATCCGGCCGTGGAGCGCGCGGATGTTAGGCGCCGCTGGGGTCGTGACGATCGCCACACTTTCGAGCACGGCCCCGCCCGCCGGCTGCCAGCGCTCCCAAAGCGCGGCGAACGCGAACAGCTCGCGCTGCGGCAGCGCGATGTGGAACGGCTCGCGGGCGCCGGGACCACCGCGCCACTCGTAGAAGCCGTCGGCCGGCACGAGGCAGCGCCGCTGCTCGGCGGCCTCGCGAAATGCCGGGCGCTCCGTGAGCGTCTCGACGCGCGCGTTGATCTGCTTCGCGGCGTCGCGCGCGTGCTGGGCCCAGGACGGTACGAGCCCCCACGAGAGCAACGCCGCCTCCCGCTGCGCGCCGTCCGCACCCGCACGGATCGCGAGCACGAGCTGGGTCGGCGCGACGTTGAAACGCGGCGTGTGCGCCGGCGCGGCGTCGAGCTCGAAGTGCGCGGCGACCTCTGCCGCCGAGCGCGTGAGCGTGAAGCGACCGCACATGCGGCGACGGTAGGTGATGAAGGCCGCCCCCTCGCGCCGGGCGCCGCGCCGGACCCGCCCCGGGGTCAGACCCTGCAAACTTGCAAAGTTGAATGCGGGTTCCGCGTCGAGGGAAGCCGCTGCCCCATTTCCGCGACGGCGCGGGTCGGCAACTCGCGCGCAGCAGCTGATGGGATCCGCGCGGACGACCGCGGCTTCGCCGGCGGGCGAGCGCCGCCGCACGCTTCTTGCACTGCAGCGACTGGGGGCGTGCGCTCGGCGCCGCGCCCTCGACGCGGGGGTTTCATGCTGGACAAGCGCGCATGGCTGGCGCTGACGCTGATCGGTGTCGGCTGCGGACAGGGCAACGGCTGGTCGGACTACAAGGAGACGCCGCTGATCGAGCGCGGCGCCTGCGCGACGATCGTGATGCCCGGCGAGCAGGTTCCGCTCGGCAGCCAGCCCGACTGCCCGAACGGCTACTCGTCGCTCGGCGGCTCGATCGTCTACGACGAGAAGGACTACGAGCGCACGTCGAAGCCGAAGCAGATGGCGCGCGCCGCGGCGGGAGCGCCCGCGGCGGTGGTCGGCGCCCCGGTTGCGGCCGGCGCAGCTGCGGCGCAGAGCGCGCGCAACGGGCGCCAGCAGAGCTCGTCCAGCGCGAGCGCCGAAGACCCCACGCTGCTCAGCGAACGTGAGCAGATCGATCGCATGCGCCGCGAGATCGTCGAGCGTGAGCGGATGGGTCGCGGCCAGTCGCCGGCGCCCCCGACGCGCGCTGCGCCTGCGACGTCGCCGCAATACGCCGCGCGCGCGCCGCGATCCGGCGGCCCGTCGATCGCCGAAGAGCTCGCTGCGCTCCGCGGCGAGCGCGCCCCGGAGGCCGCCCCGTCCGGGAACGCCCCCGATGTCGCAGCGGCGAGCCCCACCGCTGATCGCGTCGCGGATCGCGACGGCGACGGCGCACCCGACCACTGGATCTATCGCGACGAGAGCGGCCGCCCGGCGCGCGAGCAGTTCGACGAGAACGGCGACGCGCGCCCCGACCGCACCGCGTGGCTCGACCCGGTGACCGGACGCGAGGCGCGCGTCGAGGAGGACACGAACCTCGACGGCCGCGTCGACACGTGGATCGAGCTTGCCGACGGGAACCCCGCGCGCCAGCGCCGCGACACCAACTACGACGGCGCGCCCGACACGTGGGCTTACTACGACCGCGCCGGCCGCCTCAGCCGCGAGGAGCACGACCTCGACGGCGACGGCTTCCGCGACCGCGAGTCGCTCTACCGCGAGGGCAAGCTCGCGAAGCAGCGCGAGGACCGCGACGGCGACGGGCGCTTCGATCTCGTCACGACCTACGATGCGGACGAGCGCATCGCGCGCCGCGACGAGGACCGCGACGGCGACGGCAAGATCGACACGCGCTCGATCTATCAGGCGGGCAAGCTGGTGAAGCGCGAGGTCGTCAGCGAAGCGATCGACGACGGCGACGAGCTCTCGCAGACGGAGTGGTAGTGCCGCGCACGTTCCGCGACGCGTTCTGGCTGCTGCTCGGCTTCTGGCTGTGGCTCGCGCTGCTCGGCCCGATCGGCGCGCGCTGGGCCTGGGCCGACGACCCCGAGCTCGCGCGCCTCGAGCAGCTGCTGCACCGCGACGTGAACGACTTCCGCAGAGAGCACAAGCTGATCGAGCTGGAGCGCCGCGCCGACCTCGACGCCGTCGCGCGCGCCCACAGCGAGGACATGGCGCGCCGCGGCTTCTTCGCGCACGAGAATCCCGACGGCTTGCTCTGGCACCACCGCATCGATCGCGCCGGCATCACCGGCTACACGCTCGCCGGCGAGAACGTCGCGCAGACGAACGAAGCGAACCCCAACAACTCCGTCCTGAGCGGCTGGCAGAACAGCCCCGACCACCGCGCCAACCTGCTCGCCCGCCCCTTCAACGCGACCGGCATCGGCATCGCCCGCACCCCCGACGGCCGCCTCTTCTACACCCAGCTCTACGTCACGTTCCCGCGCTGAGCACGAAGCCGCTCGCGCCGGCAAGCACGCGGCTGAGCGCCGGACCGCGGGGCGTCACGAGCAGCAGACGTCAGAACCGCGCGGTCGTGTGCCGATCGTCCCAATAGATCTCGAGCTCGCTCGCATCGAGATCCATCGTCTCCGGCAGCACGACGTACCCGAGCACCACCTCGCCTTCGCCGAGCTGCCCGAGGTGTCCCTGCAGCACGCCGAGCTGGCGATCGTTCGCGGCGTCGGGCTGGAACGTCATGTGCTGCTGCACGAACGTGAAGTTCGGCCAGAACTCCTGCGCGCGGTTCGAGCGCGCGCTGAACAGCAGCACGGGCCCGCTCGCGCCGGCGCCGCGCGCTTCCGGCGTGGCGAGCAGGCGCTCCTCGAACGCACGCGAGCGGGCGAAGGCGACGCGCGAGACGCCCTCGCCGCCCGCGGTCTCGCGTTCGAAGCGCGCCGGAGCGCGCTGCTGCGAGAGCTCGACGATCGCGAACAGGTCGGCGAGATCTTGCTCGCCGAGCCCGAGCGCGAGCGGCCCGACATCGCGCGGCGCGGACGCAACCAGCGCAGGCGCCGTGGGCTCGACCGCTGCACCAGCGCCCGGCGGTGGGCTCGCACCGGGCGGGCCCTGCCCCGCGCCCAGCGCGCGCACTCGCGCCGCCTGGTCGACCACGTTGTACGGATTGTTAGGGTCGTTCTGCTCCGCCCAGACCTGCCAGGTGTGCGGCTTCGGCAGATAGCTCGGACGCACCGGCGGCACCTCGCCCGGCTCGAGCTGCTTCGAGCGCTTGCACGGGATCTGCGACTCGTGCTGGACGACGTAGATGCTTCCGTCCGGGCAGACACCGGTGACGGACTCGGCGCGCGCAGCGCTTGCCAGCGCGCACACCGCGATCGCTCCCGCGAGCCGCAGACCGGAGTTCCGCATTCGCCGCATTCCCGGTGGTGAGTTGCCCAGTCTAGTCGGAAAAGCTCTGCAGAATCAATCAGTTCCGCGCGGCGATCGAGAATTTCCGCGAGCCTGCGGATTTGTCTCGCGCGCGCTGCGGCTTGCGCGCGCACTTGCCGCCTCGCGAGCCCTTGCGAACGCGCGCAGCTCGTCGACCTCGCGCGGGCCGAGCCGGCGCGCGGCGCCGAGCGGAAGGCGCGCGAGCACGAGCGGCCCGATCCGCTCGCGCACGAGCCGCACGACGCGGTGCCCGAGCGCATCGAACGCGCGGCGAATCTCACGCTTGCGCCCCTCGCGCAGCACGAGCACGACCTCGCTCTCGTTGCGCGCGGCGTCGTACTGCGCGGCCGACACGTGCGCGGGCCGCATCGGGCCGTCGTCGAGCTCGATGCCGGCGCGCAGCTGCTCGAGCACGCGCGCATCGAGCGCGCCGCGGACGCGCACGCGGTACTCCTTGTCGACCTCGCGCGACGGATGGAGCAGCGCGTGCGCGAGCTCGCCGTCGTTCGTCATCAGCACGAGGCCCTCGGAGCCGACGTCGAGGCGGCCGACCGGGAACAGCCGTGCGCCGCGCGCCGCGGCGGGCATCAGGTCGTGCACGGTGCGGCGCTCGCCGCTGTGCGGGTCGCTCAGCGTCGTGATCACGCCGGCCGGCTTGTGGAGCAGCCAGTACTCGCGCGCCTCGGTGGCGAGGCGCTTGCCGTCGACGCGCACGTCGTCTCGCGCGAGATCGGCGCGCTCGCCGAGCGTCGCCACGGCACCGTTGAGCGTGACGCGGCCGGCGAGAATCAATTCTTCCGCGGCGCGCCGCGACGTGATGCCCGCTGCCGCGATCAGCTTTTGCAGACGCTCCGGCGCAGCTTGTCGATCTTCGCTCGGCTTCGCCTCGCTGCGCGCCGCGGGCCGGACGGCCCTCGGCTTGCGGCCGTCGTCGCGCACGGCGTGCCGCGAGTCCCGCGCGTCCGAGTCTCGCCGCGCGCGGTCGTCGCGCCGCCGGCGCGGCGGCTTCAGTGCAGCTCGCCGGGAGGCGGCCCGGATTCGGTGTCGTCTCCGGTCTCGACGTCGAGCGGCGTCACCGCCGCGCCGCTCTCCGGCGGCGGCAGCAGCTCCTCGACCTCGCGCAGCGTCGGCAGGTCGTCGAGCTTCGGCAGCCCGAACACTTCGAGGAAGCGCTTCGTCGTCGAGTAGACGAGCGGGCGCCCCGGGACCTCGCGGTGGCCGGCGATCCGCACGAGCTTGCGGTCGACGAGGCTCTTCAGAACCGGCCCCGCGTCGACACCGCGCACGTTCTCGACCTCCGCGCGCGTGACGGGCTGGCGATACGCGACGACCGCAAGCGTCTCGAGCGCTGCGCGCGTGAGGCGCAGCGCACGCTCGCGGTGCAGCAGGCGCAGGTACGGCGCAACGCTTCCGCTGGTGCGCAGCTGATATCCGCCGGCGACCTCCCAGATCTCGAGCGCGCGGCCCTGCTCCTCGTATTCGCGCGTGAGCTCGGCGACCAGGCCGGCGATCTCGCTCGCGTCGAGGCCCGGCACGATCTCCGCGAGCCGCGCTGCCGAGACGGGCTCGCCGGCCGCGACGATCAACGCCTCGACGATCTGCTTCTGCTGCGCGCGCTCCATCTACAGCCCCTCCACGGCGCGCGGATCTTCCGCGATGCGCCGCCGCCAATCTTCCGCGCCCTCTTCCGAGCGCCGCAAGCGGATCGCGCCCTCGGGCACGCCGTCCGCCTCGCGCACGCCCTGATAAACGCGTAGCGCCGCGACGCGCACCAGCTCGAGCAGCGCGAGGAACGTCGCGACGACGAGCGCGCGCGCGGCCGGCTCGCCGGCCGCGCTCTCGAACAGCTGCTCGAACTCGAGCGAGCCGTCCTGCCGGTCGACGCGGTGCATGATCGCGAGCATGCGCTCGTAGACGGTGACGCTGTCGGCCTCGACCTCGTGCAGACCCGGGCCGACCGGGATGCGCGCGAGCACCTTGCGGAACGCGTCGAGCAACCCGAGCAGCGAGACCTCGAGCTCGCGTTCGGCGTCGGGCGTCGCCGGCGGCTCCGGCACTTCCGCGCGGAACACGTCGCGCCCCTCGCGCGTGAATTCGGCGAGCTTCTCGGCCGCCTCCTTGAAGCGTTCGTACTCGAGCAGCCGCGCGACCAGCTCGGCGCGCGGATCGGCCCCCTCGTCCTCGTCGGCTTCCTCGCTCGGCGGAAGCAGCAGGCGCGACTTGATCCACGCGAGCGTCGCGGCCATCACCAGGTACTCGGCCGCCACGTCGAGCTGAAGCTCCACCATCACGTCGAGGTACGCGACGTATTGGTCCGCGACATCGGAGACCGACAGCTCGGTGATGTCCATCTCGTTCTCGCGGATCAGGTGCAGCAGCAGATCGAGCGGGCCTTCGAAGAGGTCCAGCTTGATCGCGCACGTCGCCGACGCGACGGCACCCACCGCGGGCGTACCCGAGTCGTGCATGAGGGCTCCGGGAGGAACGAGAGGCGGGGGTTCGAGCACCCTACCCGATCACCGCGGCCGACGTCAGGGCTTTCGTCGGCGCTGCGCGGCTCTCGCGACGGGCTTCGCCTGCGCGCGGCGCGCGCCGGCAGCGAGCTCGCGCGCGAGCAGCAGCGCCTCCTCGCGCGTCGCGATCGCGCGGTCGAGCAGCGCGGCGCGGATGCGCGCGAGCGCGCGGCCGACGTCGGGACCTGCGAGCCCCGCGGCGACGAGATCGTCGCCGGTCACCGGCAGCACCAGCTCGCGATCTTCGGCGACATGGCGATCGATGCGGCGCTGCTCGCTCGCGGGCGCCCACGCGCGCAGCGCAGCCAGCTCCTCGGCGGGCAGCGCGCGCAGCGCGGCGTCGATCGCGGAACGGCCGCGCACGGACAACAGTGCACGCAGCGCGGTATCGCGCGTGCGCGCGAAGCTCGCGATGCGCGTCGCGATGGCGCCGCGGATCGCGAGCCGCGCGAGCACGCGCCGCGCAAGCGGCGCCGGCAGCGCCGCGAGCCACACCATCATTCCCACCACCCAGAAGCGCGCGGGATCCACTTGGCCAAACGGGGTCTGACCCCGTTTGGCCAAGAGCGCTTCCAGCCGACGCAGCGGCGCGAGGGCGGCGCGGGGCAGCGCGAGGCCGGGCTCGAGCGCGGCGAGCACGTGCCACTCGTGGAGCAGCGCGAGTGCGCGGGCGGGATTGCCGCCGGCCTCGCCCTCGGCGAACAGCTTCTCGAGCTCGGCGGCGAAGCGTTCGCCCGAGACGGCGCCGAACGCGCCGCTGCGCAGCGCGCTGCGCAGCGCCGAGCGCGACTCGCGTGCGAGCGTGAAGCCGAAGCGCGACGCAAAGCGGGCCGCGCGGAGCGCGCGCGTCGGATCGTCGCGAAAGCTCGCGGCGTGGAACACGCGCAGCTCGCCGGCGGCGAGGTCCGCGACGCCGCCGCCCGGATCGATCAACGCGCTCGGCCCGTCGGGCGCCGCGCTGAGCGGAAGCGCGAGCGCATTCAGCGTGAAATCGCGGCGCCGCAGATCCTGCTCCAGCGTGCCCGCGGCGACCTGCGGCAGCGCGCCGGGCGTCGCGTAGGTCTCGCTGCGCAGCGTCGCGAGATCGATCGCAGCGCCGTCGGGAAGCTCGATGCGCACCGTGCCGAAGCGCCCGTGCGCGACGACGCGATCGCCGGCGAGGGCCGCCGCACGCGCGAGCGCCTCGGTCTCCACGCCCGGAGCCGCATCGTTCGGGGCGGAAACCGTGAGGTCGGCGTCGCGCAGCGGCCGTCCGAGCACGAGATCGCGCACCGGCCCGCCGACGAGGTAGAGCGCGAGCCCGCGCTCGCGAGCCGCGCTCGCGAGGCGCTGCGCACGCGCGCGCGCCGCGTCCGGCAACGCGGCCAGCGCAGCGGCGGCGGTCGGGCGCGCGGTGCTCGTCACGGCGCGAGCCTGCGGGCGCCGCGCGGCCATCAGACGCGCGATCCGAGCGGCGGCCGCGCGCGCCCCGCGCCGCGCGGGTGATGCGTCTCGACCAGCTCGCGCATGCGGCCGCGCGTGACGTGCGTGTAGATCTGCGTCGTCGCGAGATCCGCGTGGCCGAGCATCGACTGCACTGCGCGCAGGTCGGCGCCGCCCTCGAGCAGATCGGTCGCGAATGCGTGGCGCAGCACGTGCGGTGAGACGCGCTCCGGCGCGATGCCCGCGCGCAGCGCGAGCGCGCGCAGCCGCGCGAAGAAGTTCTGGCGCGTCATCGCGCTGCCGCGCGCTGTGACAAAAGCCGCATCGCTCTTGCGGCGGGCTCGCGCGAGCAGCACAGGCCGCCCCTCGCGCAGGTAGATCTCGAGCGCGTCGAGCGCGGGCTCGCTCGCCGGCACCATGCGCTCCTTGCGCCCCTTGCCGAGCACGCGCAGCACGCCGGCGCGCCGATCGAGCGCGCTGAGCGGCAGCGACACCAGCTCCGAGACGCGCAGCCCCGACCCGTACAGCACCTCGAGCATCGCGCGGTCGCGCAGGCCGAGCGCGCCATCGGGGGCCGCTGCCTCGATCAGCGCGGCGGTCTCGTCGGGCCGCAGCGTGCGCGGCAGCTGGCGCGGCAGCTTCGGCGCCGAGACGCCCTCGCTCGCATCGCGCGCGCAGCGCCCGGTCGTCACCAAGTACTGCGCGAAGCGGCGCACCGAGACCAGCATGCGCGCGCGCGAGCGGGCACCGAGGCCCTGTGCCGCGAGCGACGCGAGAAAGCCGCTGACGTGCTCGCGCGCGAGCGCGCGCGGCGACGCGACGCCCTCGCGCTCGAGATAGTCCGCGAAGCGCGCGAGATCGGCGCCGTACGCGAGCGTCGTCTTCGGCGCGAGGCCGCGCTCGAGCGCGCCGTGGCGCAGGAACGCGTCCACCGCAGCGCCGAACGCGTCACGCATGGGCGTGGCGCGGCGCGTCCGGATCGCCGCCGACGACCGCGGCCAGGTCGCGGCGCAGCCGCTCGATCGCGTCCGCGTCGAGCAGGCGCTTCTGATCGATGTTCCGGACGTAGAAGCTGTCGGCCGCCTGGTCGAGCACGGTCGTCGCCTTCGACACGTAGATCTCGAGATCGTGCGCGGTCAGCGTGCGCGTCAGGTCGTAGAGCAGCCCGAGGCGGTCGTCGGCGTTCACGTCGATCACCGTGAACAGATCGGAGACGTCGTTGCGGATCGCAACGCTCGGCGGCGTGTGCGACGCGATGCGCCGTGCGGCGCCGCGCGGGCGCTGCTGCTTCGCGAGCAGCTCCGCGACCGTCAGCTCGCCCGCGAGCACGAGCCCGAGCGAGGCCTCGAAGCGCGCCCAGCGCGCGGCGCGCAGCTCCTCGTCGCCTTCCGGCGTGCCGACGCGGTAGACCTCGAGCGCGAGCGCGTTGCGCGTCGTGTAGACGTTCGAGCCGAGGATGTTCACGCCCGCGGCCGTAATGCATCCGGCGACGTCTGCGTAGAGCCCGTGCTGATCGCGCGCGCACACGATCAGCTCGCTGAAGCCGGCGCGCATGTCGCGCACCGTCTTCGCGACGCGCTGCTTCTCGGGATCGAACGCGAGCAGCGCGTGCGCGTGGCGCGCGATCTGCGGCGGCGTGTGCGAGACGAAGTAGCGCCTCGGCATCATCTCGAAGAACGCGTCGATGCGCGCGTTCGCGACGCCCATCGCCGAGAGCTCTTCCCGCGCGGTCGCCATGCGCTGCTCGATGCGGCCCTCGATCAGCTCGAGCGCGAGCTCCTGGTTCTCGCCGCCCGCCTCGAGGAACTCCGCGGTGCGTTCGAACAGCTCGCGCAGCAGCTCCGCGCGCCACTCCGTCCACGCCGACTTCGAGCTCGCGCGCATGTCCGCGAAGGTCGCGAGGTAGAGGTTGTGCAGGTTCTTGCGGTCGCCGCACTGCTGCGCGAATTCGACGATCACCTTCGGATCCGAGAGATCGCGCCGCTGCGCGACGTGCGACATCAGCAAGTGATGGCGGATGATGAAGTTCGCGCGCGCGGCGCGCTCGGGATCGAGCTGCAGCCGCTCGAGGCACTTCTCGCCGAGCTCGGCGCCGATCGCCGAGTGGTCGCCGCCGAAGCCCTTGCCGATGTCGTGCAGCAGGCAGCCGAGGTAGACCATCGGCAGGTCTTCCGTGGTGTGGACCAGCTCGCTGAGATCCTCGACCAGCGTCTTGTACTTGCCCTGCCAGAGCCGGCGCAGCTCCTCGACCAGGAAGATCGAGTGCACGTCGACCGTGTAGGTGTGGTAGACGACGTGCTGCCAGCGGCAGACGATGTGGTCCCACTCCGGCAGGTAGCGCCCGAGCAGCCCCGTCTCGTTCATCGCGATCAGGCTGCGCATCACGCGCCGCGGCGACGCCAACACGCCGACGAACACCTCGGTGGCGGCGGGGTCGCTGCGCAGCGCCTCGCCGACGAGGTGCAGATGCTCGCGCAGCGTGCGGCGCGCCGCGCGCGAGAGCGGCACGTCGTGGCGCTGCGCGACCGCGAACGCGAGTAACAAGCGCAGCGGCTTCTCGCGGAGCAGCGCGGCGTGCGGGATCTCGAGCTGGCCGTCCGCGATCCGGAAGCCCTCCTCGACGACGTTGCTCGTCGCCGGCGGCCGCGGCCGCACGCGCGCGAGGCACTGCTCGATCACGATCTCGGAGTGCGTCTGGATCGCGCGCGCGCAGCGGTAGTACTCGCGCATGAAGCGCTCGACCGGCAGCTCGCCGGACACCAGGTCGGGCTCGAAGCCGAGCTTGCCGGCGAGGCGCTCCTGCAGCTCGAAGCTCATCTGATCGGTCTTGCGCTTCGTCTCGAGGTGGAGCGCGTTGCGCACGCGCCAGATGAAGCCGAGCGCGTGCTGGTATTCGCGCAGCTCGCTCTCGGTGAGGAAGCCGACGTAGAGCAGATCGGGCAGATCGCGGAAATCGCGCTCGCAGGCGCGCGCGACCCAATAAGCGGTGTGGTAGTCGCGCAGCCCGCCCGCCCCTTCTTTGAGATTGGGCTGCAGCAGGTAGAGCGATTCGCCCATGCGCAGGTGGCGCTCGCGCAGCGCCGCGAGCTGGCGCTCGGCGAAATCCGCGAGCTCCGGAATCGCGCGCTCGCGCACCGCGCGCATCAGCTCGTGGAACAGCGTCGCGTCGCCGGCCAGGAAGCGCGCCGCGAGCAGCGCGGTCTGCGTCGGGACGTCGCTCTGCGCGAGCGCGACGGAGTCGCCCGCGGTCCGCACCGCGGCGCCCACTTGCAGGCCAGCGTCCCAGAGCGCGGTCTGCACGCTCTGCGCGATGTGCGCGGAGAGATCCTCCGCGCCTTCGTCCTCGAGCACGAGCAGGTCGACATCCGACCCGATCGACATCTCGCGCCGCGCGTAGCCGCCGACGGCGACCAGCGCGACGCGCTTGGCGGTCGCGCCGTGGCGCGCATAGTGAGACGACGCGGCGACGTCGTAGAGCCGCCGGATCAGCCGATCGAGGCCGTCCGAGTTCGCGGCATTCACCGCCGCGCCGGTCGCGCCTTCGCGCTGGAGGTACGCGAGGTGCGCGCGCAGCGCCGCGGTGTACCGCCTCGCGCCCGCCGACAGCTCGAGCCCGGCCGCTTCCTCGCCCGGCCGCGCGATGCCGACGAACCCGTCGATCTCGGGCGCCGCGCTCACCGCGGGCCGCCCGCGAGCTGATCCGCCCGCTCGCGCCGGTAGCTCGAGAGGCCGCGCGCGAGCTGCTCGGCGATCACCTCGCGGTACAGCGGGCTGTGCAGCCGCGCGTTCTCGACCGGATTCGACAGGAAGCCGATCTCGACCAGCACCGCGGGCGCGTCGGAGAGAAACAGCACGTGAAAGGGCCCGCGCTTCACGCCGAGGTCTTCGACGGCCCCATACGCTTGCTTGACGCCGCCGATCAGCTCGCGCTGGATCGCGGACGCGAGCTCGGCGGAGCGCGAGCCGACCTCCGCGACCTTGAAGCCGGCGAGCACGCGCTGCAGCGGGTCGAGCTGCACCGGCGCGACGCCGCTCTCGCGCGCCGCGACCGCGAGCGCGTGGCGCTCGTGATTCGCGTCCAAGTAATAAGTCTCGATGCCGCGCACGCGCGGCCGCGGCGCCGCGTTCACGTGGATCGAGACGAACAGGTCGCCGTTCGCGCCCTCGGCGAACGCGGTGCGCTCCTCGAGCGAGAGCGTGCGGTCGGTCTCGCGCGTCAGCAGCACGTCGAAGCCGCGCGCGACGAGGCGCTTCTGCGCAGCCTTCGCGACCGCGAGCGTGATCTCCTTCTCGCAGGCGCGGCGCGTGCCGCAGGTGCCCGGGTCGTCGCCGCCGTGACCCGGGTCGAGCACGACCAGCAGCTTTCGTTCCCGGCTGACGGGTGCGGCCGCCGGGCCCTGCTTCGCCTCGGCTTCGAGGCGCGCGACCTCCGCGGCCGGGTCGAGCGGCGCCGGCGCACGCGGCCCGAACACATCCAGCACGAGCCGATCCGGGCCGGTCAGCGCGAACAGCCGGTGCCGCTCGTAGCGCGCGAGGTCGACGACCGCGCGCGCGGTATCGCTTGCGAATTGCCCGAGCCGAATCGCGCCGAGCAGCCCGTCCTCGACCGGTGTCGGCGTATCCCAGTCGTGGCCGACCCATACGCCCGGCAGATCGAAGTACAGCCGAGCCGGGCGGCCGGCGGCGGCATCGGCAGCGAGGCGCTCGACCTTCACGTCGACCGGTGCCGACAGCTCGATCACGACTCGGGTGTACGACGCGTACGACCAGTGCCGCACTGCGCGCACCTGCGCGCGATCCGAGTGCTCATCCTGCGCGCGCGCGTGCGGCGCGATCAGCGCTCCGAAAAGCAGCAGCGCCGCGACACGCGCGCGCTTCACTGCGCAGCTCCGCCCGGCTTCCCGGCGAGCGCGCGCGCGAGCCGCTCGAGCAGCGCGAGCGCGTCGAGCGGCGTCGTGCGCAGCGGATCGATCGCGCGCAGCTCGGCGAGCGCCGCCTCTTCTGCGGGATCGCGCGGCTCCGCGGACGCGAACAGCGAGAGCTGCGGCGAGTCCGCAGCGCTGCCGGGCGCGGCGAGGCGCGGGCGGCCGCGCGCATCGAGCTCGCCCGCTTCGAGCTGCGCGAGCAGCTGGCGCGCGCGCGCGATCACGCTCGGCGGGAGCCCGGCGAGCTTCGCGACGTCGATGCCGTACGAGCGGCTCGCCGGCCCCGCGACGAGGCGCCGCAGGAACACGACCTCGCCGCCCGCCTCGCGCGCTTCGAAGTGCGCGTTCGAGACGCCGGGCTTCGCGAGTGCGAGATCGGCGAGCTCGTGGTAGTGCGTCGCGAACAGCGTGCGCGCACCGAGCCCGGGCGCGTCGTGGATGTGCTCGGCGACGGCCCACGCGATCGACAGCCCGTCGAACGTGCTCGTGCCGCGGCCGATCTCGTCGAGGATCACGAGGCTGCGGCGCGTCGCCTGCGCGAGGATCTCCGCGGTCTCTCGCATCTCGACCATGAACGTCGATTGCCCCTGCGCGAGCCGATCCGACGCGCCGACGCGCGTGAAAATGCGGTCGACGATGCCGACCCGCGCGCTCGCCGCGGGCACGAAGCTGCCGATCTGCGCGAGCAGCACGATCAGCGCGACCTGCCTCAGGTAGGTGCTCTTGCCGGACATGTTCGGGCCGGTCAGCAGCAGCACGCGCGTCGCGCTCGCGTCGACCGTCGTGTCGTTCGCGACGAACGCGGCGCCCTCGCTCTGGAGGACGCGCTCGACGACGGGATGGCGGCCGGCGCGGATCTCGAGCTGCGCGTCGTCTGCGAGCTCGGGGCGCGTCCAGCCGTCGCGGCGCGCGATCTCGGCGAGCGACTGGAGCGCATCCAGCTGCGCGACCGCGTCCGCCGCGGCGCGGATGCGCGCCGCCTCGGCGAGCGCCGCTTGCCGCACCTGCTCGAGCAGCTCGCGCTCGAGCGCGGCCGCGCGCTCGTTCGCGCCGAGCACCTGCGACTCCATCTCGCGCAGCTCGCGCGTCGTGAAGCGCTCCGCGCTCGCGAGCGTTTGCTTGCGCTCGTAATCACTCGGTACGCGCGCCAGCTGGCCCTTGCTCACCTCGAGCGCGTAGCCGAACACGGGATGGAAGCGGACCCTCAGCGTCGCGATGCCGCTGCGCTCGCGCTCGCGCGCTTCGAGGCCGGCGATCCACTCGCGGCCCTTCTGCGCGGCGTCGCGCAGCGCATCGAGGTCGGCGCGGAAGCCGCGGCGCAGAAAGCCGGTCTCGCCGGCGCCGCGCGAGCCGCGCGGCAGCGGGCGCGGCTCGTCGACGAGCGCGTCTTGCAGCAGCGCGACGAGCGCGGGCAGCGGCTCGGGAAGCTGGATCGCTTCCGGCGGCGCCTCCGGCAGCAGCGCCGCGCTGCCCTGCATCAGCGCAGCGCCGACGTCGGGCAGCGCCGCAAGTGACGCGCGCAAGAGCGCGAGATCACGCGGCTCCGCGGTCGGGCGCGCGCACCTTGCGAGCTGACGCTCGAGATCGCGCACGTTCGCGAGCGCGCCGCGCAGCCGCGCGCGCGCGCGATCGCGCTCGCCGAGCCACGCGACGCCCGCCTGCCGCGCGCGAATCGCGTCGGGCGCGAGCAGCGGGTACGCCAGCCAGTGCGCGAGCCGGCGCGCGCCGAGAGCGGTCACGCTCTCGTCGATGCGCTCGATCAGCGTGCCGCGGCGAGAGCGGTCTTCCGCGCTCTCGAACAGCTCGAGGTGCCGGCGCGTCGCCGCGTCGAGGATCATCGTGTCGCCGAGCGCGTAGCGGCGCAGGCGCGGCGCGAGCTTCGCCGCTGCGGGCTGATGCGCGGCGAGATACGCGAGCACGCCGCAGGCGGCCGCGAGGTCCGCGCCCGGCGCCGCGCTCGCGAGCTCGGCGGCCTGCGCCGTTGGCGCGAAGCTCGCGGCGGCCGCGCGCGAGATCACGAGCTGCGGCAGCCGCGCGCGCAGCGCCTGCGCGTGCGCCTCGCTCGCGTCGTCCGCGAGCACGCACTCGCGCGGCGCGATGCGCTCGAGCTCGTCGAGCAGCGCGCTCGGCAGCGCGCCGGCCGCGAGCGGCGCGCGCGTCGCGCGGAAGTGTCCGGTCGACGCATCGAGCGCGGCGAGCCCCGCCTCGCCGTTCGCGACGACGAGCGCGGCGAGCGCGAGCTCGCGTGCCGCCGGAAGGCCGTGCGGATCGCCGACCAAACCGGGCGTAATCACCTCGATCACTTCGCGCCGCACGAGCCGCTTGCCGACGGTGCGCGGATCCTCGACCTGCTCACAGATCGCGACGCGGTGGCCCTTCTCGCTCAGGCGCTTCACGTAGCCGTCGGCCGCGTGCACCGGCACGCCGCACATCGGGATCGGGTCCGGCTTGTCCTTGTCGCGCGTGGTCAGCGTCACTTCGAGCAGCGGCGCCGCCTTCAGCGCGTCCTCGAAGAACAGCTCGTAGAAATCGCCCATGCGAAAGAACAGGAACGCGTCGGGGTGCTGCGCCTTCAGCGCGAGGTACTGGCGCACCATCGGCGTCTCGCGCGCGAGCGTCGTCATGGCACCGTGGGCGGCGGGCCGTCGCCGGCGGCGATCGCCGGCGCCGCGGCGCGCAGCTGCGCGAGCTCGGCCTCGAGGCCTTTGACGCGCTTCTCGAAGCGGCGCGCCGCCAGCGACTTGCGCCCGAGCTGGAACAACAAGCCGGCGCTCGCCGCGAACGCCCCGGCGAAGAAGGACGCGAGCACGATCAGCCAGGTCTCCAGGTACACCGCGGAGAGGAACGGAAGATCGAGCCGGACGGTGTCGCCGTTGTCGGAGACGAAGAGCGCGATCGAGCCGAGCGTCAGCAGCAACAGCAGCGTCACGACGAACCAGCGCAGCTGCCGCATCTCTTATCCGACCTCCGCTCGCCTTCGGCTCGCTGCGTGCGATCCGCGGCGCTGGGCGCCGCTGGAGCGCTTGCTGGAACGACGACCACCGAGCTCACGCGAGCTCGGCGGTTCCAAGAACTGGGTCGCCGCGTGGCCTCGGATCGCCACCGGAGCCGCTAGCCGCGCGACGACACCGGCGCGTCGTCGACCTTCTCCTTCAGCTCCTTCCCGACCTTGAAGAACGGCGTGCGCTTGGCGGGGATGTGCACCTCGTCGCCGGTCTTCGGGTTCCGGCCCTCGCGTGCCTCGCGCACCTTCACCTGGAAGCTCCCGAAGCCGCGGATCTCGATGCGCTCGCCGCGCTTCAGCGCGTCGGTCATCGAGTCGAAGATCGTGTTCACCACGATCTCGGTGTCCTTCTTCGAGATGTGCGGCATGAGCTCCGCCACCCGCTCGATGAGCCCGCTCTTCGTCATCCCGCGTCCTTTCCGAACTCCGTCCCTCGGCTAGCGCGCGGCCGGCGTCGCCTATCGCGGCGCCGGCCGCGCGCTGGAGGAATCGCCCTATTCGCTCTGGTCCTTCTTCGCGAGCTTCTCCTTCAGCAGATCGCCGAAGGTCGTGGTCTGCGTGCTGGTCTGCCGCGCGGCGTGGCGCTTCAGCTCGTCGCGCATCTCGCGATCGCTCAGCGCGCGGATCGAGAGCGAGATCTTCTGGTCGATCGGGTCGACCTTCGTGATCACCGCGCGCACTTCTTGGCCCGCGCTGACCACGTCGGCCGGCTTGCCGACCGGCTCCGCCGACAGCTCGCCGCTGTAGATCAAGCCCTCGATGCCCGGCTCGAGCCGAACGAACGCGCCGAAGTCGACCACGTTCGTCACCTGGCCGGTGATCTCGGAGCCGACCGGGTAGCGCTTCAGAATGTCGTCCCACGGATTCGCGCTGAGCTGCTTGATGCCGAGAGAGAACTTCTCGTTCTCGCGATCGATCTTGAGCACGATCGCCTCGACCTCGTCGCCCTCGTTGTACTTCTCCTTGGGATGCTTGATCTGCTCCGTCCACGAGATGTCCGAGACGTGGACGAGCCCGTCGATTCCCTCTTCGAGCCCGACGAAGAGCCCGAAGTTGGTGATGTTGCGGACCGGGCCGCGCACGCGCGTGCCGACCGGGTACTTCTCCTCGATCAACGACCACGGGTTCGGCTCGATCTGCTTCATGCCGAGCGAGATCTTGCGATTGCCCTCGTCGACATCGAGCACGACGGCTTCCACCGCGTCGCCCAAGTTCACCATCTTCGACGGGTGCTTGATGCGCTTCGTCCACGACATCTCGGAGATGTGGACGAGGCCCTCGATGCCCGGCTCGAGCTCGAGGAACGCGCCGTAATCGGTGAGCGAGACGACGCGGCCCTGGATGCGGCGGCCGAGCGGGTACTTCATCGCCGCATCGCGCCACGGATCGGGCTGGATCTGCTTCAAGCCGAGCGAGACGCGCTCGCTCTCGGCGTCGAAGCGCAGCACCTTCACCTTCAGCTCGTCGCCGACGCGGAACAGCTCGCTCGGATGCCCGACGCGGCCCCACGACATGTCGGTCACGTGGAGCAGGCCGTCGAGGCCGCCGAGATCGATGAACGCACCGTAATCGGTGAGGTTCTTGATCACGCCGTCGACGATCTGGCCCTCTTGCAGCGTCTGCAGCGTCGAGGCACGCATGCGCTCGCGCTCTTTCTCGAGCAGCGCGCGCCGCGAGAGCACGATGTTCCCGCGCCGCTTGTTGAACTTGATGATCTTGAACTGCAGCCGCTCGCCGAGCAGGCCCTCGAGGTTGCGGACCGGGCGCAGGTCGACCTGAGAGCCCGGTAGGAACGCCTTCACGCCGATGTCGACCGACAGGCCGCCCTTCACGCGCGAGATCACCTTGCCCTCGACCGACTCGTCGGCCTCGAACGCCTTGCTGATCTCGTCCCAGATCTTGAGGCGGTCGGTCTTCTCTTTGCTGAGGACGATGTAGCCGTCCTCGTCCTCGACCTCTTCGATGAAGACGTCGACGCTGTCGCCGGGCTTGACGAGCAGGCGCCCGCCTTCGTCCATGAACTCCCAGGCGTCGACGAGGCCTTCGGACTTGAAGCCCACGTCCACCTGGACGTGGTCTTGATCTGCGGAGAGGACGCGGCCCTTGACGACCTCGCCCTCCTTCAATTTCGGCGCGTCCTTCGCGAACAGCTCGGCGAAGGTCGCCCCGGTGGTGGGTTGTTGAGACATGAGTCTGGAATCACTCCTTGGGGGCCGCCGACTTGGCGGCCGAAATTTCCGGGATTGCGCCTCCGGATGGGGCGTTCGTTCCGCCGGCCGCGAGCTGGTCGCGGGCGGCGGTCAGAAGCGTGGCGACGGCGTCGCGATCGCCGCTCTCGATCGCGCGCGCGAGCGCGGCGGCGCGCTCGGCGGCGGAGAGCAGCGGGCCGGCGAGCGCCTGCTTGTTACTGACGAGGATGTCGGCCCACATCGCGGGATCGCTCGCCGCGATGCGCGTGAAATCGCGGAAGCCCGGGCCGGCGAGCTCGCGCGCGCTCGCGGGCGCATCCGTGAGCGAGGCCGCGAACGCGAACGCGATCGCGTGCGGCGCGTGGCTCACCCAGGCGACCTCTTCGTCGTGCCGTGCAGCGCTGCGCCGTAGCGCGCGCGCGCCGAGCGCGCGCCAGAGCCAGAGCACGCGCTCCTCAGCGGCGGGGTTCGCCGGCCGCGCGGGCGTGACGACGCAGGCCGCGTTCTCGAACAGGTCGGCGCGCGCGTGCGCGAAGCCGGTCTGATGACCGCCGGCCATCGGATGCGAGCCGACGTACGTGACGCCGGCCGGCAGCAGCGCCGGAATCGATTCTGCGAGCACGCCCTTCACGCTGCCGACGTCGGTGACGACCGCGCCCGGCGAGAGATGGGGCGCGGTCTGCGCGACGAGCCCCGCCATCGCGTGCACCGGACTCGCGAGCACGACCAGATCCGCGCCGCGCACGCCGGCCGCGAGCTCGCGCTCGGCGCGATCGGCGATGCCGAGCTCGACCACCTCGCGCTGCGCTTCTGGGCGACGCACGATCGCGACGACCTCGCGCGCCAGGTTCCGTTCGCGCAGCGCCAGGCCGAGCGAGCCGCCGAGCAGCCCGGTGCCGACGATCGCGACGCGCTCGAAGTGGACTGCCTCGGTCATCGCGCCGCCTTCCAGCTCTGCAGCGCCTTCACGCAGCGCTCGTTCTCTTCCGCGGTGCCGATCGAGATGCGGACGTGGCCGGGCATGCCGAAGCCCGCGAGCGGACGCACGATCACGCCCTGCTTCAGCAACGCGTCATACGCGCCGGCGCCCGGGTCCGCGAGCAGATAGTTCGCGTCCGTCGGCCAGGTCGCGATGCCGAGCGCATGCAGCTCGCGCTCGAGGTACGCGATGCCGTCCGCGTTCCCGCGACGCGTGCGTGCGACGTGCTCGGCGTCATCGAGCGCGGCGATCGCGGCGGCCTCCGCGAGCAGATTCAGGTTGAACGGGTGCCGCGCGCGCTCGAGATAGTCGATCAGCTCGCGGTCGCCGATGCCGTAGCCGACGCGCATGCCCGCGAGGCCGTAGATCTTCGAGAACGTGCGAATCACGAGCGTGCCGGGCCGCTGCGCGATCCAGCCGAGCGAGTCCGGGAAATCGGGGCGGCGCACGAACTCGTAGTACGCCTCGTCGATCACCAGCACGACGTCGGCGGGCAGCGAAGCCACGAACGCGTCGAACGCGTCGCGTCCCACGCTCGTGCCGGTCGGGTTGTTGGGGTTGCAGACCATCACGACGCGCGTCTTCGGGGTGATCGCGGCGCGCATCGCGGGCAGGTCGTGCACGAGCTGCTCGGTGAGGGGAACCGCGACCGCGCTCGCTCCCATGCCGGCGGTGACGATCGGGTACATCGCGAACGAGGGCCACGCGTAGACGACCTCGTCGCCCGGTCCGACGAACGACTTCGCCATCAGCTCGAAGATCTCGTCGCCGCCGCAGCCGAACACGAGCTGGTTCGGCGCCACGCCTAAGCGCTGCGACAGCTTCGCGCGCAGCTTGAAGCTCGCGCCGTCGGGGTAGCGGTTCACGCCCGAGGCGGCGGCGCTGATCGCCGCGAGCGCCTTCGGAGACGGTCCGAGCGGGTTCTCGTTCGACGCGAGCTTCACCGCCGACTTGATTCCGAGCTCGCGCTCGAGCTCCTCGATCGGCTTGCCCGGCTTGTACGGCTCGATGCCCGGGATCCACGGCTTGACGCGCATCAGCCGGCCTCCCCGCTCGGGATGAACGACCCCACGCGCATCAGCCGGTCTCCCCCGCTCGCAGGTTCGTCGCGCGCGGGAACGAGCCGAGCACGCGCCACGAGGTCGCCACCTTCGCGGCGTCGGCGCACGCGTCCTGCACGCGCTGCTCGCTGTGGTGGCCCTCGAGATCGATGAAGAACACGTACTCCCACGGCGTGCCCTTCAGCGGGCGAGCCTGAATGCTGGTGAGGTTCACGCCGTGCACGGCGAACGGCGCGAGCAGCCGATGCAGCGCGCCGCTCTCGCTCTTGCGCACCGTGTACGCGAGCGAAGTGAGATCGTTGCCGCTCGGCGCGGGTGCGTCGCCGCCGAGCACGACGAAGCGCGTCGTGTTGTCGCGGCGGTCCTCGATGTTGGCGGCGACGGTCGCGAGCCCGGCGAGCTCGCCGGCGAGCGCGCTCGCGATCGCGGCGGTGCCCGCTTCCTTCGTCGCGAGCGCGGCGGCCGCGGCGGTGCTCGGTGTCTCGAAGCGCGTCACGCCGGGCAAGTGGCGATCGAGCCAGTGCCGGCACTGCGCGAGCGGCTGCGGATGCGACGCGACGCGCTTCACGTCCTCGAGCCCGCCCGATTGCGACAGCAGGCAGTGCGAGATGCGCAGCACCGTCTCGCCGCACAGTGCGAGGCGCGTCTCGATCAGCGCGTCGAGCGTCTGCGTGACGACGCCGTCGGTCGAGTTCTCGACGGGCACGACGCCGTGGTCGGCCTCGTGGCGCTCGACCGCGGTGATCACGTCGCCGATCGTCGCGACCGGCACGTAGTCGGCCTGCTCGCCGAACGCCGCGCGCGCGGCTGCGTGCGAGAACGTCCCCTCCGGCCCGAGGTATGCGATGCGAAGCCGCGCCTCGAGCGAACGCGTCGCCGAGACGATCTCGCGAAACACCGCGCGCAGCCCCGAGGTCGGGAACGCGCCGACGTTCGAGCGCGTGAGCGCGTCGACCAGATCGCGCTCGCGCCCGGCGCGATAGACCGTCGCGCGCCCTTCGCGCTTCAGCTCGCCGACTTGCTTCACCAGCTCGGCGCGCTTGTTCAGCTCCGCGAGGAGCGAGCGATCGACGGCGTCGATGGCACCGCGCAGGCGTGCGAGCGCTTCGTCGCTCGCCGCGTCGTCGCGCCTTTGTGCCTTCGGATCGCCCATGCTCCCCTTCGAATGGCCGCGTCGCTTTCGGCCGATCGCTGATCGTGCGCGAGCGCACGACCCGCGGAGAGACGCAGCGGCAAGAACGAGCGAGAAGCCGCGTAACCCCGCGAAAAAGCTGGCGCAGCCTATCGGAAGAGCCAGACAGGGTCAAACGCGAAACGCCAGATTCCGCCGCGCTTCCGCGGAGTTACCCGCCTGCTCCCCAGGGGCCCCCGTGGGTGGCGGGTGCCCGGGGTGCCCGCCTGTCGCATGCTGCCCGCGATGACGCGGGTGGTCGGGCTCACGGGTGGGATCGGGACGGGGAAGAGCACGGTTGCGCGCTTGCTCGTCCGGCTCGGTGCGGTCGTGATCGATTCCGACGCGGTCGTGCGCGAGCTGCAGGCCCCCGGGACTCCGATGCTCGCCGAGCTCGCGCGCGCGTTCGGACCCGAGATCGTGCGGCCGGATCGGTCGCTCGATCGTGCGCGGCTCGGAGAGATCGCGTTCGCCGACCCCGAGGCCCGCAGGCGGCTCGGCGAGATCACGCACCCGGCCGTCGGGCGCGAGGTGCTTCGCCGCCTCGAGGCGGCGCGAGCCGCCGGCGCTCCGCTGGTGATCGTCGACAACCCGCTGCTGTTCGAGGGACGAGCGCGACGCGCGCGCAGCGACCCGGCCGAAGAGGCGATCGTCGTCTACGCGCCCGCCGAGACCCAGATCGCGCGCCAGTGCGCGCGCGACGGCGTGACGCGCGAGTTCGCGCGGCAGCGCCTCGCCGCGCAGCTCCCGATCGACGAGAAGCGCGCGCTCGCGACCTGGCTGATCGACAACTCCGGCACGCTCGCCGACACCGAGCGCCAGGTGCGCGCGCTCCACGCGAAGCTGACCGCGAGCTGCTGAACGCGAGCCGCCTCAGCCGCGCAGCGCGGCCTTCATCGCGCGAGCGAACTTCGCGACGGCGTCGACGGCGGCAGCGGGGGTCGGCGCGGCCTCGATGTGGTTCACGATCGCGCTGCCGACGGCGACGCCGTCCGCGTAGCGGCCGACCTCGCGCGCATGCTCGGGGCGCGAGATCCCGAAGCCGACGCAGACCGGCACGTCGCCGACCGCGCGAATGCCGGCGATGCCCGCCTCGATGCCCGCGGCGAGCTCGGCGCGCGCGGCCGTCACGCCGGTGAGCGAGACGTAGTAAAGGAAGCCTCGGGTGTTATGGACCAGCATGCGCATGCGCGCGGGCGTCGTGGTCGGGGCCGCCATCAGCACCGCGTCGACGCCGTGCTTCGCGCACGCGCCGTAGAGGTCGGCGCCCTCCTCGGGCGGGAGATCCGGGCAGATGATCCCGTCGACGCCGGCGCTCGCGCAGGCCGCCGCGCAGCCATCGGCGCCGAGCGCGTAGAACGGATTCGCGTAGCCCATCAGCAGCAGCGGAATGCGCACCTGCGCACGCAGCTTCGCGACGAGCGGCAGCGTCTTGCGCAGCGTCGCGCCGCGTGCGAGCGCACGGTCGCTCGCGCGCTGGATGGTCGGGCCATCCGCGCTCGGATCCGAGAACGGGATGCCGATTTCGATCACGTCGGCACCGTTCTCGGCGAGCGCGAGGATCAGATCGCCGGTCGTCTCGAGGTCGGGATCGCCGGCCGTGACGAACGGCATGAACGCGCGTTCTCCCGCCGCGCGCAGCGCCGCGAACTTCTCCGTGATGCGGCTCATGACGGCTTGCGCGTCGAGCTTCGCTCGCTGGCGCTCGCTGCGCGCCGGTCTTCGACCGGCTTGCGGCTCTGGAGGATCTCGCGCACCAGCGGCGCGTCCTTGTCGCCGCGCCCTGAGAGGCTGACGACGACGAGCGCGTTCGTCGGCAGCTGCGCGGCGAGCTTCGGCAGGTACGCGATCGCGTGGGCGGATTCGAGCGCGGGCAAGAGACCTTCGATGCGCGCGAGCCGCTGGAACGCTTCGAGGGCCTCGTCGTCCGTCACCGAGACATACGTCGCGCGCCCGATCTCGTGCAGGTGCGCGTGCTCCGGCCCGACCGCCGGATAGTCGAGCCCCGCGGAGATCGAGTGCGCGGGGAAGATCTGCCCATCGTCGTCGCTCATCACGAGCGTGCGCTGCCCGTGCACGATGCCGGGCACGCCGGTGCCGATCGTCACGCCGTGACGGCCGCTCGCGATGCCCTCGCCCGCGGGCTCGACGCCGAACATGCGAACCGACGCGTCGCCAAGGAACGGGTGGAACAGGCCCATCGCATTCGAGCCGCCGCCGACGCACGCGACCAGCGCGTCGGGCAGCTGACCCGCCTGCGCGAGCACCTGCGCGCGCGCCTCGACGCCGATCACGCGCTGGAAATCGCGCACGAGCGTCGGGTACGGGTGCGGGCCCATCACCGAGCCGATGCAGTAGTACGTCGTGCGCACGTTCGTGACCCAGTCGCGCAGCGCCTCGTTGATCGCGTCCTTCAGCGTGCGCGAGCCGCTCTTCACGGGGTGGACCTGCGCGCCGAGCAGCTCCATCCGGAACACGTTGAGCGCCTGGCGTGCGACGTCCTCCTCGCCCATGAACACTTCGCACTGAAGGCCCAGCAGCGCGCACGCGGTGGCCGCCGCGACGCCGTGCTGCCCTGCGCCGGTCTCCGCGATCACGCGCGGCTTGCCCATGTGCTTCGCGAGCAGCGCCTGCCCGAGCACGTTGTTGATCTTGTGCGCGCCGGTGTGCGCGAGATCCTCGCGCTTCAGATAGATGCGCAGCCCGAGCTCGCCCGAGAGCCGGCGCGCGAAGTAGAGCGGCGTCGGGCGGCCGGCATAATGGGTCAGCAGCTCGCTCAGCTCGCGCTGGAACTCGGCGGAGCCGGTGACGCGCGGGATCGCCGCTTCGAGCTCGTCGAGCGCCGCGATCAGCGACTCCGCGACGTAGCGCCCGCCGAAGCTCCCGAAGCGCCCACGGCTCGCGCCCGGCGCGAGCGACTCGTTCATTTCGACGCCTCGCGCACCGCCTTCACGAATGCGGCGATCTTGCCGGGGTCCTTGCGGAAGCTCGCGCCGTCGACGCCGGTCGCGACGTCGACGCCCCACGGCAGCACGTCGCCGACGCCCTCGAGCGCCAGCGCGACGTTCTCGGGGGTGAGCCCGCCGGC